>Ga0207663_10000041_pt1 | contig 75822 bp, 66 predicted proteins | sample LARL53metaG_FD_184346 | JGI IMG/M metagenome (GOLD analysis project Ga0207663, IMG submission 184346) | Corn, switchgrass and miscanthus rhizosphere microbial communities from Kellogg Biological Station, Michigan, USA - LAR L5-3 metaG... | ecosystem: Host-associated > Plants > Roots >...
GAGGCGTTATCATCACCTACGGGTATGACACCTTGAACCGGCTAACCTCGATCAGTTACAACACGACCGGCGCACCGAATGTTGTCGCGACGCCCAACGTGACCTATACCTATGACACCAACCAATCAAGCAGCACCAACGGCTTGCTGCTTTCGCTGAACACTGGTGGCTATTCGGAGAGCTACAGCTACGACAGCTTCAAGCGAGTGCAGTCGGTGACCAGAACGATTGATGGTCGAAACTACACGTCCAGCTATCAATACAACACCGCAAACCAAATGACGCAGATGACCTATCCTTCCGGACGAGTGATCAATCTCGGCCACGATAGCATTGGCCGGATCACATCTGTTGGTTCGTATTTGACTGGCGTGACTTACAACAACATCGGGCAGTTGACTGGAACGAGTCTCGGAAACGGAGTGAATGAAAGCTACGGCTACGATTCAAATCGAATGCAGTTGACTTCGCAAGTCGCGACAAAGAGCGGAGGCCCGACAGGTGGCTTGATGAACCTGACTTACAACTATCAAGCTTCGGCCGGTCAGATGGGGGCCGGTGCGACCGCAGGCAATGCAGGCCAGTTGACCTCGATCAGCGGAACAATCGGCGGCGCGGCTGAGAGCACAGCTTATTCTTATGACGATCTTGGCAGACTCGTCACATCAAATCAAACATCGAACGGATCAAGCGCTCAGCGGCGGTTTGCTTATGATCGATGGGGCAACCGAACGGGAATGTGGGATGCTGTATCAGGAGGCAATCAGCTTCAGAACATCGTGATCGATGGAGCCAATCACATCTGGAGCGTGAATGCGAGCGATTCGAACCCCAACTACTACTATGATCCCGCAGGGAATCTGGTATGGGCCGCAGGACACAGCTACAACTATGACGCCGAGAATCGGATGGTCTGCTTGGACGGATGCGCAACCGGGCAGTATTCATACGACCCATCGAATCGCCGCTACAAGAAGGTGACCGGTGGAGTCACGACGCACTACATCTGGCAAGGCTCGCACGTGATTTCGGAATACGACGGAAGCAGCGGAGCAGTAACCGCAGAGTATGTTTATTCTGGCCGCCGTATGATTGCGAAGATTGCGGGTGGTGCGACTCAATACTTCCTGAGAGATCGCTTGAGCACGAGGCTTGTGCTCGACACGAGCGGCAATGTGTTGGGTCGTCAAGGCCACTTGCCGTTTGGGGAAGACTTCGGCGAGAGCGGCTCGCAGGAGAAGCGTCATTTCACGGGTTACCAGAGAGACGCCGAGAGCGGTTCTGACTACGCAGTGAATCGGCAGTTTGCGCCTCAGATCGGTCGATTCATGAGGCCTGATCCTAGTGTTGCCAACATAAGACAGACCGCGCCTCAGAGTTGGAACATCTACAACTACACACGAAATGAACCCGTCGACCAAACTGATCCTCTGGGTCTATTCGATAATAATCCTGACTTCTGTCCTCCCGAGATCGAGAATTGCGACGATCCAGGGTTGTTGAATTATGGGGTCTTTGGCAACGTCTTTGGCGCACCGGATGTCGGGGAGGGAGAAGAACAGAACGATACTGTCCAAGAGCCAGCGGATCAACCGCCGGAGCACAACTGCGAGCCCGATTGGGACTATGCAGTTGTCAGGCGCGACCGGACCCTGAGTGCGAATGGCTTCCAGTTCATTCGTAGTTGGGAGGCTTTCAGTGCAACACTCTACAATGATGCTGGCGGAAATTGCACCATAGGATATGGACATCTCCTTCACATGGGTCCATGCAACGCCTCTGATCGCGTACTATACCCGAATGGCATAACTCGGCCACAGGCCGACGGTATATTGCGAACTGATGTTGCCGTATTTGAGAATGCCGTCAATGGTTCAGTAAATGTTCCGCTCATGCAGTACCAGTTTGATGCCCTTGTGAGCTTCAGCTTCAATATAGGTGCGGGCAATTTTCGCGCCTCTACATTGCTCCGCCAATTGAACCAGCTCAATTACAACATAGTGCCTACCGAGATGCTCAGGTGGAACAGATCCGGTGGTCGCGTCATGAGAGGTTTGACTAGAAGACGTGAAGCTGAAGGGAACATGTTTTGTCCCTAAAGCGGCACACTGTGGAGGCTTCAACTCAACCGCGAGACACGATGAGAGACATTGCACCAGCTATTCTTCTACTTGCGTTCGCCAACTAGCCTTGGCGAAAAGTTTACTTCGATCGGCCTTAACGACGACACGATTCGTACGCTAAGGTAGAGTGGGATTGGACAATATGACTGCGCAGCGAATCAGAATAAACGCGGTTGCCGCAACGGCCCTTCTAACTCTGACGTTCATTGAACCCTGGCACGTTAGCAAAAAACCACAAGCACCTCCTCTGTTCATATTTGGAACTTGGGGAATATACAAATTCGAAGAAGTGGGAGGGCATGCCATTGAGCGCACTGAATTGGCGGAGAAAGAGATTGGGAAAAAAGTAAGTCTCAAGAGCGATTCTTTCGTATGTGGCAACAACTTTCTTGGTGTTCCGCAAGAGCCTTGTTCTCGTGTCGCATACAGACTCGAAGTGCGCCGTTTCACTGAATACGATGGGGGAGGAAAAGGGACTCTACAATTCTACGGATTGGAAGCAGCCAAGAAGAATGAGACGCGCAGAGTTGCTGTGGTTTGCAATGAGCGTCCCGTTTGTTACTTTGAGTTAGCCGTGAGAAACCAGCTTGCTATTTACTATGATGGATGGTTTTTCTTCCTTGAAAAGGTACATTAGTCTTTAAATTTTGGTAGATTTGATCCCGTTTGGGATTGATTGCGCTTTGGAGTATGCCAATCTTCTTGTCCGGTAAACCAAGCATAAACTGCTCGATCGCAGCAGCATCTGGACGTTTTCGCTTTTGTGGCTCGGAACGTTGATCTTCGAGCCAGCTCTTGAGGCCAAGGCGTACTTCAGCGAGCTTGGCAGTATCTTTTGTCATTGTCAGAATCCTGGTGACGAGAGAAGTGACATGCTAACCAAGAACGGGAGATTTCTAGTCGAGGAAAATCGCCTAACAGGTGAGACAACTTTGGTCCATTCCCTCGCCTCCAGCTTGCTCCTACTAGTTCTAGTCGTGCCACTAATTGGCTGCGCGGGTAAGACCCGGCCAACCACTCCTGAAGCTGCGCGCGCCGAGTTAAGGCGCCGTGGCATCGATTACAGCCCTGAGCGCTTCGTGCAAAGCGCCAAAGAAGGCAACTCGAACATCATAGAGTTGTTTCTGGCCGCTGGAATGGACCCAGATGCGAGGAACGGTTTCGGACAGACCGCCTTGATTCGGGCCGCCGGTATGGGCTATGAAAAGATTGTGGAGGTATTGCTGGCAGCCGGAGCCAGTGTAAGCCTGACGGATAACGACGGTCTTACAGCTCTACATTACGCGGCGAGTACTCCATTTGGGTCCAAGTGCGTTCGTCTTCTGCTTGAACGTGGCGCCGACCCCAACGCAAGATCTCGTGGAGGGAGGACGCCAGCGATGGGCGTGATGTTTCTTGCGCCGCTAGATCCCTCTTTTCCCGCGTCGGACTATCTCAATACTTTGCAGACACTGCTTGATTACGGTGCGGATGTAAACGCAAGGAATGACTCTGGCGTTAGCGTTTTAATGATGTCGGCGACGCAGAGTATCCCTGAGATTGTCCAATTCCTGATAGACAGAGGCGCCGATGTGGGATTTGTGGACAAATCCGGGAGGACCGCGAAAGCATATGCTCTTAAACTGGGAAATAAGGAAGTTGTGAAGGTTTTAGAACAGGCGGGCGGTTGAAGGCTGCGATGGAATCTCCAGCTTCGTTGACTATCACTTTCCAAGCTGACAGACTTCGGATTCCGAATTTCGAACTCAGCAAGGGACTACAGCTTGATCGCGCAACTCTCCGGAAAGCTGATTCATAAGCAACCCAATGAAGTGATCATCGATGTCGGAGGAGTCGGCTACGATGTCACGATTCCGGTGTCAACTTTTTATGAGATCGGAGAACCCGGCTCAGAGGTTTCGCTCAAGATTCACACTCACGTTAGAGAAGACGCGATTCAGTTGTTTGGGTTTTGGACGGGGCGAGAGAAAGAGCTCTTCTCAAAGCTCACCAGCGTGAGCGGTGTCGGACCCAAGCTCGCGATCACGATGCTGTCGGGCATGCCTGCGGGAGAATTGATAAACGCAATAACAAGTAATGACCTCGCCAGGCTCACGTCGATTCCAGGCGTGGGTCGAAAGACAGCCGAACGCGTCGTTGTCGAATTGCGCGACAAGCTTGCGGCAATTTCGGTTGAGTCGAAAGATGCGGACCGCGCCGCTTCGCGAGACCTGGCGCCTGGCGATGCGGCCGTCAGAGACGACACAGTCTCGGCTCTGATGGCCCTCGGATATCCCAAAGCGATAGCCGAGCGGGCGGTCTTATTCGCGATGCGCGAGGAAGGCGATCGCACGATCGAAGCGGTTTTGAGGCGCGCGCTCAGACGACTCTCCGGTTGAGAAGCTTAAACTGCACGCTCGCAAAAAAAGTTTTCAAAAAGCTTCGCGAGATGAAGCTGAGTTATTGCTTTTTGGATGAAGCTTAAATATAATGCGCGCGCCGTCAGATCAGAGAGCCCCAGTCTCAAAGTCATCAACGAGCAGGTTAGCAGGAAGCAATGATTTCTGATTCGGCAGAAATAAAACTCGCTCCGTGTCCGCATTGCGGGGGCACGGGATGGGAGCTTGTCGAAGGCAACGTCGTTAAGCCATGCCGCTGCAAGACCGAAGCTCGCACCGACACCCTCCTCGGGCAAGCGCGAATCCCAAAGCGCTTTCAGCACTGCAATATCGATAACTTTGAACGGGCTTGCATATCGGTCAGCCGCGCGTTGATGAACACGAGGCGGTTCGTCGAGGAATATCCACTTGTCGATGTCGGTCTGTTGTACCTCGGCCGTTGCGGCGTCGGGAAAACTCATCTGGCTGTAGCCGCATTAAAAGAGTTGATCAACAAAGGTATCGCCGGTCTGTTTTATGATTTCCGCGATCTGCTTAAAGAGATACAGGACAGCTACAATCCGAACACACATACTTCTGAGCTTAGAATTCTTGCGCCGGTTTTCGACGCGGAGGTGCTTGTGCTGGACGAGCTCGGCGCGAGTAAACCGACCGAATGGGTTCAGGAGACAATCACACACATCATCAACAAACGATACAACGAGAAAAAGGTCACCATCTTCACATCCAACTACCTTGATTTGCCGATTGGTTCAGCCTACGACGAGAGTTTGACGGATCGGGTCGGAGTTCGACTTCGGTCTCGCTTGCACGAGATGTGCAGGCTGGTGCCGATGGAAGGTGAGGACTACCGCGAGAAGATTCGCCAGCGAAGAGGAGCCCGATTCTCCGGTTGATTCAGATTTTGGCGGCGTTGAAATCGGTAAATCCCATCACCCTGGTAGCTCGAGCTCACCAGCCCGACATCAAACATAGTAAGTAACACTCCGACAGCAAGCTTCGTTGACACACCTCGTTTTGTTACCTTAGCATCCCCATCGCAGTAGAAGCTTTGCCAAAATCAAAACATCTCGATTTGCGACCAGCAAAGGAGACCGTGTGACCGCTCTTCCAATCATGATCGGAGTGCTGTGCGTGTTAGCGATCGCGTATCGCTACTACAGCGCGTTCATTGCGACAAGAGTGATGGTGCTCGACGACAGGATCGAGACTCCCGCTCACTCGATGTACGATGGACACAACTATTACCCAACCAACCGTTGGGTTTTGTTCGGTCATCACTTCGCCGCGATCTCGGGCGCTGGGCCTCTGGTCGGCCCTGTGCTTGCAGCGCAATTTGGATTTCTTCCCGGACTTCTTTGGCTCGTGATCGGCGTAGTAATTGGAGGCGCCGTTCACGACTTCATAATCCTGGCGTCTTCTGTGAGAAGGAAAGGAAAGTCGCTTGCTGAAATAGCTCGCACCGAGATCAGCCCCATTTCAGGGTTAGTCACTGGAATCGCGATTCTGTTCATTGTCGTGATTGCCCTTGCAGGGCTTGGGCTCGTAGTGGTTAAGGCCCTTGGCGAGAGTCCGTGGGGAACGTTCACCGTCGGATTCACGATTCCGCTAGCGCTATTCATGGGTCTTTATATGTATCGATTCCGCAAAGGCCGCATCGCTGAAGCGACGACTATCGGCGTGATTGGATTATTCGTCGCGGTCATTGTGGGCGGGAGAATCGCGGAGTCAACTCTTGCTTCCAGCTTCACGCTTTCGGAAAGCACGATTACTTATTTGATGGCCGGCTACGGTTTCATCGCCTCGGTGCTGCCGGTCTGGATGCTGCTTTGCCCGCGCGATTATCTGAGCTCATTTATGAAGGTCGGCACAGTTGCTTTTCTGATCATCGGTGTGATTTTAGTCGCTCCCCATCTGAATATGCCTGCGACAACGCCCTTCGTTGCGGGCGGGGGACCAATCATTCCCGGCAAGGTTTTTCCGTTTGTGTTCATCACGATCGCCTGTGGCGCGATATCGGGATTTCATTCGCTGATCAGCTCAGGCACTACTCCGAAGATGCTCAATCGCGAAAGCGACGCGCGAATGATCGGCTATGGAAGCATGCTCATGGAAGGGCTCGTGGGCGTAGTGGCATTGGTTGCCGCTACATCGCTCTTTCCGGGCGATTACTTTTCCATCAACGTTGATCGCGCAAGAACGGATTACGTGCAGTTCGTCGAGACCAACAGCAGTCAAAGCTTTGATCTTCACGAGCAGAAACTCGAGGAGTTGACGCAGCAAACAGGTGAAAAGAATTTGCGCGGGCGCACCGGAGGCGCGGTCACTTTAGCAGTCGGCATCGCTCAAATATTTTCCGGGCTGCCGGGAATGCGCGGACTGATGAAGTACTGGTATCACTTCGCGATTATGTTCGAAGCGCTCTTCATCCTCACAACGATAGATACCGGGACTCGTGTCGCAAGATTCATGCTCGGCGAGTTTCTGGGGAGGTTTTATAAACCTATCGAGCGTCCTGACTGGATGCCCGGCGCCGTCATAACTTCTGCATTGATTGTAGCGGGATGGGCTTACTTTATTCGCACCGGTTCGATCTCAACAATTTGGCCGATGTTCGGAATTGCGAACCAACTCCTCGCCGCCATTGCGCTGTGCGTTTGTACGACGGTCATCATGAATTCAGGTCGCGCGAAATATGCGTGGGTGACTATCACGCCGCTGGCTTTCGTCGCTACCACGACGTTGACGGCAGGCTGGCGCTCGATCTTCGATAACTTCCTGCAAGAGGCGAAGAAGCCCGAGACGATGTTTCGAGGTTATCTGAACGCTTCGTTAACGGCAATAATGATGACCTGCGTCGTGATCGTGCTCGTCGATTCAATTCTCCATTGGCGAAAAACTATGCGCGGGATTCCGATTCAGGAACCGGTCGTTGAGACTGGAGACTGACAAACGGCTCGATCCTAACGCGCGAACTCGACTGTGTATTCTGATCGAGTACGTAGACATAACTGAATCCCTCGCTACCAACAGTGCGCAGCGTTTGCTCGAGCATCTCAAGCTGATTCCTCAGGGCCTCGCGAGGAACCTTGCGATCCCTGCCGGCATTGCGTTCGAGACAAGCTTCAGCCGGCACATCGAATACAATCGCAGCCGTGTTGAAGGAAAACCGACGTGCAATCCTGATGAACTCACCTCGGTGTTCGCGCCTCAAGTTAGTTGCATCGGCGACGGTCAACCGGCCGAGCGCCAAACGCTTCTCGATGATGAAGTGCATCACGTCAAACGCCTGCTTTGAGACGTTCTGATTCGAAGCGTCGTCGCACACAAGCGCGCGGCATTCGTCGGAGGAGACAATTTGTGTGGAGATGAAATGCTTCGCGGCCCAGGTGGATTTGCCGCTTCCCGCGGGTCCGCATAAGACGACAAGAGTGTTGCGAGGAATAAGAATTTCGCCCAAGAAATAAATTAACCACAAAAGCGCAAAGGCACCAAGAAAATCCAGCAGAACATTCCAAGGGATCTAAAGATTTCCTGTTTGCGATTTCCGGTTTACTCGATGCGATAGACTCCATTGTGACGCGATACACGCCCTTCCATTTCCAGCTTCTCCAGATGCGCAACTGTAGACCGCTCTGCCAGCCCATACATCGAAGGATGAACGTCGGTGTAAGCGACTTCGACAATGTCGTGCGGGGTTGAAGCCCCGGCGCGAACGGCATCGAGAATCTTGTTCTCACGCATGGTCCTATGCTCGATGTATTCCTCGATCTTCTCGCGCGCCGAGCCGATTGCAGGTCCGTGCGCCGGCAGCAGCACTGATAGCTTCGGCAACGCGAGAAGCCTTCGAAGCGAATTGAAGTAGTCAAGCATGTTGCCTTCCGGCGGATCGATTACTACCGTTCCCACTCCGACGACCAAGTCGCCGGTCACAATCGCGCCTGTTATCTCCTCATAGAAACAAAGATGACCTCTCGAGTGACCCGGCGTATGAAGCGCGCGAAGCCGCCAACCTGGGTCACCGATAAGTTCGATCAACTCGTTGTCCTCAATCAGCCGATCGACTTTGACTGAATGGCTGATGCGCTCGGCGGTCAAACGATGAGCAGCGACCGGAACGCCGAGCCGCTCGCGAAGATGATTTGCGCCGCCGATGTGATCCGGATGCAGGTGCGTGAGGATCAGTTCTCTCACTCGTCGGCCTTCCGCGATAAGCGAATCGAGAAACGTATCGAGCTCGCGTTGTTCTTCTTCATATGCAGATGCCGGATCGATCACGATGAGCTCTTCTCCGCCGATGATGTAGCAGTTTGTATGCGTGGCGGGAGGAAGCGTCGGCGTCCTAACAGGAAAAAGAAAAATGCCCGGACGAAACTCAATGCGGCGAACCATTCCGCGATTTGCTTCTGGAATTGATGTAAGCGCGGACGAGAGAGTTTCGATTGAATCGCCATGCGTCGCCAGGGTTCGAATGATATGAAGAGTTGGCGGCGCCATCACGATTTCACCGCGCTTCCATCTTGCGAGCGCTTCGGCCGGCTTTATCCATTCGCCGCTTTCGAGCTCGCCCGTTTCGATCAAGGCCTCCTGTCCTTCGGGCATCCACGCCAGAAAAAACCATGTGTCGAAGCGTCTTGGCGCGAACGGCGGCGTGACCCATCTGCCTGCGGGTTCGAAATCGAAACGCGCGATTTCGAGATCGTCTTCCGCAAGAATATCGCGAAAAGTGTTCGTGCCCTCGGCCATAGCTCGGCGCTTCTCGGCGATCTTTTCAACAGACAACCGGTCCGCTCCGCGCGCGAGCAGAACTCCGGTCTCTTCAAAGAACTCTCGCACTGCGCAAACCCGCATTGAAGCTTCATCGCCGTCGCAATCGCTGACTGCGATCGATGAGTCTTCCTTATCGAGTTGGCCTCCGGGAAACGCGTGAAAGCCGCCCATGAACTGAAGCTTTGGACTGCGCTTTACCCAGAAAACTCTTGGATCGGTTTGATCCTTCAGCAAGATAATCGCTGCCGCGTCTTTAGGTGTGCTCGCCATCCGCGTCAATATAGCACGACATAGCAAAGCGGGGTTGGGCATTGGAAAGCTAAAACTTATAATTGGGCTGCGATGCCGGTGAAGAAATTCGATCCCAATAGGAATTACTACAACGTGCTCGGTGTCAGTGAAAAGGCGAGCAAACAAGAGATCGATCGCGCGTATCGCAGCGAGGCTCGCAAGCATCATCCTGACGGCGGTGGAAGCGACGAAGCGATGAAGTCTCTGAACGAAGCGCGCGATATCTTGACCGATCTCGAAACTCGCCGCGCTTACGATGCTGAGCGGCGACCGCCCACTCAGACTCGCGCGCCATCGATGAGATTCGATCCGTACGCTGCTTCGAAGGCGGGAACACTCAAGATACCGGTTGCCGATGCCGATCTCGCGGGCTTGCTGATGGGCGCGGCCGCGTGTTTCGGACTTGGAATCCCGCTACTGTTATTGGTCGAGATGCAATGGATGTTTTTCTTGTGGCCGCTTCGGATTATGTCGCTTGGGGCGTTGGTTCTTGGAATCGTGCTGGCACATTCAGCGCTTCGAATGAAGCAAAGAAAGTTGAAGAAGGCTCGACCGGACTATCCTCGAGTTCTTCTTGCATTGCATCAACTGATGTTCTGGATTTTGTCGCTTGGTATTATTGGAATCATCGTGTGGGTCCTGTATTTTAGTTGATCATCAGAAGACACATTTGGCTTTAGAAAGTATCCGGCACGGACTATTTTGCGGCGAGCGACGCAACTCGTTTGCACTTCTCGTAAAGGGTCTCAGGGGCAACATCCGCGCCGTTTGGCCAAGCAATTGTCCTCCCTTCAATTCGCGCTTTGAGGAAAAGATCGAGATTCTCGAGTGGAGCGAAGATCGGTCCCTTTTGAAGGTAATCAGAAAAATCGACGACAGCACTGAGCCCATCATCAAACACGATAAGGAAGGAATAGCCGTGTTTGTACTCAATCAGTTTTACGTCGTTGAGATTCCACATAAGTCGCATCAATCCAACGGAGCGATCTTCTTGATTTCCTTCCCAGCTTGGGCAAGATTCCAATCCTCGAGCAATTCTGCAACCTGCAGATCGATCTATTCACGAATGAGCTTGATGGCAGTTCGCGATTTCAGACTTCCGCGTATTATGTTTCCCTTAAGATCAAAGACCGCCTTGTCATCTTGATGCTCCGCGTGGATATGCGGAGGATTGTGCTCATCGAAAAACATCCGAGTGACAATTCCGAAGAACCTGCTGATCTCAGGCATTGTCTGCTCCATCGCAGAGTGCTTTTTCAATTGCCTATTGGCGCACGACTTTGGTGCCTTGTGGCCAAGTTACCTTAAAGGCGCTGGCCGGGATATTACCGTTCAAGTTCATATTGCTCAGCACGAAGGTCGTCACGTTGTTATTCTTTTCAACAACCTGATACTGAATCGGAAGCCACGAAGATTGATTCACCCACAGAGTGAGCTTCTGCACTGAGGATCTGGCCTTCGGCGTAAGCTCGAGTTTCGAACTAGAAGCACCTGCGGCTTGCTCGTCACCCACGTATACAATGTTGTACTGGCTCTTGAGCTCGGGCACCGATTTGTAAGGCGTCGCGATAAATGAGAATTCCTGATTCTTCGAGGCCTGAGATTGTCGCGTTGTGAGGATCACCTGGTAGATTCGCGGTTGATATAAAGTGATCTGATTGCAATCTACTGCCACAACTTGTCCCTGCGGAATGTCATATTCGATCCGAACCCTGTCACACTTCTTATCATGAAGGAAGAAAATTCTTCCGCTATAAACTTCTTTGCCGCCGATTTGCCGATCTCGCTTCTCCTGCCGCATATCGGCCTGGATCGTTTTTATCGAGCGCGCGGCCTTGTCCATGTTAGCCAGCACTTCATCAAGCTTGCCGTTCGCGCTTGCAACGTCGCCGCTAGTTGACGCGGCGACAATGACGGCAATAATTGTCAACAATAAAATACTTCGTTTCATTTCTTCTCAACTCCTCGCGCGATTATTTCTTGTAGACCAGGTAGTTTGTTTGGCCCGAACTGTCTTCAAATTCTTCGATGCGCGAGATGCTGGCCGCGCTGCCGTACTTTTGACGCAGCCGAATTTCAATTTCGCGTTCCACACTGCTCTTATCGTGCGCGTTTACTTCGTCAGCTCGAACGATTATTGCCGGCGAAGCATTGTCGCCTGATATTTTGATCGGAACGAGGAAAATGAAGGCGAGGATCACAACACACATCACATCGTACTGCCAACTCCCTCGCTCGTAGGACCAGAACAGTATTTTCTTGAGGGTGCTTAGAATAATCTTCACGATCTGCCTCGCACCACTTCAGCAGGAACGCCGGTTCGAATCACATGGCCGTCTCGCATTTCGATGACGCGATCCGCGCGCGCCGCTGCTTCCGCGTTGTGCGTGATCATTATGATCGTCTGACCGAATTCCTTATTGAGCCGACGCATCATCTTCAGAACAATCTCGGAATTTTCGGTGTCAAGATTCCCGGTCGGTTCGTCGGCGAGAATTATAGCCGGGCGATTGATAACCGCGCGAGCAATGGCGACGCGCTGTTGTTCTCCGCCCGATAGCTCCAGCGGTTTGTGATGCATCTTGTCTTCGAGCCCCAACACTCGAAGCACTTCGCGACGCCCGGCCGCGTCCCGATTGTTTTTGCCCGCGTAGATTCGCTCTGCCAGCTTCAGATTGCCTTCAGCAGTAAGAGTGGGAAAAAGGTTGAAGCGCTGAAAAACAAACCCGATCTTCCTTCGGCGGAGATCGGTGCGTTCGCCGTCGGTCATCGCGGTAAGGTCTTCGCCTTCAATCATCACCTTTCCCGAAGTAGGCTTGAGCATTCCGCCTACGATGTGGAGGAACGTGCTTTTCCCGCACCCGGACGGCCCCATGATTGCGACATACTCGCCGGGCTCAACCTTAAGAGTAGTTCCGCGCAGAGCGGGCACATCCACCTTGCCCACGCGATAGATCATTTGAAGGTCGATTGTTTCGAGAACTGAGTCCATATGAATGATGCGTGAAACGTGATGCGTGACGGATTTTTTCACGTGTCACGTTTCACGCATCACTAATCATAGCTGATCGCTTCGACTGGATCGAGGTTGGCCGCTCGAGCAGCCGGATATATTGCGCCTATCAAACCGCCGAGAATTCCGATTACAGCGGCTATGAAGAGCCATCTTGGTTGCAGGTCAATCAGCAATCTCGTGTTGGCTTCGATAGCAAACTTGCCGATCACGGCAACCACGAATCCCAGCAAGACCCCCATTGCGCTGATCAGAGCCGCTTCCTTTTCGATGGTCATCACGATGAAGCGCTTTGACGCGCCGAGGCTCTTGAGTATTCCGATCTCGCGCGTTCGTTCGATGATAGTTGTGTACATCGCAAGCAGAATCACGAGTACGCTGATTACAAGCCCAAGCCCTATCACCACATTCAAAAAAATCTCGACCGGCACAAGCCCTTGCGCGTACAGGGCAGGTATTTCGTTAGTGAGAATGACTCGATTGCCGGGATAGTAGCGCCGCAAGTCTTCGAGGACTTGATTCGCAAGCTCCGGCCTTTCGCACTTGACCATGACGAAAGTGCAATTCTCAACGCCGCCCAGTAGTTGTTGCAACGTGTGAAGCGGAATCTTGACGCGGGCGAGTACCGAGGGCTCGTAGATTCCAACGACCGTGAACGTATGACCGAGCACCGTGATTCTGCTCCCTACTGAGACATGCTTTCCGTCGATATCCTTGCCGCTGTCGGCGTAGTAGCGATCGACGATTGCTTCGTATTCGGTGTCCGGCGCGCGGCCGTCGGCGAGCCCTCGGCCTTGCACGATGGTGAGATGTGTCGTTCTGATGAAAGCAGGATAGTCGATGCCGTCCACCAGCTCGAAGCCGATTCCAGCTACGCTGCCCTGAACGTACTCTCCGACCGCCGATGTTGCGGCAACGCCGGAGATCGGAGGCTTCGGTTCTAGGTCCGGGTCTTCAGTAGTCGGTTGAACGCCGTGAACAATGGCGTCGGCGTAGCGAGCGGGCAGCATCAGCGGGTTTCCTGCGAGCGAGATGTCCCCGCCTGACAAAAACCTGATCTCAGCGTCGACGTTCGCTTGCCGTTGCGCCACGTCGCGCAACATTCCGCGGGCGAGACCCACGAACAGCGTGACAAGAATCACACCAAGCGCGACCCCGATGATGCTGATCGCCGTTCTCAGCGGACGTTGGCTGATGTTTGCAGCGATGAGGCTGTCCATCGTGAACTTACGGCGCCGGCGAAGTCACCGTGATTGATTCGGCTCTGCAGCCATCGGCTGCTGACTCACACTCGCCCGTCACTTTGTCGCCAACTCTTACGTTGGCAAGTGTGATTGAACTATGCGATCTGGTGATCCTGGTGGCTGGGCTTAACAGTAGATGAGCCTCTGCGCCGTTATCATCCTTAATGACAATTTCATTTTTCGTCGCATCAACCGACACTACTTCGCCGGCGTAATGGGTCTTTACCGGCATCGGATTTTGCTTGCTGGTTGTCTCAGCCGCATTCTTGCGTGGAGCGTCCAGGTTTATTTCTTCGAGATTCTCCGTGTTGTCGAGCTCAAAGGTCGTCTCCGGAAGCTCACCGTTTATCTCGACCGTATCACGCAGCAGAGATAACTCTAATCTGTAGCCGTCATTACGTCGATCGATGATCACGTCACCGGGCCAAATACCAGCGGTGTTCGGCACCATGAACCAATTCGCATAAGTGACATCGCTCGCCAGGCGGCCGACACCATTTTCGAAAGTCTGTTGACGAACAAGCGGCGTTCCGGGCTGACTTCGATCGAACCAGAATTTCCGCCGCAGCTTGAGCTGCCCTTTGTCATCGTGCTCCAGCACGTACACAACGTAATAGCTTCGCTCGACCAAATGGTTTTTCTTGCCGGGCCGAGTGTCGGCTTCAACTTGCCGAACCTCTTCGCGAAAAGTATTGGGCCGATCGTTTTCAGTTATGGGCTTAATCAAGAAAGAATCGGTTATGTGCTGAGGCCGCATATTCACTAATCCACCGGCCTTCGTCAACTGAGGATCTTTTACTTCTCTAATCTCCTCAGCATTCATTCGCTCGATGTCGGTGAGGTTGCTGCCGTAAATGAAGCGCCGTTTGGCTTGTGGCCGATAGATCGCGAGCTTGAATTTCTGCCCATCACTCACCATATCCGCTACGTTGAATCCCGTAAAAGTGACGCGCATCCGAGTGTTTTCGGGCCTCTTGAATCTAATGAGTCCGGTCGCCTCGGGAAACTCGTCGGCCTTTGTTCCTTCGCCCGTGAAGTAATTCCATACGGTTACGTCGGCTTGCGCCGAGAAAGTTTGAATTCGGCTATAGGCGTTGATTCGATTGATCAGCTCGTCAGTCTGAAGGGGTGGGTTCGATGAGAGCAACGCGTTTACGTTAACGCGGTGTATACACGAGGCGCCCAACAGAGACGCGGCCGCAGTCACCAAAATGAAAAGGCATCGAGTGAGCCCGCCTGATCGATTCACAAACATAGTCACGCTTGCACAGAGGCCGTTATCCGTCACCGAACAAGCCTTAACCGTAACAAAGTGCCGAAACGATTGTCAACGAATGCACCTCCGAAAGACACGGCGCATTCTTAGCTTCAAAGACTTCGACGAACTCCGCGCCGAAGTGGTTACATCAAGACCGCTTTGTTTTGATCGTTGCGATCTAAAGCTCACGCCGCTTACTATTCTAACTGGAGCAAGTATGCCCAGAATCAAAAAGCGCTTTACGGATCAAAACCCGGGAGGCGCGTTATTCGCGGAGCCCGAGGAATCGACGCCCGAGTCCAACACGAGCGAGCCCGGCGAGCGGCCGCTTGCCGATAGAATGCGGCCGCGGACTCTTGACGAGTTTGTGGGGCAGCACAAGATCGTCGGCGAAGGCCGCGCGCTTCGACGAATGATCGAAGGGGACCGGCTTCAGTCGCTGATCTTTTGGGGACCTCCAGGAACCGGCAAGACTACGCTCGCTCGCATCATTGCGGATCAAACCGCGGCGCGATTCGTGCAGTTCAGCGCCGTTTCAGCCGGCATCCGCGAAGTGCGCGCGGTCATGTCCGAAGCTGATGAGTATCGCCGCAAGCTCGGTAAACGCACTGTTGTTTTCATCGATGAGATTCATCGTTTCAATAAGGCTCAGCAGGACGCGTTCCTTCACTACGTGGAAAGCGGCGCGATTATTCTGATAGGCGCAACGACTGAGAATCCTTCCTTCGAAGTGAACTCCGCGTTGCTCTCTCGATCGAAGGTGTTCGTTCTTGAAGAGCTCTCAACCGATGACATCGCGACGATACTGCAGCGCGCGGTGACCGACAGCGCTCGTGGGTTCGGCGAGCATCGGATCGACATCACTGAAGACATTCTGCGCGCAATAGCGGTCTACTCGTCGGGCGACGCGCGAGTTGCGCTGAACACGCTCGAGCTTGCGGTATCAATTGCTGAGACGGATGCGATTGGCGCTCGAGTTATCACCGACGAAGGCGTGCGCGAGGCACTTCAGCGAGCGGCGATTCGCTACGACAAAGCGGGCGAAGAGCACTTCAATTTGATTTCTGCGTTCATCAAATCGATTCGCAACTCTGACCCGGACGCAGCGGTTTACTGGCTGGCCCGTATGCTTGAAGGCGGCGAAGATCCGCTGTATGTTGCGCGGCGCCTGGTCGTGCACGCGTCTGAAGATATCGGGCTCGCCGACCCGATGGCGCTTGTCGAAGCGGTCTCGGCAATGCAAGCCACTCACTTCGTCGGTCTTCCCGAAGCAAAGCTCGCACTGACTCAAGCGACGCTTTATCTGGCCACAGCTCCGAAGTCGAATTCGGTGCTCGAGACTTACGGTGCAGCCGCAAAAGATGCTTTGGAAACAGAGCGCGCACCCGTGCCGCTACACATGCGCAATGCGACCACCGGGTTAATGAAGCGATTCGGCTACGGCGAGGGCTATCAGTACGCGCACGACTTCGAGTCGGGGAAGGCTGAAGAGATGGATTGCCTGCCCGAGGGTTTGAAAGGCCGCCGATACTTCAAACCTTCAACTCGCGACCGAGTACCATCCACTGCCGACTCGCAACTCTCACCTGATACGGAAGCGCCCGACGCCGAACAAATCGAAGGCGCGGATCTACCGGCTTGACTGCGACGCGGAAATCAAGGATCAACGCCTAAAACTCTGGAGGCTCCATGGCTGAAGTCATCGTTTCTTCAATTGACCATCTGAAACAGCAGATCACAGCAGGCCGCCACACGCTCGTTGCCGATGAGCCTCGCGAAGCGGGTGGCAGCGACGAAGGTCCCGATCCTTACTCGTACCTGCTGGCGGCGCTCGGCGCGTGCACTTCGATGACGCTTGAGCTTTACGCGCGGCGAAAGAAGTGGCCTCTTAAAGCGGTGCAGGTGAGTCTGGTGCATTCGCGTGTTCACGCCCAGGACTGCGCCGACTGCGAAACGCAGAAGCACAACCTCGATCGCATCGAGCGATTCATCTCCGTCACCGGCCCGCTCAGTGAAGATCAGAAAGCACGCTTACTCCAGATCGCGGAGCACTGCCCCGTGCACAAGACGTTGGCCGCCGGCGTCACGATTGAAAGTTTTCTGGACTGAGCTCCCCCTGCGTGTGCCCGTTCTTAGGTTCCTGTTGACACCCTATGTAGAAAACTATATAAATAGGATCCTACGTAATGGAGGATTGATGGGAACGAAAACATTTCTCTCGCACTCGGTGACGGCGATACTTCAGGCGCTCGCCAGTGGCTACCAGTACGGCTTCGACATCATGGACATTACCGGCCTGCCTAGCGGAACGGTGTACCCGGCGCTTCGAAGGCTCGAGGAGACCGGCCTGGTCGATTCCAAATGGGAAAAAGCAACAATCGCGCAGCGACAACAACGCCCGCCGCGCAAATACTACCAGCTGACTGCGGATGGAAAGCAGGCTCTGGCTGAGGCCGTCAAACGATACCGCCTCGCGAGCAGCTTCCTTCCACACTCGTCTACCGCAAAGCCTTCCCGACAGAGAGGCTGATTGGGAATCTATTCGAATCGTACCGGAGTGAATATTCCATGAGGCTTCGTAATCGCCCGCACCTGCTGTTGATAAGAGTTGTCGGCGTGATCGTGCCGCGTCGTTTGCGCGCCGACTGGAAACAGGAGTGGGCCGCCGAACTCCAAACACGTGAAGCCATGTTGGAGGATTGGGACAAGCTCAACTGGAGCACGAAGCTCGATCTGCTAAGACGAAGCATAGGCGCGTTCTGGGACGCGCTCTGGTTGCAGCCGCGACGATTGGAGGACGCTATGTTTCAAGACCTGCGTTTTGGCGTGCGAATGTTGCTTAAGAACAAAAGCTTCACCGCCGTAGCTGTCATTTCTCTCGGGCTCGGCATCGGCGCGAATACGGCGATCTTTCAGTTACTGGACGCGGTGCGACTGCGCACTCTTCCTGTCAAAGCCCCAAACGAATTGGCTGAAGTCCGGATGCTGAACATGGACGGGGCACGAGGCGGGTTCGGCCGCGAACCGTCGGTTAACAATCTGATTTGGGAGCAGATCAGGGACCGGCAGCAAGCCTTCTCCGGCATCGGCGCCTGGGGCACGGACAGCGTCAACCTTGCACCCGGCGGAGAAGCGCGTCCTGCTCGCATGCTTTACGTGAGTGGTGACTTCTTTAATATGCTTGGAGTTCAACCAGCGCTCGGCCACGTCTTCACGAAGACTGACGACCAGCGCGGCTGTGGTGACTCGGGCCTGGTCATCAGTAACGAATTCTGGCAACGCGAATACGGCGGAGATGCAACCGTCATTGGCCGAAAGCTTCAGCTCGGCGATCACGCTTTTGAAATTATCGGAGTGACGCCTCCCGGCTTTTTCGGCATGGAAGTCGGCAAGTCGTTTGATCTGGCGCTGCCGATTTGTGCGGTTGCGCTCGTCCGCGGCAACAACAACTTCCTCTCCGGCACAATGTGGTGGTTAACGGTCACCGGCCGTTTGAAGCCGGGCTGGTCGTTGGAACAAGCGAATGCTCACACGCTGTCAATCTCGCACGGTATTTTTGAAGCGGCGCTGCCTCCGAATTACCCGCCTGTCAGTGTAAAAGATTATCTCGGCTCCGAGTTGATTGCGGTCCCCGCGGGCTCAGGCGTATCCGCGCTGCGAGAAGAATACGAGCAGCCACTGTTGATGTTGCTGGCGATCGCCGGCTTGGTGTTGTTGATTGCCTGCGCCAATCTCGCCAACTTGTTGCTTGCGCGAGCCAGCGCGCGCGAACGCGAGTTCGCGGTGCGGCAAGCACTCGGGGCTTCGCGCGGACGACTTGTACGCCAGTTGTTGGTTGAGAGTCTGTTGCTTGCCATGACCGGCGCCGCGCTTGGCGCAGGACTTGCGCAGGCGCTGAGCCGGTTTCTAGTAGCATTTCTCAGCACAACTGCGGACCCAGTGTTCTTGAATCTCACGCCGGATTGGCGTGTGCTCGGGTTTGCAACTGGGCTCGCGGTCCTCACCTGTCTGCTGTTTGGTTTGGCGCCGGCAATTCGCGTTACACGAATGGAACCTGGCGCGGTTTTGAAGAGCGGAGGGCGCGGCATGACTGCGGGGCGCGAGCGATTCAGTTTACGAAGGGCTCTTGTCGTTGCACAGGTCGCGCTCTCGCTTGTGCTGGTTGCCGGCGCGCTTTTGTTCTCGCGCAGTCTCAGCAATCTCGCCAATGTGCACACCGGGTTCCGCCAGAAGGACGTCCTGATCGCGCACGTGAATTTCCGCCGCTTGAGTTTACCGAGCGAGCGCTATTGGAGTTTCACAGATGAAGTACTCGAGCGCATCCGAGCGATCCCCGGAACCGAATCTGTGGCGGTTACCAGTATTATTCCGCTCGATGACTGGGGCGGAGGCTCCGCATGGATGGACGGCGAGGACGCACAGCGCGCGCAGAATACGAGTCTCAGTCGCGTTGGGCCAAATTATTTCAACACTCTCGAAATTCCCATGCTTGCGGGGAGGGATTTTGATTCGCGCGACACGGTTGCCTCAACAAAGGTGGCTATCGTCAACGAGGTCTTCGCGCGAAAGTTTCTGAATGGCGCGAATCCTGTCGGTCATCGAATGTGGATCGAAGCGTCGCCGGGCAGCCCCAACACTCCTTATGAAGTCGTCGGTCTCGTTCGAGATACAAAATATCGCGAGCTGCGCGAAGAGTTTCGGCCCATCGCGTATTACGCTTCGGCGCAAAATTCAGGCGCCGGACCGGGCGGACGAATCTTGATCCGCTCGCGCTTTCCGCAAGCCGACACGATCGCAGCAGTAAAACACGTTCTCGAGGAAATCAATCCAGCCATCACCGTGAGCTTCAGGGGGTTCGAGCCGTTGATCGAATCGACAATCCTTCGAGAGCGGCTGGTGGCTACGCTTTCCGGGTTCTTCGGATTGCTGGCGCTCTCGCTCGCCTGCATCGGGCTCTACGGAATTCTCTCGTACGGCCTAGCAAGCCGAACAAATGAGATCGGCATACGGATGGCATTGGGCGCACGAAGGTCTGACGTCTTCTGGTTGATCCTGCGCGAGGCGTTGGTGCTGGTCGTCGCCGGCATTGTCGTGGGGTTGCCGATCGTAATCGCTTCGACTCGTCTGGCGTCGACGCTACTCTTCGGGCTGACGCCCACCGATCCGCTTTCACTTTCGGCAGCGGCGTTACTGATGCTGACGGTTTCGATTGTCGCCGGCTACTTACCGTCGCGCCGGGCCACACGCGTCGACCCGATGGTGGCGCTGCGACAGGAATAACTGATTCGTCTTTGAAGGAGTGCGTAGATACGGAGGTGTTGCGGCTGTGAAACCGCATTTGTGGCTAATCGCCATGTTGGGGGTGATCGTGCCGCGCCGCCTGCGCTCGGATTGGCGCCAGGAGTGGCTCGCGGAGCTGCAGTATCGGGAAATGCTTCTCGCCGATTGGGACAATCTCAACTGGCGGTCCAAACTCGATTTGTTCTGTCGCAGTCTCGGCGCGTTCCGGGATGCTCTGCTTCTACAGCCGCATAGACTAGTGGAGGACCAGATGTTTCAGGACCTGCGTTACGGAATACGAATACTATTGAAGAGCAAAGGCTTCACTGTCGTAGCCGTGCTCTCACTCGCGCTTGGAATCGGCGCGAATACAGCGTTGTTCACGGTAGTGGATGCGGTCCTTCTGAAGACCCTCCCGGTTAAAGACGCGGATCGTCTGGCGCTCTTTGAATGGCAGGCTGGGCGCGCGTTCAGGACGAACGGCATGCGCGGAACATTCATGCCGGGACCGCCCAACACCCGTGGCGCTTCTATGTTTCGTTACGACATTTATCAGAAGCTTCAAAGTGCGCGCGCGCAATCCTCTGACAATCCACTCTCGGATCTTTTCGCATTTGCTCCGCTTTATGAATTGAGCTCGGTTGTGAACGAGCAAGCCGAGGTAATTCAGGGACAGGCTGTCTCTGGCGGCTACTTTGCTGGTCTTGGGGTCGATCCCGCGGTTGGCCGTGTAATCACGGACGCGGACGATAATGCTGCGGCTACGCCTGTAGTCGTAATCAGTCATCAGTACTGGCTCGATCGCTTCAACGGGAATGCGGATGTAATAGGCCAGCAGATCAAACTAAACCAAATGCCTTTCACGATCATTGGAGTAACGCCACCTTCGTTCGTCGGCGCCTTACAAGTAAACGTGCAACCGATTGTCACTATCCCAATTGCTTTTGAGCCGCTCGTGCTGGGTCAGCGAAGCGGATTGGCACACACTGGAAAGCCGGATATCTGGTGGCTCAACTTGATGGGACGCCTAAAGCCCGGAGCTACGCGCGACCAGGCGCGTGATAGTTTGAACGGTACTTTCGAAGCGGCCGCGTTGGAAGTAATGCCTCCGCCGCGTAAAGAAGGCGAGGTCGCTCAACTCGATCCGAAAGACAATCCGCGACTTATTACGGAATCCGGGAGCCGCGGCCTTCTCGAGGGGAGAAAGATATATTCGCGCACGATCTACGGGCTGCTTATGGTAGTGGGGCTTGTTTTGCTCATCGCATGTGCGAACGTAGCAAATCTGTTATTGGCAAGGTCGGCCCTTCGGGGCCCGGAGATCGGCGTGCGCTTGGCGGTCGGCGCCGGACGGTCGCGCCTTATCCGACAACTGCTAACTGAAAGTCTGTTGCTTGCTTCCATCGGAGGCGCGGTGGGTGTCCTCTTCGCTTTCTGGGGCAGGCGTGCGTTGATGATGCTCGCCGACAAGGATACTGATTTCCTTCCGTCCGGTGTCGATCTGCCATTGAACTGGCGAGTGCTGGCCTTCACCATCGCAATTTCATTGTTAACCGGCGTCCTTTTTGGACTAGCGCCGGCCTGGCGCGCCACGCGCCTTGATCTGACTACGTCTCTAAAACAAGGACGTCGCGCGACTGGCGTAGTCTCGCGATTAAGCAAGGGCCTCGTGATAGCGCAAGTTGCGTTGTCGTTGCTGCTGCTTGCAGGCGCAGGCTTGTTTATTCGCACTTTGTACAACCTCCAAAGAATCGATGTCGGATTCAACCAGGAAAACCTTCTGCTGTTCTCAATTCAACCGGCGCAGGCGGGTTACAAAGACGATCGCCTTGTTCAGTTCTATCGTCAGCTCTTTGCCCGGCTGGACAACTTGCCCGGTGTAAGCGCGGCTACATTTGGCCGAATCCCTCTAATCGCTCATTACATGTCGAACACTGGCGTACTGCTGCCGGGAGAGACTGAAAAGGCTGCGGAGCTACATATCACAAACCGACAGATGGTTCGCGAGAATTATTTTTCGACTCTCGGTATCCCGCTGCTTGCCGGGCGCGAGTTCACCGAACAGGACGATCAGCGAAGTTCGCAGGTCGCTATAGTAAATCAGACATTCTGTTCAAAGTACTTCCCGAATGAGGATGTACTCGGCAAGCGCGTTGTCGACCCGGACGATAAGCGAACCTTCGAAATTATTGGAGTCGTTCGCGATACCAAATACAGCAGCCAGCGTGAGGATACTGAACCGCTGTTGTACACGCCCTGGCAACAGGAAAGGGATGCGATTGGTGAGATGTACTTCGCCTTGCGAACAACCGGCGAGCCGACCGCACTTGTTTCCACCGTGCGCGACATTGTGCACGATGCTGACGCCAACTTGCCGGTCACCGAGGTTGGAACGCAGACGGCGAGATCGCAACGAACTCTGGGCCAGGAGCGCCTGTACGCCCGGCTGCTTGGCTTCTTCGCTGCGCTTGCGCTGTTGCTGGCGGCCATCGGCCTCTCCGGCGTGCTCGCCTATTCTGTAAGCCAGCGCACAAACGAGATTGGGATTCGAATGGCCCTGGGGGCACAACCGGCCAACGTCCTTCGGTTGTTCATCTGGCAAGGGATGAAGCTCGTGATTGCGGGATTGATTGTCGGAGCTTCATTGGGTTACGCAATCAAGCGATTGATGGCAAGTGAATACTTTGACCAGCGAGCATGGCAACGCGAGATGGCTAGACAGCTCTACGGCGTGACCGGTACGGACCCTATAACTCTGACTGCAATTGCCGGCGTCTTGTTGCTTGTGGCGCTGGCGGCCTGCTGGCTGCCGGCGCGCAAAGCAGCAAAGGTCGATCCGCTTCAAGCGCTGCGTCACGAATGAAGTTGGATCGGTTTAGAGTTCAACCGTTAGGTACGCGGCAGCCCAAAGACTGAAGTCTAAACAGGGACTGAACTGAATGGCTTTCGGCTAAGCGAGCATGACTAACCCGGCTCCAGTAAGACGGTTTCGTTTTTGGCTCTGGCTGATCGCGCTAATCGGCGTGATCGTTCCAAGGCGGCTTCGAGCGGACTGGAAGCAGGAGTGGCGAGCCGAGCTGCGTCATCGCGAATCGTTGCTCGCCGAATGGGACAACCTCAATCCAAGAACCAAACTGAATCTGCTTTGGCGGAGCCTCGGCGCGTTCTGGGATGCGCTGCTGTTGCAGCCTCAACGACTGGAGGACGAGATGTTTCAGGATCTGCGTTATGGCGCGCGAATGTTGCTGAAGCACAGAGGATTCACGGTGGTCGCGGTGCTGTCGCTGGCTCTCGGTATCGGCGCGAACACCGCGTTGTTTAGTGTGGTAGACGCAGTATTGCTCAGGACCTTGCCGGTTGCTGAGCCCGAACGCCTGGTGTTGTTTGAATGGCAAGCCGGACGTCCGTTCAGAATTAATGGCATAAGCGGCACATCGTTCGTGCCCACAACACCGGGCACACAGGGGGATTCCCTGTTTCGCTACGACGTCTTTGAAAAGATGAAAACGCTCGCCGCTGCGCCTGACGGGCCACTCAGCGATTTCTTTGCCTTCGCTCCGACACGGGACATAACTGCAGTGGTGGGAGATCAAGCTGAGATTATCAACGGACAAGCTGTGTCCGGTGGCTATTACACCGGCCTCGGAGTGCAACCGATCCTTGGACGTGCAATCACCGACGAAGATGAAAAGCCAGGCGCGGAGCCAGTGGTGGTGCTCAGCTATCAATGTTGGCAGAAACGGTTCGGCGGGATCCCCACTGTCATCGGGCAGCCGCTCAAACTCAACAAGCAGACATTCACTATCATCGGCGTAACCTCGCCCGCGTTCAACGATATATCGCAGGTGGATTATCACGCTTCCGTCACCGTCCCCCTTGCGCGCGAGCCGTTGTTGCGAGGCGAGCGCAGCAGATTGGGCTCGTCTAAGGAGCCGGGCGTCTGGTGGCTAAATCTGATGGGACGGCTCAAACCGGGCGCGACCTTCGAACAGGCGCGCGATAGTATGAACGACACTTTTCAGGCCGCCGCGTTGGAGGTCATGCCGCCGCCGCGCAAAGCAGATGAACCAGCACAACTCGAACAACAAGATTACCCGCACTTGATTGCTGAATCCGGCAGCCGTGGGATGCTGGACATGCGCCGGGCGTATTCGACCACCATATACGGGCTGTTCACTGTAGTAGCACTGGTCTTGATAATCGCCTGTGCGAATGTCGCGAACTTGTTGCTGGCGCGAGCAGCTTTGCGCAGCGCAGAGATTAGCGTACGGCTTGCTGTCGGCGCGGGCCGCTGGCGGCTGATCCGGCAACTGCTGACCGAGAGTGTGCTGCTCGCCGTCTGTGGGGGCGCGGTTGGTGTGCTCTTCGCCTTCTGGGGCAAGAGTGTGCTCTTGGCACTGACGGACAAAGACGCGAGATTCTTGCCCAACGGCGTTGACCTCAGTCTAAATTGGCGAGTGCTCGCGTTCACGCTCACCGTTTCGTTAGCGACCGGCGTGTTGTTCGGCCTCGCGCCCGCGTGGCGCGCGACCAGTCTGGATTTGGCGACCTCACTCAAACAAAGTCGCCGCACCATGAGCGCGGTGTCGCGCTTGAGCAAAGGACTGATCGTCGCGCAGGTCGCGCTCTCGTTGTTGTTATTGGTTGGCGCGGGGTTGTTTATTCGAACGCTCTCCAACCTTCAACACGTCAACCTGGGCTTCAATCAGGAGAACCTTCTGGTCTTCAGGTTGCAGCCGGCGCAAAGCGGGTACAAAGACGAACGGCTGGTGCAATTCTATCAGCAACTCTTTGCGCGGCTGGATAACCTGCCCGGGGTGCGCGCGGCGACGTTCGGGAAGGTTCCACTCATCGCACAGGACAATTATGTCAACAGCATCCTTCTGCCCGGTGAGGACGCAATGACCGCCGACCCGCATTCCACCAATCGGCAGATGGCGCGCGAGAACTATTTTGAGACGATGGAAATCCCTTTGCTGCGCGGACGCGCCTTCACCGCGCAAGACGATGCGCGCGCCCCCCAAGTCGGCATAGTGAATGAAACCTTCGCAAGCAAATTCTTCTCGGACGATGACGCGATCGGGAAGCGCATAACATTTGAAGCTAGTAACCGCGAAGTCGAGATCATCGGTGTCGTAGCCGACACCAAATACATGCGCCAACGCGAAGAGATCAAACCACTCCTTTACACGCCGTGGCAACAGGAAGTCGAAGTACTCGGCGATATGTCTTTTGCCCTGCGCACTGCGGGCGAACCAACCGCGCTCGCCGCCACGGTGAGTCAAGTGGTGCGCGAGCTGGACAGCAATCTTCCGGTTACGGAAGTCAGTTCGCAAACCGCACGCGCGCAGGCGACCCTGGGAGTTGAACGCCTTTACACGGAGCTCTTGAGTTTCTTCGGTGCTCTGGCGCTCTTGCTCGCGGCCATCGGCTTGTCGGGCGTGTTGGCCTATGCGGTTGCGCAACGGACCAACGAGATTGGCATTCGAATGGCGCTCGGCGCGCAAGCAGGCGATATTTTGCGGCTGGTGATCTTCCAGGGGATGAGACTCGTGCTTGTCGGATTGGGAGTCGGCGCGTTGACTGGGTATGCGCTGAAGCGCCTGCTGGCCAGCGAATATTTCGGAGCGGAAGCATGGCAGCGTCAAATGTCCGAGCAACTCTACGGTGTAAAGGGAACTGATCCATTGACCTTCGCCGTCATTGCCTCGCTGTTGACATTGGTTGCGCTGGCGGCTTGTTGGCTGCCGGCTCGCAAGGCCGCAACAGTAGATCCGATGGTGGCCCTGCGGCAGGAATAAGAACGTTGGGTGAAGCACGTCAAAAAAGACGCTTGCGTTTCTGGCTTTGGCTTATCGTGCTTGTCGGCGTGATAGTGCCGCGTCGTTTGCGCGCCGACTGGAAACAGGAATGGGAAGCGGAACTTCAGCATCGCGAGTTTCAGCTCGCCGATTGGGAGCGGCTCAACTGGCGCGCGAAGATCGATTTGATAAGGCGTAGCCTCGGCGCATTCTGGGACGCGCTATGGCTGCAACAACTGCGACTGGAGGATGAGATGTTTCAAGACTTGCGCTACGGCGCGCGGATGTTGCGAAGGAATCCGTGGTTCACGGCAATCGCGGTCTTTACTTTAGCGCTTGGAATCGGAGCTAGCACGGCGATCTTCAGCGCTGTCAATCCGATACTGTTTGAGCCGCTGCCTTATCCGAATGCCGGCCGCATCGCGACGATCTGGGATTACGGAAGTGAGGGCAAACAACTCAACGTGACCTTTGGAACTTATCGCGAGCTCGTTGAGCGGAGCCGCTCATTTGACGGGCTCGCGGTGATGAAGCCGTGGCAGCCGGCCTTGACCGGCATAACGCAACCGGAACGTCTTGAGGGTCAGCGCGTGAGCGCAACTTACTTTCGTGTGCTCGGCGTCACGGCTGCTTTAGGCCGAGATTTTCAAGCCGAAGATGACGAATTCCATGGTCCCAATGTTGTAATCATCAGCGACGCGTTATGGAAGCGGAGCTTCAACGCCGACAGCGCGATTGTTGGACGGCAGATTACATTCGACTCAAAACAGTTTACCGTCATCGGAGTGATGCCGCGCTCGTTCGAAAATGTTCTCTCGCCTTCTGCAGAGCTTTGGGCTCCTCTGCAGTATGACAATTCGTTGCTTCCGGATAGCAGAGAGTGGGGTCATCACCTGCGAATGGCGGGGCGACTGCGTACGGGAATCGGAATAGATCAAGCTAAGCGTGAGATCGATACCATCGCCAGGACGCCAGTGCGGGAATTTTCGCGACCCGCTTATGCGTCACTTGATCAGGGGTTGATCCTGAATTCATTACAAAACGACGTCACCAGTGGCGTGAGGCCCGCTCTGCTTGCCGTCTTCGGAGCGGTCATTGTCCTGCTCGCAATTGCCTGCGTGAACGTGACGAACCTGCTGCTGGCTCGCGGAGCTCAGCGGCGCGGCGAATTAGCAATGCGAGCCGCGCTCGGCGCACCGCGCACAAGATTGCTGAGACAAATGATCACCGAGAGCCTCTTGCTTGCCTCGCTCGGCGGCGGCTTCGGGATCGCGGTAGCAGCATTCGGAGTGCGCGCTCTCGTAGCGCTGAGTCCGCCCGGTCTGCCGCGAATCAATGCGATAACAATTAACGCCAGCGCAATTGCCTTCGCTATCGGCATCACTACACTCATCGGTTTGGTAGTGGGTTTGATTCCAGCGTTGCAGGTATCGCGAGACGACCTGCACATCGCACTACAGCAAAGTTCACAACGCACGACCGGCGGTCACCAGTTGACGCGACGCGCGCTTGTCGTCGCCGAAGTCGCGCTCGCCCTGGTGTTGTTGGTGAGTGCGGGACTATTGCTTCGAAGCTTGAATCGTCTGTTCTCCATCGATCCCGGATTCAACACGTCGCACATGCTCACTATGCAGGTGCAAGCCCCGGGGCCAGGTCTCGATGATGAAAAGACTAATCGGTTCTTTGCTCAGGCGACTGAAAAAGTACGTGAGATTCCGGGCGTCACCGCAGCAGCGTTCACAAGCCAGTTGCCGTTCAGCGGCGATCTCGGCGACGGCTACGGCGTGCATTTCGAATCGAGCCCGACTGGAAATCCCGAAGCGGATAACGGAGCGTTTCGTTATGCCGTGAGCCCGGGCTACATCGAAGCGATGGCTATTCCGCTTCGAAGCGGCCGCCTGCTTGACGAACACGACAAGGCCGGGGCGCCGCCTGCGGTGCTGATCAGCGAATCGCTTGCCAGGAGTAAGTTCCCGAGTCACGACCCGATAGGCCAGCGCTTGAAAGTTGGTCCCAACGACGGGCCGTGGTACACCATCGCCGGTGTGGTTGGGAACGTGAAGCAGACTTCTTTGTCGATCAGCGACTCAGATGCAGTCTACATTACTAACGAACAGTGGCGTCTTTTCACGGACGGGCGGCGATGGTTGGTAGTTCGCTCACGCGACAACGCTGCCGCCCTTACTTCGGCGGTTGAGCAGGCCATTTGGTCGGTGGACAAGGATCAGCCAATAGCGCGGATCGCGACGATGGATGACCGGCTCGCTGCATCGGCGGCCGAGCGACGCTTTTCGTTGATACTTTTCGAGCTCTTCGGTGTGATCGCTTTGGTACTCGCAGCGGTGGGCATCTATGGAGTGCTCGCTGGCAGCGTGTCCGAACGGACGCGTGAGATCGGGGTGCGGCTGGCGTTGGGAGCGCAACGCCGTGATGTGCTCGCGCTCATTTTGGGGCAGGGACTGAAGCTCACACTGAGCGGCGTAGCACTCGGATTGGTCGCAGCCTGGGCGGCTACTCGATTGCTGATCAATCTGCTCTATGGCATCAGCGCGACCGATCCGTTGAGTTTCGGCGGAGTCGCGCTCTTGTTGATCGGCGTCGCTTTTCTCGCTTGTTACTTGCCCGCTCACAGAGCGACGAGGGTTGATCCATTGACGGCACTGCGACACGAATGAGGACCGCGCGCCTCACCAGAAGCGCCGTCATATCAAACCGTTTAGTTTCGCGGCCCACTCGATTGTCGATATTGATGATGAGCGTTTAACTACGCGGCGATCGCGTCCTTGAATTGCGCTTAACGATGCAATTCAAATAAAGGCGTCTTTGGTTTCAACAACGGGCCACAGTTGGAACTAAGACTGCGCTAAGGTCCAGCGGGGTTTATATATCTCGATCATCAAACCCATCCGCAAGTACGCGTGCTATCCCGTAGATGTTAACCCAACGCTACTCTACCGTCGCTTTCTTAGTTCAATTCCTTTGCATGAATGATCAATAGCTATTCTGGAAGCCGTGTTGAACCGCTGCAACCCAGTGTGATATACCGCCCACACGAAACAACGCGTCGTCTGTTGGAGGATGCAATATGAGTGAAGTGGCCAGTCGCTATACCAAGGAAGAATTGGAAAAACAAAAACTGATGGCCGAGATAGCTAACTTGAATAAGTCGTGGATCAAAAACCCAGCATCTTGGGTATCCATAATGACAATTGTTCTCGCGCTGTTCGGCCTTGCGTTTCAATATCGCAGTCACCAATCTGATGAAAAAGCAGCGCAGGACAAGCTGAAGGCCGAACAGGAACTCCTGACAACACTGGAAGCCGAACTGACGAAGGTCCGAGACGCATTAAATCAGAAGGAGCCCCAGTTGAAACAGGTCGATGCAGAACTCACCAAGGCGACGGATGACTTAAAGCAACTGGCCTCAGAGCGAGAAGACGCGCAAAGACAACTCGCGGCATTGAATGTTCAACTCAAGGACCTGGAGGCCAAGGCTGCCAGCCTGCCCAAGACAGCCGACAATCAGAAGATCCAGGAGTCGGTAAGGATGGCCTCCTTTGCTATCTTCGATCTGCAGAAAAAGAATCAGTCGATCGTCGACAAATCGAAGTCGTTGACCGAGTCACTGGCACGCGCGAAGGACAAGTCGTCGGTCGCATCGGTTGGAGCTCAAAAAAACCAGGCTAAATGAAAGCTCGTGGAGGCTGGTTATCTTGCAAACCTGTACTGCTACTTCTATGACGCGCCCGGTGAAAGCGTCCCGATAAACTGGATAAAATAAACGCACCGCAGTATTGTCAAACTCGTCGGTCGGATCGCTCCACAGCTGATCTACGGTCGCTCCAGGTTTGCGCTTTCGCGGCCTTACACATTCAGGCTCCGATGAAGATACTTCAGGTTTGTTCGGCGAGCGAGATGGGTGGAGGCGAGGTTCACGTTGCCGGTCTTGTTCGCGGACTGGCTGAGCGAGGCCACGCCGTGTACCTCGCCGTCAGACCGGAGAGCCCGCTCCGTGGTCCGCTCGCGGGAGTGATCGCTTCGTGGCACGAGATGCCGCTCCGGAACTCACTCGATCTTCAATCCGCGCGAGCGATCGCCGAGCTTGTCGATGCGCACGGGATTGAAATCGTTCACGCGCACATGGGCCGAGACTATCTCGTAGCGGCGCTTGCTTGTCGTCAAACCGAATCGGCGAAACTCATTCTGACTCGCCATCACTACTTACCGCTTCAGCGAAATGCGCTTTACCGCTGGATGCTCGGCGATGTAGCGGCAGTTATTGCCGTCTCGGATCATGTTCGGGCTTCAGTCGTCGAACGGTTGCAACTGCCCGGCGAGCGGGTTCATACCATACCCAACTGGATAGACCCCGAGCGCTTCATGCCGATCGATCGAGATGCAGCTCGATCGGCGTTCCGCGTGCGAGCCAACATCGTCGTCGCCTGCATAGGTCAGTTGACTCCCGCAAAAGGACAGGAAGAATTCATCCGGGCTGCAGCCGAGATAGCGCGCTTGCGCTCGGACGTCGAGTTCCTCGTCGTGGGCGAAGAACAAAATGAAGACCGCGCTTTCACGAAGCGGCTGAGTCAACTCGCGGAGTCAGCCGGAATCGGCAAACGGCTGCGATTCACTGGCTACCTTCATCATGTTGCCGAGTTGCTCGCTGCCGTGGACATCGTTGTTGTTCCATCCTGGGATGAAGGTTTCTCGTTGGTAGCGATCGAAGCGATGGCCGCTCGCCGAGTTGTGCTGGCGTCAAACGTCGGAGGAATCTCCGGTATAGTTAAAGATAATGTAACGGGGCTGCTGGTCCCGCCGCGAGACGTTCACGCGCTTTCTGACAAGTTGCTCTGGCTCGTCTCTGATGCGCCGCTTCGAGAGCGGCTGGCGGCACAGGGCCAGCGCGATGTTTACGCTCGCTTCGGCCGCGATCATATCATCGATCAGATTGAATCGCTTTACGAAAAAGTAATCGAGTGTAGCGAGAAGGATGAGCAATCGTGAATCGTGAATCGTGAATCGTGATGAGTGGGACGTGATGCGTGAAACGTGATGCGTGATTTCACGATTCACGATTCACGCGTCACGCTTCCACGATTCACGCTTCACGCTTCACGCTTCACTCTCATCTCCCACAGTTTCAGATTCTTCAGAAATTCGTAGTGCGCGGCGAAACGGGCGATCGCCAAACCGGGTATGCCATCAAGAATGCCGAGCTTGAAAATATAAGTTCGAATGAATACAGCGATCGGCAAGATAATCAACAAAGCAAGTGAAACGCGTTTTCCTTGCTCGTACAGTTTAGCCGCTGCAAGCGTCGTGTAACGATCCATTCTCGAGTGATGCTCCGACGCGTCGCGTACAGTGTAATGGAGCAGCTCGCCACTCAGTCGTTCAACTTTTCCGTCTGCTTCGAGCGTCTCGTGGACGTAATCGCCGTGCCACCGGCCGCGCGTGCGGTCGTACAAGCGCAATTTGTAATCCGGATACCAGCCCGAATGTTTTATCCAGCGGCCAAGATAGTAAGCGCGTCGCGGCATCTCGAAGCCGGCCGACCGTGGATCGCTGTTCTTCAGCGCGACAATTTCTCCGGCGAGTTCTTTGGAGACTCGTTCATCAGCATCGATACTCAAGATCCAGTTGTTGCTTGCCTGCTCCGCCGCGAAATTTTTTTGAGCCGAATAACCGGGCCACGGTCTCACGAACACGCGATCGGTGAATTGGCGCGCGATTTCAACGGTGCGGTCCGTGCTCTCGGAATCGACGACTATGATCTCATCCGCGAACGACAGCGATTCGAGCGCGGCTGCAATGTTGTGCTCTTCGTTGAATGTGATTATGGTGGCGGTTATCTTCATTGAGTCGGCTCATTCTGTGTGAGTTTATTCGAGTTGGCAAGCACTCGGATTTGTTTTCACCGAGGGCGAGTGTGGGTTATGATTACCTCAGAATATCGAACACACGATGTGAAGAGTTCGTATCGGTGTGAAAGGCGATATGAGCAAGGATCTGACAAAAAAGTTGAATGGCTCGATTGAGGACAAGATTGACTTGCTGGTTTCGAGTGTCCAGTCGATGGATTCAAGACTGGAAAGAGTCGATAATCGACTGGAAAATGTCGAGTCACATTTGAAAAGCCTCGACGCTCGACTGACCAGCCTCGAGACCAAAGTCGATGAGAGACTCAAGGACACGCGGCCAATGTGGGAAGCCGTCCAAGCTCAGCTGGTTGAGATCAAGGAATCTCAAGATCAATTGCGCGATGAAATGGAGAAAGGCTTTCGCCGACTGGATCGTGGGTTCGATCATCTGGCGGGCGACGTGATGAGGCTTCACGGTGATCAACGCGGACTCGAGGAAAGAATCGACAAGCTGGAAGGTCACTTCAATCAGTAGTTCGCGCTCACATTAACCTCGCTTTCAACTTTTTCAACACCTCGATTGCCTGATCCTGTTTCAATTCCGATTCATCCAGGTTGCGCAGCTCGTCGACCACGGCATCGTTCGCGGCTTCGAATAGGGTCGGCTGAGGCGCGGCCTTGCGCGAAGGCAAATGGCGCGCGAACTTCGGCTTTCCAGTTACGTCCAATTCGTTAGCCTCTAGATTGGAAAGTATCTCGCGAGCGCGCTCGGTCACCGTTCGAGGCAAGCCCGCAAGTCGAGCGACCTCGATCCCATATGATTTCGACGCGATGCCTTCAACTACCCGTCGCAGGAACACGATTGTGCCGCCGCTTTCTTTCACCGCCATCTGATAGTTCCGAACGCCCGGCAGCAGCTTGGAAAGCTCGGTCATCTCGTGATAGTGCGTGGCGAATAACGTTTTCGCCGCGTGCTGAGGATTGTCGTGCAAATATTCGGCGATCGCCCACGCGAGCGACAGCCCGTCGAAAGTCGATGTCCCTCGGCCCACTTCATCCAGAAGAATGAGACTTCGCGGCGTTGCGGTGTTTAGAATGTTCGCCGTTTCAGTCATCTCAACCATGAACGTTGAACGCCCGCGAGCGAGGCTATCCGAGGCGCCAACGCGCGTGAAGACTCGATCGAGAATCGACAACCGAGCCTCATCCGCCGGAACGAAGGACCCGATTTGCGCCAGTATCGCGATCAACGCAGCTTGTCTCAAGTAGACGGATTTCCCTCCCATATTTGGTCCGGTGATGATCAACAACCGATCGGTAGAGTTGTTCAGATAAGCGTCGTTTGGAATGAATCTCTCACCGGTAGCTTCGATTACCGCGTGCCGCCCGGTGCGTATGTAGATTTCGTCGTCTTCGGTCAAAACAGGGCGGCAATAGTTGCGACGCGCAGCGACTTCAGCGAGCGACAGGATGACATCGAGTATCGCGAGCGCGCGAGCGACTGCTTGAACGCGCCGGGTTTCCACCGACACGGCTTGTCTGATCTCGGCAAACAAACTCTGTTCGATCTCGGCGATTCGTTCTTCCGCGCCAAGCACTTTCGCTTCGTATTCTTTGAGCTCAGGCGTTGTGTAGCGCTCGGCGTTGGTCAGGGTTTGCTTGCGCTCATAGTCGGCCGGAACGCTTTTGACGTTGGCCTTGCTCACTTCAATGAAGTAGCCGAAGACGTTGTTGAATTTTACCTTCAGCGATGAAACGCCGGTCCGGTTGCGCTCACGCGATTCAATTGCCGCAATGAAGCTCTTGCTCGAATCCGACAGGCCGCGAAGCTCATCAAGCTCGGCATTGTAACCATTCCGAATGTAACCGCCATCGGTCAGAGTCGCGGGAGGGTCGTCGGCTATGCTTTTGGCGATCAAATCGCGTATGTCCTGAAGCTCATCGAGACTTTCAGACAAGACTTCAAGTAGAGAAGAATTCGCATCGGCGAGCATCTCTCGAATGTGAGGAATCACGTCCGCGGAAGTCTTCAACGCTACAAGGTCGCGAGCGTTCGCGCGTCCGAGGCTTATGCGGGCCATCAAGCGTTCGAGATCGACGACTTTCTTGAGCTCGGTTCGAAGCCGGTCGCGAAGTATCAACGCATTCTTTGTTTCTTCAACGGCGTCGAGCCGCGCGTTCAGCTCGCCAAGCTTCATCGAGGGCCGCAGGAGCCACTGTTTGAGCAAGCGCGAGCCCATTCCCGTAACCGTTTCATCGATCACCGAAATCAGAGTTCGAGTCTTTGACCCGTCGAGAGCTTCGACCAGCTCGAGATTGCGAACGGTCGGCTGATCCAGAATCAGGTAATCACTGGGCTCGAAGTAGGAGAGTCCTGTTATATGAGCCGCCTCGTCGCGTTGCGTGTCGCGAATGTAATGAAGCACGCCGCCGGCAGCCGCTATCGCAAGGTCGCGTCCCTGAAGTCCAAAACCTTCGAGGGACGCGACCCCAAAGTGCGTCAGCAATAGCTCGCGAGCGCGGTCGAATGAGAAGAACCATTCATCGAGCGGATTGAGCGCCGATTGATTTGCTCCCGAACGAAAGCTCGTCGCGATTTCTTCGCCGTTGACTGAACCTTCTTCTGCGTCAGGCCTCGGGCCGGATCTGAACAATGGCTCGAGCGATTTCGGAAAAACGATCTCGCGCGGATTGAAGCACTCGAGTTGCTCGAGCACTTGTTGCCAGGCCGATTCGCCGGAGAATTGAGTCGCAAGAAACTCGCCGGTTGAGAGATCGAGAAACGCCGCCGCCATTCCCGAGCCTGCTCCGAACACAGAAGCGAGATAGTTATTCTCGCCGGCATCCAGTAACTGCGAATCGATTGCTGTCCCGGGCGTGACGATACGAACAACTTCGCGCCGCACCAGTTTAGCTGCTTTCTTCGGATCTTCGGTCTGTTCGCATATGGCGACTCGATAGCCTTTTCGAACGAGCTTCGCAATGTAGCCACCGGCGGCGTGATAAGGCACTCCACACATTGGAACCGGGTTACCCCGCTCCCGATGACGAGCCGTCAGCGTAATCTCGAGCTCTTTCGAACCGATGACCGCATCATCAAAGAACAACTCATAGAAGTCGCCAAGCCGAAAGAATAAAAGCGTACCGGGATGTTGTCGCTTGATCTCCTGATACTGCCTAAGCATCGGTGTTGGTGGTTGCATGGAAGTCATCAGTAATTCAGTCGCGCTCAGCGATCAGGCCGGCGATCACTCTGTTTCAGCCAAAGTTTCGATTTGTGAATCTTCGCGAGTCTCGCGTCTTGATCAGCGCGCAGGTTGTTTCGGCCATGGGCAGAATATATAATCCGCCATCGCGCGGTCAAACATGTTCCGACTTTGTGCGACTGACCTTTAAGTTGAGCGTATTAGCGGCGGCGGAAGAGAACCAGTCGATTGACCTCTGAAGTCCACAAACAAGACGGGCCGATCATCCTGGCGCTGGACACTTCCTCGAAAGCTACGAGCATTGCGGTTGCGAAGGGCAGTCAAACGCTTCAGTCCATGAAGGAGACGTCAATCGAGAAGCGCTCGGAGAAACTGTGGACTGACGTTCAGTCGCTGCTAGCTCAAGCAAGCTTGACCATTCGCGACATTAGTCTGTTTGCGGTGTGCGTGGGACCGGGGGGATTCACCGGGCTCAGAGTCGGCATGGCTGCGGTGAAGGGATGGGCCGGCGCACTCGGTGAACAAGTGGTCGGCGTTACGTCGCTCGAAGCGGCCGCGTCTGGCGTCGCCCCTGCTCCGCTTGTTTGCGCTTTGGTCAACGCTAACAGGAGTGAAGTCTACTCACAGTTGTTCTCTTTCGACCACGAGGGTGTACCCGTTCCTAAGAACGACCCGATCGTCTCAACCCTGGAGTCAGCGCTGGAACGCATCGTTTACGATCGCAAGATCGCGTTTGCAGGTGATGCGGCGAACAGCTATGCGGAATCCATAATGAGTACCAATGCGGCCCGTGAAGCAGGGGAGTGGTCGATCGACAAAACGGAGCGATGTGTCGCTGAAGACATTGCGCGTCTGGCATTGTTGAAGCATGCACGCGGCGAACTGAGCAGCGCTGCGGACTTGAAAGCTTGTTACATTCGACCGGCGGAAGCTGAAATAAAGTTGTCGCTCGGACTGCTTGGCTCTAAGATCAATCGGACAAGAAAAGGTTGATTGGGAAACCAATTTGTCTATAAGTGACATTACAGATCGAGAGTACGAACCAACCTTCAGGTTCTATTCGGTCGACCCGATGCGCGAACGCGATCTGGTCGATGTGGTCGAGATTGAAGAGACCAGCGGTTTGAATCGATGGGGATACGACGCCTATCGTCGAGAGCTTTTTACAAATCCGAATTCGATAATGATTGTTGCGCGCAGTCTGGTTCCCGGCCCTGGAGTGCTCGGGTTCTTTGCCGGATGGATTGTCGAAGACGAGCTGCACGTGAATAACGTCGCCGCGCATCGCGACTATCGGCGAATGGGAGTTGGACGCAGCTTGATGGAAGCAGCGGTTGACGAAGCGCGACGACGTGGCGTATCAGAAGTGTTGCTTGAAGTGCGAGCCTCGAACGAAGGCGCCCAGCGAATGTACCGCAACCTGGGGTTCTCGTTTGTGGGGCGGCGCCGCGACTACTACCGACTGCCGACCGAAGACGCGCTCGTCATGAAGTTGAAGTTCAAGTAAGCCGGACAATCGGCCTGTTGAGTCGGAATTGCAGGGGGGTGCATTAAGAGTAGGACTTGTTGTAAAAGGCGATCTTGATACCGATAGCTGGTCTTAGTACGCAGAAAAGTTTCTCATTAACACCCCACTTCAGCGGGGTGCTGAGGCGTGCGGGGTTGATCGGAAACCGTTTCAACGGTTTAGCCGACCGGTGAGAAACTGTTGAAACAGTTCCGGGGAACCGTGCTGACCTGAAACACCTGGATAAATCCAGGTGTTAATGAGAAGAGCATTATCATCCTTATTCCAAGTCCCACTTTTAATCACACCCAATTGCAGGTTATCCAGGTAATAAAATTTGACATCGTCAAATTCTCGCGGATAGAATCTAGTCTCACGAGCGGGAGTAACTCAGCGGTAGAGTGCGACCTTGCCAAGGTCGAAGTCGCGGGTTCAAATCCCGTCTCCCGCTCCAAGTTTTAGGGCAAAAGGAAAAAGGTAAAAGGTAAAGGTCGAGCGCGAGATTTTACTTTTCCCTTTTTACTTTTGCCTTTCTTTTCAGGGCGGCGTAGCCAAGTGGTAAGGCAGAGGTCTGCAAAACCTTTATCCATCGGTTCGATTCCGATCGCCGCCTCCAGTTCTTCGAAGCACCAAGGAAGTTGATATGTCACATCCTAAATTCCGCGCAGTCGCAGTCCTCCCTCTTCTCGTCACCTTAGCCTGCAACGTAGCCACCGCCACAGTTTCAATACCCGACCCGGTTCTCGATGCGCGGCTGGCAGCCACCAGCGGGCAACAAACGATGGTCGTCGCGGGCGGATGCTTCTGGGGAATTCAGGCAGTCTTTGAACACGTCAAGGGAGTCGTCGACGTCAAGGCCGGATACTCGGGAGGAACAGCCGAGACGGCTCACTATGAAATCGTTTCGTCGGGTGATACCGGACACGCAGAATCGGTTCGAATAATCTATGACCCTTCGAAGATTACCTACGGGCAGCTGTTGAAGGTCTTCTTCTCAGTTGCACACAATCCAACTCAGTTGAATCGACAGGGGCCCGACGTTGGAACGCAATATCGCTCCTCGATCTTTTACTCCAGCGACGAGCAGAAGCGTATTGCCGAAGCTTATATCGATCAGCTGAACAAGGCGAAGGTGTTCGACCGCCGCATCGCAACCGAAGTTGTCGCGCTAAAAGCATTCTACGACGCTGAAGGCTATCACCAGGACTACGCCGTTCACCATCCGAATGAGCCTTACATAATGATCAACGACTTGCCTAAGGTCGCCAGCCTTCGCAAGCAGTTCCCCGGCCTCTATCGCGAGAAATAAGAACGCACCAACAAGTCATCCTGACTTGTCGGCCGCAATCATTTTCAATCAATTCGCTCACCCGTACTAACCACGCTTCGACGCGGAAGACGAATTTCGAATTTTCGCGCGTGCGTTAAACAGCTAAACAAAAGCTGCTTCGCAAACGATAGCCGGACAAGCTCCGTCAATCACAATGGCTGGTATGGCGATTGCCCTTTGCTCCGCCGGGAGGCCCTAACTCACCGGTTGTGTTTCTGGCTCAGTATTGATTGACGACAAGATATGAGTATGCGCATTGATAAGGTAGTCATAAGCAAGTTCGCCGGTCGAAAAGCGTTAACCCTATTACTGGCGCTGGCGCTCGTCAGCGCGCTCGCGCCGGCTTTTCGAACGCGAGCCGATCAGTCGGCAGCGTTGAACAAGATGTCTCCGGCGCTGCAGCAAGCGCTCACCAGCAATCAATCTCTGGTGTGGCATGATCCTTCGAAGCAGACCGTTCGCGCGTTAATCCAAACCTATGGTCCGGTTTCGTCATCGTTTCTCAAGGCAATCAATGCTGCGGGCGGAACAGTTGTGCGACAGTTTACATCGATCAACGGTGTGCTGGTTGTCTTGCCCATAAGCCAGCTTCTCACCTTTGCGGCTCGAACAGATGTTGAGCGTCTGTCGGCTGACCATCTCGCTCAGGAGACCGCAAGTCATCTCGAAGTCGCAACGGGCGCCGATACGGTGAGAACTTACAACTCGTTGCTTGGGTCGTTTAGCGGTCTCGATGGAAGCGGCATCGGTATCGCCATACTCGATTCCGGCATTATGGCCGGGCACAGCGAGTTCGGAAGCCTCGGCAATTTGCTCAACCTCTCGCGAGTCACGGCCAAGACCGACATCATATCGACCAACACAAACCTCGTGCAGTATCTGTTGAATCTCGGAATCGTTTCAACGGCGCTCAATCTATTGGGATTGGACAACGATGACGGCTACGGGCATGGCTCGCACGTAGCGGGCGCCGCGGCCGGCCGCTCGGTCGGCACAGCGACATCGCGAGGCTTCGACGGAATCGCTCCCAACGCTAACCTGATCGACGTAAGAGTGCTGAACGGACGAGGCCTTGGCCAAACCAGCGATGTGATCGCGGGGATCGATTGGGTCATCGCAAATCGCGCGTCTTACAACATCAGGGTGATGAACCTTAGCCTGTCGGCGGCCTCTGCTGAAACTTATGTGACAGACCCGTTGTGCCGCGCGGTTCGGAGAGCGGTTGCTGCGGGCATAACGGTAGTTGCTGCCGCCGGGAACTACGGTAAGACTTCAGCCGGGCTCGAGCAGTACGGCAGCATCGGCTCACCCGGCGACGATCCGACAGTTATCACTGTCGGCGCCGCGAACACTCATCAGACCGACGGCCGCGCGGATGAGTCGGTTACTTACTTCAGCTCGCGCGGGCCGACGCGCGGCTATTCTATCGACTCGTCCGGCGTCAAGCACTACGACAGCCTTCTTAAGCCCGATTTGCTGGCGCCCGGAAATCGGATCATCGCCACCGAATCAAACGGCTCGTGGCTGGTAAGTCAGTATCCGCAATTACATTACACTGGAAGCGGCAATGCGGCTTTCATGCAGCTGAGCGGGACCTCGATCGCCTCGCCGGTCGTGGCCGGCGCTGCAGCGCTGCTGCTTCAGAAGAATCCCGGCCTGACGCCCCCGCTCATCAAGGCAATTCTTCAATACACTGCTCAACAAGTCACCGGCGCGAACATCGTCCAGCAAGGCGCCGGACTGTTGAACATCGAGGGCGCAGTACGATTAGCCGGAGCTTTGCGAACCGATGTTCCGACAGCGATCTCCAAAGGCACGATCAAAGTCGGAGATTCACTGCTGCGCTCCGGCGCTGTGATGCCAACTCAGAGTTCGACTTTGGCCGGACAGAACTTTAGCTGGGCCAGGTATATCTTTGCGGGCGGGTCTCACATTCTCGCGGGAGCGGAACTTTTCAATCGTTATCAGGCGATCTATAACCCAGCTCTGGTTTGGGTGCGTGATCGTGTCACGCTCAACGAGGTTCCAGCGCCAAACACCCAGCTCATCACGACCAAAGTTATTGAAGCCGACGCGCTCGCGAGCTCATCGGGGGTCTTCACGAATGGAGGCGCGCTTACAAGTGGGATCGCATCGGGGCAGGGCATAGTCCTTAGCGTAGGCATCGTTCTCAGTGAAGGCATTGTGCTTAGCGAGGGAATCGTTCTGAGTGAGGGCATTGTGCTCAGCGAATCCCTTGTGTCGAGCGGAAGCGTTGCAGCAGCGGAAGGCATAGTCTTAAGCGAAGGCATTGTGCTTAGTGAAGGCATAGTGCTGAGCGAATCGTTCAACCTGGGTGAGCCTTGAAGCAATCGAGTATCTTATGTCACTGATTGACATGTCCGATTACAATCGCGGCGCACGCGCCTACTGGTGGGCGACCACTATGGTAGGCGCGGCCGCATTCGCATGCGCTGTGACCGGTGTTGTGAAGCTCGATCAAAACGGACGGCTCGGCATGGGGCTGCTCGTGTCGGTAGTTTTTCTGACTGGGCTTAGGCCGATAACGGTTCCCGGAACTAAGAGCTCGATCACGCCGGGCGACATCTTCGTTTACCTTGCCGCGTTATTCTGGGGCCCGACTGCTGCGACTCTTGTTGCGGCGATTGATGCGTTTGCGGCTTCGTGTAGAACTTCTCGACGGTGGACGAGTCGACTTGGCAGCCCGGCGCTGATGTCGATAGCGGTGCTCGCTTCGGCAACTTATTTTCAATGGGCATTGGACTGGCTAAGGGCGTCGCGATACTTCAACACCGCCACGCTGCTTGCGTGCCTGCTGCTGTTTTCGATTGGACACTTTACTCTGAACTCGCTGTTGACCGGCTTGCATCATTCGATCAAGCGCGGCGTGAAACTCTTCCCGCAATGGTGGACGACCTATTCGTGGGCGAGCCTGACCTACGTCGCAAGCGCTTCGGCGGCCGGGCTGATTTATCTATCGATCAATCAGTACGGAGTCAGCTCGCTGCTTGCCGCAGCCCCGCTTGTCGCAATTATTTTTGCCACTTGTCACTTCTACTTCAAACAATCCGATGAACGAGCGCGAGCGATCGAGCGAATAAGCCGCATTCATCTTGCAACAGTGGAGGCGCTCGCGACCGCAATCGATGCGAAGGACGAAATCACTCACGATCATGTTTATCGAGTGCAGGTCTACGCCTCCGGACTCGCCCGGCATTTCGGATTGAGCGAACTTGAAATCGAAGCTCTCAAAGCGGGCGCACTGCTTCACGATGTCGGCAAGATCGCCGTGCCCGACTATATTCTGAACAAGCCCGGAAAGCTTACTGCGGCTGAATTCGAAAAGATGAAAATCCACACCGTAGTCGGCGCGCAGATTCTCGAACGCGTCAACTTTCCTTATCCGGTTGTTCCGATCGTGCGGCATCATCACGAGCGATGGGACGGGCGCGGCTATCCAGACGCGCTGCTGGGCAAGCAGATTCCGTTGACCGCGCGGATACTCACCGTCGCCGATTGCTTCGATGCCGTGCGCGAAGATCGGCAGTATCGCAAGGGCATGACTCGAGAAGAAGCTTGCGGTTTCCTCTGTGACAATCGCGCGCAACAATTTGATCCAGCGGTGGTCGATGCCTTTCTCGAAAACCTTACCGAGTACGAAAAAGAGATCTCCGATCACAAGGCTAGTCAACAACCGTTGCTGACGCCGACAAAGCAGGCAGGCTTATCAGAGGGCGCTCTCAAGGCGGTTCCCGCAGCGGGTCTGGCTCAAAGCGCGACGGAAGCGCCCGACTACATGAAACAAATTCGAGCGGCCCACGCCGAAGTGGCAGCGCTTTACGAAATGGCGCAGACCTTCAGCGCGAGCCTTGATGAACGAGACATCGTGACGTTTACCGTGAACCGAATCGAGCGAATGATTCCGTTTACAACATGCGCGGTCTATTTGAGACAGCCGGATGATTCGTCCCTTGTGGCGTATTCGTTTGGCAGAAACGCGGAGCGAATTCGCGGGCTCAGCCTGGCGGCCGGCCGCGGCATAGCGGGATGGGTAGTGATCAACGGGCGCCCGATGAGCAATACCGATCCGATGCTTGACTTGAATGAGTTTCTTGATAGCAATGATGACGGATACCGAACGACCGCCGTGTTTCCTCTTTCCAAAGGCGGCGAAACGATAGGAGCGCTCGCGCTGTATTCCAGCGAGTTATCTTCTTACAGCAGCGATCACTTGAACCTTCTCGAATCGGTGTCGCGGCTTGCATCGACAGCGCTTGAACGCGCGATGCTCTATGAGCAGACCAGATCGATTGCGCAGACAGACGTGCTGACCGGATTGCCGAACGGGCGAGCCTTGTACGAGCACTTCGATCGACAGCTCGAACAGACGAAAGCGCAAAACACGTCGTTGACTGTGCTTTGCTTCAACGTGTCAGGCCTTCGAAAGGTGAATGAGTCTTATGGATATCAGGCAGGCGACGCAATGCTGGCGGCGATTGCAAATCGATTGCGTGAAATCGTCGCCGAAGCCGGCGTGCTCTATCGCATAGCTGGAGATGAGTTCACTTGTTTGCTTCAATGCTGGGAAGATGACGCGATTAATCTCGGCGAGCATGCGCGCGAGCAGATTGGACGCCTGCAACTCGAAGTAAGGCCCGGCCGGTTTGCGCAGGCAGGCTTGAGTTTCGGAACAGCACAATTTCCGATTGACGGGCAATCAATTGACGAACTGCTCAATGCAGCATGCCTGGCGATGAGACAAAGAGCCAAAGCCCTCGAGCTTGAAAAAACAAACTCGCTTTCGCGGTCATTTTCGAAATCACAACCCGAAGCCACGAAGTGCAGTCCGCTTGCGTTGGTTGGCTAAGGCGATCTCAAAGATCAGCGCTCACTCCGCAGTCTCGACTGGATGAAAGTCTCCAGCTCACTTTCTGCTACCTCACCAGAAACCGTGTAGACCCGTCGAGACAAAACGCCTTGCGCGCCGGACACAATGTCGCGAGCATCGATGAGCACATAAAACGGCGTGCCCCATTTCCGCTTATCGCCTACTGCTCGTCGATATTCGTAGTGCGAGGATTTCTTTCGATGATTGCGATCGGTCGACTCGACGACTAGCGGATAGTCGATACCGATTCGATTGATATGAATTCGCAGCTCGTCAGCATCTGAATACTCGGCAACTCCAACTACGCCGAGGCCGCGGTCTCGATATTCGCTCCAGATCTTTTCAACAACGTGACCGTTTCGGTTGCTGTTAGGACACCAGCCCGCGAAGTAGTTGATGATGACAATTGTTTTACCCTTCACGTACTCACGAAGATCAAAAGCGTGGCCGTCTGTTGTCTTGTAGCTGAACTCGCGGAAGTCGAGTTGACGTTCGACGATGGGAGCGGTCTCGGCCTTGTCTTCCGTTGAGGCGGCGAGCGCGACAGCTTCGATGCGAGCTTGAGAAAGAAAATGCGCCGAACCGATCAAGAGCCCCAGACTCAAGAGGGTGCGACGCACTGTTATACCCTGGTTTCCTGCAGCCTCACAAAACTATGGCTTCGCTGCGTTTTTGACGGCATTGCCGGTCTTCTTTGCCGCCACGCCTGAACCTTTGCCGAAGTGCTTTCCAGCGCGACCCATATGCTTGCCGAAGTGCTTGCCACCGCGCACAGGACGTCCATGCTTGATGTTATGGCCTAAGCTCGTCCCGGCCTTACCTACTTCCTTACCGCTCTCTTTCATCTCGCCGCCGACCGTTGGCTTTGCGTTTTTGTTTTGCGCAAGCGCGGCCGGCGATGAAGCGAACATCGCGATCAGGATCAACGTTCCAAACCTGAGCTTCATATCACACTCCTCCGCGAATCTAAAATCAAACACCGGATTTGAAGACGCAGCTAGCGAGCCCTGCGTACGCGATCTAACGCACGCGCACCAGAGTTCTCAGCTCGATCTTGTGCGTCAATCAATGCTACTTAAGCTGTAGCACCACTCCAGGCTTGTTAATGTTTATGTCAATCTCGTGCTTAGCGGGACCTCGACGGAAGACGCCGGCGAAGTAGAGGATCGCCAACACCACGATGAGGAGTAGAACAACGCCCAACACCATCAGTCCGCCGCTGCCGCCGCCGTCCGAATGAATGTGCTCTTCAATGATTCTATCTGCCATTTCTTCGTTACCCCCCGTTGTCTAGTCGAATTCACACTTGATGGAGCAACCGCGATGCCAACTCCGACTGATTTGTTATTTCCTTAAGTTTCTAGTGCTTCTTCGATGGAAAATGGTTCGACTGTACGAGATGAAAACATTTCGTCGGCGGCTAGCGGACAGTTACTAATACGATTGTCTTTCCGTTGCTTCAACCACAAATCACGAGCTTATCGCACGCTGCGTCGCTAGAGGTGTATTAGTATGTTGCCGGCCAAGCAGCAACTCTGCGTCCTCGGCGTCCTCTCCGGTTTTCCTGATCGGCGTTGATAATCAACCGCAGAGGACGCCGAGGACACAGGGGGAGCAACGCGATTATCAGCGAGCAACACATTGTGACCCCACCAGTACTCTGCGTCGCTGCTGGCTGACTTTCCCGGATGTGCTGTAGTAGGATTGTCAACTCAGTTTGGCATTCAAAAGTTTATATTGAAAAGCGGGAGTGGGTATGGAGCAGACATACATTCGTGACGTTGCACAGCACGTCGGCGAAGAGATCACGATCAGGGGCTGGCTCTACAATATGCGGTCTAGCGGCAAGCTTATGTTTCCGCAGATTCGAGACGGCTCGGGCATCATTCAGGGCGTTGTGTTCAAGAAAAATGTTTCCGAACAGGTTTGGAATGACTTCGAAAAACTTACACAGGAGTCCTCCATCATCGTTCGCGGGACCGTTCGCGCCGATGCCCGGGCAGCCGGAGGCTTCGAGCTCGACGTCGTGGATGTGGAAGTTTTGCAGATAGCCGAAGCGTATCCAATAACACCGAAGGAACACGGAGTCGAGTTCCTGATGGACAATCGACATCTGTGGCTTCGCTCACGAAGACAACACGCGATTCTCAGCGTGCGAGCTGAAGTGATCCGCGCGGTCCGCGACTACTTCGATTCGAACGGGTTCCTGTTGATGGACACGCCGATTTTTACTCCGGCCGCTTGCGAAGGAACGACCACGTTGTTTGAAGTTGACTACTTCGGCGACTCGAAGGCTTATCTTACGCAGTCGGGTCAGCTCTACAACGAAGCAACTGCTGCGGCCTTCGGGAAAGTTTATTGCTTCGGGCCCACGTTTCGCGCGGAGAAGTCGAAGACTCGACGTCATCTGACCGAGTTCTGGATGGTCGAACCCGAAGTCGCCTACGCCGAGCTGAACGACATAATGAATCTCGCGGAAGACTTTCTGAGTTTCGTCGCCCATCGAGTGCTTGAGAACCGCCGCCGTGAGCTCGCCGAGCTTGAACGTGATACGTCGAAGCTGGAAAAGATCGAGCCGCCGTTTCCGCGGCTTCAGTACGACGATGCGGTGAAGTTGCTTCAGGAAGCTCACGCGAATGGCGCGCTTGAACATCGATTTGAATGGGGAGGAGACTTCGGCGCGCCTGACGAAACCTACATCTCCCAGCAGTTCGATCGGCCGGTGATGGTGCACCGCTACCCGGCTGCGGTGAAGGCATTTTACATGCAGCCTGATCCCGAGCGACCTGAGCTTGCGATGTGCGTCGACGTCCTGGCGTCAGAGGGCTACGGTGAAGTGATCGGAGGGGGTCAGCGCGCGGACAATTTGGAGTATCTGCTGAAGCAGATCAAGGCTCACGAGCTGCCGGAAGAGGCGTTCGATTGGTATTTGGATCTTCGAAAATACGGAACGTTTCCGCACGGCGGTTTCGGAATGGGAATCGAACGCTGCACGGCCTGGCTTTGTGGCATCGAACACATTCGAGAGGCTATTCCGTTTCCGAGAATGTTGCACAGGTTGAAGCCTTAGCGAATCGATCTAAGTTTTTGCGCGAGTCAACACCTTGAATGTCGATAACAGAAAGCGCATAACGGTCTTTGGAGGATCGCGCTGCGGACCTGAGGCCGCCGAATACAAGCAGGCGCTCGCGCTTGGACGGCTTCTCGTTGAAGCAGGCTTCGATGTTTGCTCGGGTGGTTACGCCGGTGTGATGGAAGCCATCTCGCGAGGCGCTCACGAAGCTGGAGGACACGTCATCGGCGTAACAATGGAGCAGTTCAAGTCCGCGCCGAATCCTTATCTCAAGAAGATCGAACCGAGCGCCGACTTCTACGCTCGGCTTCAAAAATTGATTCTCGAATCCGTAGGCTACGTTGCGCTGCGCGGTGGGATGGGGACCGTCACCGAAATATCGCTTGTATGGAACAAGCTTGTGATGAACGTGCTGCCTTCGAGACCTTTGATTCTGCTTGGTGAATGCTGGCCTCAAGCCATTAGTTGTTTGAGTCAGCATCTGGTCGTTTCGCAGTCTGATTTAGCGCATCTCTTGTTTGCCCAGACCCCCGAAGAAGTCATTTCGCTGCTATGCGAACGGATCAAAGAATAATCTTAAAAATAGCTCCGCCAGGAATGCTCTAAGAAGGTGGTCGTAATGCCGCTTCGTTGCTTTTCTTGCAATTTCCTTGCAACCAATCGCGGGTCTAGTTTTCCGCATCTCACATTGGTAAGATTCGTAATGACAATATCGGGGATAACCCGAAAGAACGAACAAGGGGTATGGTAGAGATTTCGACTTGCTGAAATAGAACAGCTCCTCAAGGCAGTTCGCATCCCCTGAAACATTTTAATGCACTTAAAGGCGCCGACATCGGCGTTCCTGGATAGGAGTGTGTATGAAGCTGAATCTGTTTCTTGTCCCGAACGTGTCCTCAAAAAAAGCACTGCTGAATAAAGTGATCTCCACTATTCTGACCACTGCCGTGATGTCGGCAGCAATGGTTTTGATCAACATCGTGCATAAGCACACGAGCCATCTGTTAACAGGCGTCAACGGCAATACTATCGAAGCCGCTCCAAAAACAATACCAGCCGGCCTCTCGCGACGACGCGGCGCGTTTCGCAAAGCAGTAGATATGCTCGCAGACGGCGCGGCTTCGAACCCCCGATTGGCGGGCTACTATCACTCGGTCACAAAGCGCGTGAAAGGTGAGACTACCGACGGCGACAATACTTCAAGCTTGTCGATAAAGGTTACGGCTAAAGAGCAGGATGGTGCGAGCGAAGTTGGAAATCTTGCGCAAATGGATGCCCTACCAATTGATCAGCCGGGTTCAGACAACGATTCTGAAATTTCGGCCGATTCGAAGGATGAGAAACGATTTACGGTCGGCGATATGAGCTTTGACACCAACGCGCCGATTGAGCACTGGATGAGCTACTACGTCTCGACTCCGATCGGCCGCAGAACTCTGAGAATAGGACTCGAGAGAAGCAACGCTTATCTTGATATGGCTCGCGCTGAGTTTCGCAATGCCGGAGTCCCTGAAGATCTCGTTTGGCTCGCGTTCGTGGAAAGCGTTTGGAATCCGCGAGCTGTTTCTCCGGCGGCGGCAGGCGGTCTCTGGCAGTTCATTCCTGCCACCGCTACCGACTACGGACTGACGGTTGAAAACGGGAACGACGAGCGGAGCGATCCACTCAAGCAAACACGAGTTGCCGCTACGTACCTTCGCGACCTTCACACTCTGTTTGGAGACTGGGCTCTTGCGATGGCGGCTTATAACTCTGGCGAGCCTCGAGTGATGGGCGCAATAGTCAAGAACGGTCGCGCCGATTTCTGGGAACTTTACGACAAACACCTTCTTCCGAAAGAGACTTGCGACTACGTTCCAAAGATCCTCGCGAGCATTAAGGTTGCCAGCCACGCCGAAGTCTCGGATATTCAGGCAGCAACCGGCTCGACATCGCCTTCACGCAGTTAACACCAGGCACCTACCCCTGACTTATAAGGCTGCCCTGGAGCAGCCTTTTTTGTTTCGCGGCGCAGATCCCCAGCTGGCCGACTATCTTGCTACTCGCGCAAGCGGATGGGACAATATCACCGCGTTGCTAACGCGAGTTTGAAGAACGCGATGACCAGGAAGGCGACAATCATCGGAGTACCGATGGACCTCGGAGCGGGGCGTCGTGGCGTCGACATGGGACCTTCAGCGATTCGAATCGCCGGACTCAATCAGGCGATCGCGCTGCTCGGATACAACGTCACGGACATCGGCAACGTGAACGTTCATCCGCCTGAAGCCGTTCAAGAGTTGAACCCGCGCGCTCGTTACCTTCCACAGATCGCCGCCGCATCGGAAGAACTCGCGGTCAAAGTTGAAGCCGCGCTCGAAGAAGGGGCATTGCCGGTTGTGCTTGGCGGAGATCATTCGATTGCAATCGGCAGCGTTGCAGGCCTGGCTTCATATCATCGCAAACGAAGAAGAAGAGTTGGGATAATCTGGCTCGATGCGCATGCTGATTCGAACACACCCGAAACCTCGCCTTCGGGAAACATTCACGGAATGCCGCTGGCTGTGTTGCTGGGGCGCGGCGCTCGCGAGCTGACTCACGTTGCCGGGTTCGCTCCGAAGGTTCTGCCGGAGAACACTGCGATCATCGGCGCGCGAAGTGTCGATCCGGGAGAACGCGAACTTTTGAAGTCTCTTGGGATTCGCGTCTTCACCATGAGCGAGCTTGATGAACGCGGTATGTCCGATGTCATAACCGAAGCGGTAGAGATAGCTTCCTTGGGCACAGCCGGCTTTCATCTGACGATGGACATGGACTTCATCGATCCGTTTTATGCGCCCGGCGTTGGAACGCCCGAACGCGGCGGAGCGACTTATCGCGAGAGTCATTTCGCGATGGAAAAGATTGCAGACTCGGGTCGCGTGTTGTCGGTCGAGCTCACTGAGGTCAATCCCGTGTTTGACATCTCTAACCAAACCGCGCTGCTTGCGGTTGAATTGATCTTGTCGGCACTCGGAAAGAAGATTCTTTAGAGAATGAATGTCGGACACCGAATACGCACACGAATGTGATGTCGACTTTCGAGCGAGCGACTTGCCCGGCTCGCAGCGCGAGCGCCTCGCCGCAGAGTTGCGCGACAAGTCGAACAAACTCGACGAGCAGGCGCGAATCTTTGTTCCCCTTATCGCTTTGTGCATCATCGCTGCGATTCCCGTGTGGTCAAGGTCGCCGCTGCGTTTTTTAGCTCTGCTGGTAAATCCTTTTGTCTTGTTGCCGCTGGCATTCTGCATTAGTCATCTGGCTTTGGCCTGGCGGAGAATCGCAACTGTCCGGAATAGAATTCGTGAATTGGAACGGGACGAAGAAAACCGCGCTGAGTAACAAAGAGAATTGTAAAAACCTGCGAAAGAACTGATCGTGAAAAAGAAACTGAGAGTTGGTGTGATCTTTGGCGGGCGCTCTGGGGAGCATGAAGTTTCACTGCGATCGGCTGAATCGATCATCACCGCAATGGACAAAGCGCGATACGACGTAGTGCCGATCGGCATAACCGGCGAAGGTCGCTGGTTGGTTTCAGGCAACGCGACTGCGATGCTTCCTGAGGCGGTGATGACTTCGAGCAATCATCAGGACGTTGCGATAATCGGCGATCCCACTCGGCAAGGGCTCACGAGGTTGGACGAAGCGCATAGCGCGTTGTCGAGCGAGCCGCTTGATGTAGTGTTCCCCGTATTGCACGGAACGTATGGCGAGGACGGCACGATTCAGGGCTTGCTCGAGATGGCAGGCGTGCCTTATGTCGGCTGCGGAGTGTTAGCTTCAGCGACGGGCATGGATAAGATCACGATGAAGCAGTTGTTCGAGCTCGCGGGCTTGACGGTCGCCGAATATGAATGGTTCTTGCGATCGTCGTGGGAGCTGGACAACGAAAGTGTAATCGAACACGTGTCGCAATCGCTTGGTTTTCCTGTTTTCGTCAAGCCTGCGAATCTGGGATCGTCGGTTGGAATATCGAAGGCCACAAACAAGCAAGAGCTTCGCGACGCAATCAACGACGCCGCGCGTTATGATCGAAAGATACTGGTCGAGCGCGCGATCAACGGCCGTGAGATTGAAATAAGCATTCTCGGAAACGAACACCCGATTGCAAGCTTGCCGGGCGAGATAATCGTCGGCCACGAGTTTTACGATTACGAAGACAAGTACATCGATAACACATCGAGCACTGAAGTTCCGGCGAAGCTTCCTGCCGACATCATCGAACAGATTCAACGCGACGGCGTTCGGGCGTTCCAGGCCATTGACGGATCAGGCCTGGCGCGAGTCGACTTCTTCGTCGAGCACGGCACCAACCGAGTGATCATCAATGAGATAAACACGATGCCCGGCTTCACCTCGATTAGCATGTACCCAAAGCTCTGGCAGGCCAGCGGAATCTCTTACTCGGAATTAATTGATCGGTTGATCGACCTCGCAATCGAGCGGCACAACGACAAGTCCCGAAACCTGACGACGTATCAACCCAGATAGTCTCTCAATCTCTCCCGTTCGTGTAAGCTTCGATGCTGAGACGAAGACTGGTGGCGCTTGCCCACAAGCTGTGCGAGCGTATTGTGGCTTAACGAATCGAATTCAAAAACAGTCAGGTGTGCTTTCAGCAATTTAGCAGTGGACCGATTGTTGCCCCGGATAAGGAGCGCTTGTGAGAAGGTTAGCGAATTGTTTTTTGAGGTGAGATTTGTTTCGAGCGGGGTTGAGGCTAGCGACACGGTTCATTGAGTCAAACGTGAACCCTCGCGGTTTGTTCTAATCACCGCAGAATTAAATACGCTCAATCTCTCCAGAGCCTTCTCCTTACGTTTTTGCCGCGCGACTCGAAAGGGTAACGCGGCAGTTTTCTCAATGGCCGTTGACCGCCGCAATCATCTCTCGAACCGCGCGTTCCAATCCGACCAGTGAGGCTCGCGCTACGATGTTATGGCCGATGTTCAGCTCTTCGATCGGCCGGATCTGAGCGATAGAGCTTACATTTCGATAAGTCAAGCCGTGACCAGCCGCGACCTTCAATCCAAGCTCACCGGCACGCCGCGCGCATTCAGCTATACGTCTGAGTTCGGCATCGATCTCACCCGACTCAGCAGCTCGCGGCGGATCGGTCAGCTCCGAAAAACGAGCAGTGCATATTTCGATCTGTTGCGCGCCTACGCGTTTTGAAGCTTCGATCTGACTCAGATCGGGATCGACGAAGATGCTTACCAAAACTCCGGCGTTTGAGATCTCGCGCACCGCTCGTTGAACCGAAGCTTCGTGAGAGGCAACATCGAGTCCTCCTTCAGTGGTGACTTCGTCCTCACGTTCGGGGACCAGCGTCGCGGTATTAGGTCGAATCTCGCAGGCGATGCGAATCATTTCTTCGGTGGCGGCCATCTCGAGATTCAAGTGAGTCTTGACCACGCCTCGCAGCAAGCGCACATCTTCGTCTTGAATATGACGACGATCACCGCGCAGATGGACGGTTATGCCGCTCGCTCCCGCGAGATCCGCAAGCACGGCTGCGGCTACGACGTCCGGTTCCCAGGTCTGTCGCGCCTGTCGTATCGTCGCGATGTGATCGATGTTGACGTTCAGTCGAATCATCTTCGAAATCAAGTCCTCGCTCTGCTCGTCGATTCGTTTCTCTCAATCACGGCATCCGCGGCTTTCAAGTCGTAACGCCCCGCGAGATCGTTGAGCCTGATTCGAATCAAATCGATGAACATTCTAACGGAGTCGCTGACGTAACTCACAGTTGTTCCTTCGCTGTCGTTCCAAATCACGGGCACTTCGAGCAAGCGCAATCCCTGTTTTTTGGCTATGTAAAGAATCTCCGGATCGAAACCAAATCGCTCGATGCTCTGAAGCTTGAACACCGAAAGCGCGGGCTCGCGTCGAAAAGCCTTGAAGCCGCATTGAGTGTCTTTGAACTTGAGTCCGGTGATCGTCTTCATGAAAAAATTAAACACGCGCCCGCCGAAATCGCGAAGCAAAGGCTGGCGCACGCCGATCAAATCCCGGTTCAACGCGCGAGAGCCAAAGCTCACATCGGCTCGGCCCTGGGCGATCGGGTCAATCAGTTTGGGGGCTTCAGTCACTGGCGAGGAGAAATCGGCGTCGCTGAACAGGACTATGTCGCCGACGGCTTCACTTAATCCGCGCTTGACGCTGTAGCCCTTCCCACGATTTGGTGTATTGGTGATTACACGCAGATCATGATGCGCCGACGCATATTGCGCTATTCGATTGGACACCTGGCTTGCCGTTTCATCCTTCGATCCATCGTCGACGACAATCACTTCCGCGCGATAAGACTGATCGGCAAGGAATTTCAAGACAGCGTCCAGCCCACGCCCGATTCTTTTTTCTTCGTTGTAAGCCGGGATGACGATTGAAAGAGAACAGGCCATAGAGTCTTACGTCCCAAGCGATCAGGTTTTTCGAATATAGCATATCGATGTTTGGTTAGTCAGCGGCCGTGTATCCCAGGGATGTGATGCGTCTACTCGGGCAGCTCGAGCGCTACATCGGCGCGCGCGGCCATGACTTCACGGCCAAAATCCGTGAGCCCAACCGTCGGGTACTCGCCTCGGCCTACGACTATGCAGCCTGCTTCAATCAGAGCCTTTATGTAAGCGGTAATGTCATCCTGCGAGAGGTGTTTCAACAAACCGTAAGTCGAGAGCTGATCGAGATGATGGCTAATCACTTGTTTAGAGCTCGATCCGCGAAGAACCGCCGCGACGGTGCCTTTTCCGAACCGCCCGTTCAATCTCGCAACGCAACTCAAGATCTTTCTGACGGCTGTCACCTCTTCGGAATTTAGCGCTCGTCCGCCAGCGGCTTGAGGCTCTACGATTACACCGTTGTGCGCGCGGTTGACTGAAGCGCGCTTCTTCAATTCGTCGCGAAGCTCAGCGCCGACCGGCGCATGATCAATGATGAGCCGATCGATTTCAGTTGAAGGCGGAAGCGTTGTCGCGCCGATGCGCAGCGTTCCCGCATTACCACGGCCTTTTTCACTCGTCGAGTGCCCGACATAGCTCGACGGATAGGGCGCGCAACTGGAGCACGTCTCGCAGCGGTCGACCTTCTTGCTATCGCCGAAGTAATTCAAGATGAATCGCCGCAGACATGCCTTGTGATAGCAGTAGTCGATCATTCTTCGGAGTTTGCCTTGCTCCGCTGCCGCTCGAATCGCCAATTCCTTTGTGTCAATGCGGAGCGTCGCGGCCGGCGGATTGTCGAGCAGCTTTATTCCACGCCCTTGATACGCGTTGCGGTAGGAAATAATACTTCGCGAAGAAAGATGATTGAGCGCGCGATGGACCTGCGCATTCTGAAACCCCAAGCTTCGCGCAACGGCGTTCAGATCAAGCTCAGTCTGCTCGCGCTCATTCACATATCGATTCAAGATCAACTCGCGAAGCAATGCGCCTTCGACCGATTGATCCCCTATCTGTTCGAGGGCCGCATCGACGCGAGTCGCCAGTCTCGCGACAATGGTCTTGTCAGTCGAACGTCCGCGCTCGATGTGCCCGGCTTTTTCAAGTACGCCCAATGCCGTATGAATCGACATCTCGTTCTTTTCTCCGAGCCGCTGGGCCAGTTCTCGCGCTGATTGCTCAACGGTGTCCAAGCCGAATGACGCGATCTCGTGATAAACCCTTCGAATTAATTCGGGCGGCGGATTATTGCCGTCGATGAAGAACTGCTGAGTACGAGTGTCGGCATAGTTGAACAGTAGAACGCAGTCAGCCGGCAGGCCGTCTCGCCCAGCACGACCGACTTCCTGGTAGTACGCTTCGATCGAGCCGGGCAGATGATAGTGAACAACGAATCTTATGTCGCTTTTGTCGATTCCCATTCCGAACGCGTTGGTCGCGACGATTGCCTGAACGCGTCCGTTCATGAAACTGTCTTGCGCCCGTGTTCGCTCGTGCTCACCCATCCCGGCGTGATAAGGTTCGACGCTTAAGCCGGACATCTTCAGCTTGGCTGCGATTTGCTCAACGCTCTTTCGAGTGGCGGAATAGATGATTCCACCACCCGTCGACGTCTTCATGATTTGCTTTAGAGTTTCTCGCTTTTCTTTTTCGCTCGAGACATGAACCACTCGCAAGGCAAGGTTTGGCCGATCGAAGCCTGCAACAAGAACGCGCGGGTCGACCAGCCCCAGTTGGTCGACGATATCGCTTCGGACCTTTGCGGTTGCGGTTGCGGTCAGCGCGATGATTTGCGGATGGCTCAATCGATCGATGGCTTCCCTGAGTCTCAGGTAATCGGGTCTGAAATCGTGACCCCAATGCGAAATACAATGAGCCTCGTCGACTGCAAGCAGCCGCACGTTAGCATCGGAGAGCGCATCCATGAAGGCCCCGCTGCGGAATCGCTCCGGTGCAACGTAAACCAGTTTGTGCAAGCCGCGTCGAATCTCGCTCAACCGCTTGTTCGTCTCCGCGTAACCGATCGAGCTGTTAATGAATGTAGTCGGTATGCCTCTCGCCGAAAGTTGATCGACTTGATCCTTCATCAACGCTATAAGCGGCGACACTACAAGAGTGAGACCATCGATCATCAATGCGGGCAATTGATAGCAGAGAGATTTTCCTCCGCCGGTCGGCATTACGACGACGGCGTTTTGACCGGCGAGCACCGACTCGATGACTTCGGCCTGTCCCTCGAGAAAGTCGGAAAATCCGAAATGTTTTTGAAGAGCCTCTAGCGCTCGATTATGGCTGCTCACTTCAGGATCCCTTCGTCAGTTGGCTGGCGGGGTGCGGTGATCGATCCAGCGAATGCCAACGATACCACGCCACGAGATAGTGGCTCAAACCAATGCTTGGGCGTTGCATCGCAAGGTCGCTTCACTAATAATTTTCAACTGATACGAAAATTGGACTGGCGGAGGAGGAAGCATGGCACAACAAGAACTAGACAAGACGGCGGTGGTCGCTTTACTGAACAGGATTCTAGAAGATGAGTTGGCAGGAGTCGTTCGATACACACACTATTCATTGATGGTTTTTGGGCACAGCAGGATTCCGATCATATCGTGGCTGCGAGAGCAGGCCGCTACTGGACTTGCTCACGCACATGCCGCAGGTGAACTGGTCACTCATTTCGGGGAGCATCCTTCGCTCAGCATCGGGCCGCTTCTGGAAACGCACAAGCATGAGATCAACGACATTTTGCGCGAGTCGCTCGAGGTTGAGACGGCGGCGACCGAGCTGTACAGGCAGCTCCTGGAACTGGTGCGCGATCGCTCAGTGCTCCTGGAAGAGTATGCGCGCCGGATGATCGCCGAAGAAGAGCTGCACTGCGGGGAGGTCAGCAAGATGCTTCGCAGGCCCGGCGAGCTTGGGGCGTTCTCAGCGCCTTAATTCGCCAGTTACCTACCCTTATTGCTTACCGTTGCGGTGAAGACTTCTTCGTTGAGGCGTTCCCCGGTGCGGCGATCGGTCCAAATCGGATGCGAGACTCCGCCGAAGCTCGCAATGCCGGCGTAGTCTCCGTACTGGTTGAAAATCTCCGAGTCACAATTCTGCCGGCAGAAGCTTATCGTAGAAGCAGTGAATCCGGTCTGAGCAATCAGGTCTTCGCATGCCGGGCAGCTCTCATCTGTTTGTTTCGTCGTTACACGAACGTTAGGTGCGAACGTAACGCCGCCGTCAGTCGAACGAGCGTAAAACACATCGGTCTTTCGTCGGGCCGGATCGTTTCGAGTATCGTACCAGCTAATGTTGACGGAGCCGTCTACCGGATCAACAGAGAGCCATTGATAGAACTGATCGGCGTGGACTGTGTCGTCAGCTATTCGACTGGGAACGCTCCAGCTCAGACCATTATTATCGGAGAAGGCGAAGAAGATGTCCGTCTCGGCGCCGTCGACGAAGGCACTTGTTTGATCAGCCTGATCTGTCCACGCGCAGTAAACTCTGCCGCGGTGCGGGCCGCTTGTCCGATCGATATCAATCGAAGGATAGACCAGCGCGCGCCGAACTTTAATTGCGGGTATGCCGGTATCAAACCGAATGATCATCGGCGCGATGGTGCTGTCGCGGCCAAACGTCACTCCTCCATCGAACGAGCGATCTATCTGTAATCTGGAGTTCCGCACATCAAGCCACGCGACGTATACTTCGCCGTTCGGACCGACGGCCGGATCAGCGGCTATTTCGTTCGAGCCGGCGCCTGATGTGGGGTCGTCGATACGTTGTACAGTGAACGTTGATCCGTGGTCAGTTGAGCGCGCAAAGTCGACGATTCCGTTGCCGACTCCTTCCGTTGTGTCCCAGGCGACGTACACATTATCGCGGAACGGGCTCGCAAGATTCGCATCGCACGCGATAAAGGGCTTATCTTCGAAGCGACCCGCCGACCCCGCATTAAGATCTTTTTTCAAGACCGTGCCGGCTGAAAAAGTGTGACCGCCGTCTGTCGTGCTGTTCACGATCATCGCATCGCCCTTAAAGTTGTTATCAAGGCTCGAAATCAGCAACTGCGAAAAGAAAATCGTACCTCTCGTGTCGATTGCAACGCCCGGATCGGAAGCGAAGCTCCAGGTTGTCCCTTCCTCATCAGTGAGCGGCTGATCGTGACCAGTCCAACTCGCCCCTCCGTCGATCGAGAAATACGTTCGCTGTGGATTGCGGAAGATTTCGTTCGAACCTGCGGCAAGTACCTGCGGGTTCAGTGTATTCACCGCGATGAAGACTTCGCTTTGAGGGCCGGGCTCGTTGCTTACATCGACGTTCTTCCCTACGGAAATTGTCTGGGCTGAAACGCTCGATCGCTTCGCTGCTTTAGGCCCGGCCTGACGCGCTCTCATTTTAGCCATCCAGCGCGGCTCCGTGTACACGCTGGCTTGCTGCGCTTTGCCTGAGGTGGCAGGCCACGTCGCGACGATCACAGGGACGCTCAACAAAACAAGCGCAGCAAATCGTGACACGCTCAATGAAATGTTCTTTGTGTTGCGGTTTGACATATCCTTAATCTCCTCTCCCTTTGATCGACATCTGATAGCAGCCAGCTTGAGGACAAGAGAAACGATCACCAGCGGCCACACACCAATTCGTCTCTGTCGTGGCTCACTGTGCCGGGCATGCTACTAAACGTCTGCGAGCTACAGCAAGGACACGCAAAAGAGCCCGGTCGGAACTATCGGGTCATTTTTTCAATCGCAAAGCGAGAAAGAGGACAGGTCTGAAAATCTTCCACCAATCGGTTATCGCTCTCATCTTTGTGTAGGCGATGCCATCGGTTTTCGGATACTCGATTGTGATGGGCACTTCGACAACTTTGTGACCAAGCCTTAAAGACTTGAAAAGCAAGTAAGGCTCAAGCTCGTAGCGATCGAGCCAATCCTGCCAAAGGTTGATGCGCTTGTCGTCGAACAATGAAACCTTGATTGCGCGAAATCCGCTAGAGGCATCCGTCACGCGTCGTCCGCAGAAAAGCGAAAACAAAAGTGTGTAAGCTCTTGTGCCGAGCTTGCGACGGAGCGGCATCCGCAAATATTCGCCGCCATCGACATAGCGCGAACCCTGCGCGAACTCGGCTTCGCCGTTGATGATGGGATTCAGCAAACGAGGAATTTGTTCCGGTGGAGTTTTTCCGCCGCCGGAGACGACCACGACTATGTCGTAGCCATGCTCGATTGCGTAATCAATTCCACTCCTAATCGCCGCGCCCACTCCGCGATTGGTTTCTGATCGAATCACAGTTGCGCCTGCCGCTTCGGCGTGGCTTGCGGTGTCGTCGCTGGAACCGTCATCAACGACAACAGTAGCCTCGACGTGGTCGGGCACGGCTTTGACAACTTTCGCAATGCGCTCGCCTTCATTCCAGGCGGGCGCGACGCAAAGAACTCGGGGAGCGAATCGAGGCACGAGAGCAGGGGCCTGGCGTTCTTCGCGAAGTTGGTCGACACTGATCTGTTTCAAGTCCGCGTTCACTTTGAAGTTTCTTTAAGCCATTGGTAGGTGCGTCGGAGCCCCTGCTCGACGGTAAAGGTTGGGATCCAGCGCAGCTCGCGGCGAATCTTTTCGATGTTGACGACGCGACGGCGAATATTGTCGATGTCGCGTCGATCGACATAAGCCGGCTCGACCGTGGCTCCGGTAATTTCAATGATCAATCGCGCGAGCTGATTGACTGTCACTTCGCGTCCGGTGCCGACGTTGTAGACCTGCCCGTCCGCCTTTGCGCTGATGCCCGCAAGAAGCGTCGCCTCGACCACGTCGTCGATATAAGTGAAGTCGCGAGTCTGCTCACCGTCTCCGTGAATGCGCAACGACTCGCCCTTCATTGCCGATTCGAAGAACTTCGCTACTACGCCGCAGTAGGGATTGTCGGGCCGTTGCGCGGTGCCGTACACATTCGAATACCTCACGACGGACGACGACAGGCCGTAGCTTTCGTAAAACGCTTTGCAGTAGTTCTCACCTGCGAATTTCGAGACCGCGTACGGGCTGAGCATGTTGGTCGCGTCGTCTTCATTGATTGGAAGATAACGCGGATTACCGTAGACCGATGTCGATGAGGAGTAAACAACTCGCGGGATTTTCAATTCACGAGCAGCCAGCAACACGTTCAAAGTCCCGCCGATGTTTACTTCGTAATCTTCTCGTGGGTTCCTGGTCGACACGATGATGTTGCGCGCGGCGAGGTGAAACACCAGGCTTGAGTCTGTGAAAGTCTGACGTACGAGATCAAAGTCGGTTACGCTTCCTCGAACAATCTCGAGATTCGATTTTCCCGCCGGTAAATTGTTATCATCGCCGGTGTAGAAGTCGTCGAGAACGAGCACGTCTGCGCTTTCTTCCAGGAGCTTGCGAACGACGTTCGAACCGACGAAGCCCGCGCCTCCGGTCACTACAATTCTTTTTCCCGCCAGACTCTCGAATTGGCTCATAAAACTGCTCCGCCTTTCTAATGAAACGGCTTGCGGCGAAAATTAATTTACATCGGGGGCGGTTTTGGACAGGAAGGATACAACATCCGACGGAGTTGAGCTACCGCAACCACTCCAGAAGCAGTTGGATCAGACCGAGACTTCTGATCCAATGTAGCCCCATTCCTCGAAGAGCCCACGCAATCTTTCATCATCTCTGAAAGTAAGGTAGTAGACGTACTCCGGTGCGACATCCAGACCACCGGGCCAGCAGAGCGCACCGTGCTCGATGAATAACTGCTGAAAGACCGCTGTATCACGCAACGGTGCGAAAACCGGTCGAGGATCGTCGAAGATCATCTGGCGCAGGTCGGCGACGCCCTGGCGTCCGTCGTCGAATATGAACCGTACTCGGTAATCGCCGAAGTACTCGGCGTCGGATATTTTTAGCATAGTCTTTTCCTTCTTCAGGCCAGCGGCTCGATGCGGCGATACTCGCCAGTCCTTCTAATACTCTCCCAGTTGTCAAGCAATTCCGCTTGATGCAGGCTTGCCCACTCGACAACCAGACTGAGCACTTTCGCAGGCACGTTTCCCTCAACTATACCGAGCGTCTCGATCAGAACCGCAGCAGAATACTCATTGTACTCCACATGGAAGTGCGGCGGATTGTGATCGTTGAAATACATGCGTATGACAATGCCGAGAAAGCGTGAAATTTCGGGCATAGCTCATGACCAATATACTTCTGATTGATTTGTATGGCCAATAGGGCAGGAGGTTGCGTGATATAATCGCGTCGTGCAGCGGCGATCAGGGATCTACATTCACATCCCGTTCTGCGAGCGGAAATGTACCTATTGCAATTTCAATACGACCGACTTCTTTGAATCGCTGGCTGAGCGCTACATCCGCGCGGTAGCGATTGAGATCTCACGATGGGGCGAGCGGCTTGCCGAGCAGGGTGGCGAAACTCAAATAGATACAGTTTATTTTGGCGGAGGCACGCCTTCAATTGTTGAGTCCGGCCAACTGGCGTCGCTCGTTCAAGCGTGCAAAGCTGCCTTCAAGACCGATTACAACGCTGAGATAACGATTGAGATCAACCCCGGTTCATTCTCAAAAGCCAAGATCGATGAATGGCTCACCGCGGGAATCAATCGCGCGAGCGTCGGCGTCCAGTCATTCATCGACCGCGAGCTTGTTTCGCTGAGCCGGACGCACACCGCCGATGATGCCCGACGGACTATCGAGTCGCTGCAAGCGGCGGGTTTTGAAAATATCAGCCTTGATTTGATCGCCGGTCTGCCCGAACAAAGCCTCGCGGATTGGCAGTTCAACCTTGATCAGGCGTTGATGCTCGAACCCGAACATCTTTCGCTCTACTTGCTCGAGGTCAAAGAATCAACGCAGCTCTACGCGCAAATAAAGCGCGGGCTGCGGGCGACGCCCGATGACGACCTCGCTGCTGATATGTATCGAATGATCAGTAAAGCGACGCAGGATCACGGCTACGAGCACTATGAGATTTCAAACTTCGGACGCGTGTTTGAGCGCGAAACAGTCAGTCGCTTCAGGTCGAGACACAATTTGAAATACTGGACTGGCGCGCCGTTCTACGGAGTTGGCTGCGGAGCTCACTCATACGATGGGCACGCCCGATGGACCAATATTTTGAAGTCCGATGCGTACATTGAAAGCGTCGAAGCGTCTGGTTTCGCAATCGCCGAACGTCACGAGCTTAGTGAAGAGGATCGCGCGGCTGAAGCACTATTCATGGGCCTGCGCTTGAAAGAAGGCGTAAGCCTTTCGGGGTTTCGCTCCGAGTATGGAGTCGACGTTCTGGAACGCTTCAGCGAAGACTTGCCGAGGCTGACCGAGGCGGGGCTAATCGAGACGCGCGGTGGGCGATTGATCCTGACCTCCGCGGGACGGTTGCTTTCCAACGAAGTATTCGTATCATTTGTCTGAGGATTCTAGTAGACTGTAGTGCGCAAGGCCGGGCAGAGGCAGGGAACCGTTTCGTAGTCGCCGATCGAAACTTGGGGGGTCCCGAATGTCGCTCAAGCTCAAGGCAGAAGCCGCAGCGATTCTCTGGGTGATTATTGCTTCAACTGCGCAGGTACATTCGCAGAGCGGCCGAATGCGCGGCCAGCCGAAACCGCCACAGCATCACGACGATCGAGAAACTCTTCGGTTGCGCGTTGAAGAAGTCTTGCTTCCCGTCAGCGTTCATAGCGATTTGGGCAAACTTCCGCCAAATCTCCAGCGAAACGATTTCATTCTCACCGAAGACGGGAAACGCCAGGTCATCAACTCGGTGATGCACACTCCCGCAAACGTTCTGTTCTTGTTGGACGCGGGCGGCGACAGCACGCTTAAGAATCTGAACCTGAATCGCGATCTGGCACTGAAGGTAGTCGACTCGTTGGGTGCCGAGGATAAAGCCGCCGTTATTTCTTATTCGGATCAGACAAACGTGCTTTCTGCATGGACGGGCGACAAAAGTGCTTTGCGCAAATCTTTGGACTGGAAGTTTCAGCCGGGAATCAAATCAGATTTTTACCAAAGCCTGCTCTACGCTGCCGAAGAAGTATTGCCTAACGTCGCCGGGCGGCGAAGCGTCGTGCTGGTGACCGATGGCGTAGACTCGTTCGGAGAAATGGATTTTGAAAAAGTTCTAACCGCGCTCCACCGGGCTCGCGCGACGGTTTATGTCATAAGTCAAACTCAAATCCTTCTTCGCGAGTTGAAGTCGCGCGCGTTCAATCCTCTTTCGTCGTACGAGATGCTCGACCCATCGGCTCGCAAACGAATTCAATTGTTGCGAGCGTATTACCGTCAACTTGAAGCGGCTGAAATTACTCTGAAAGGTCTTGCCGAAGAAACGGGCGGATCAATGTGGAGCCCGGGCACTTCAGAGGAACTTGTTCGGTTGAGCCCGCAAATCGTCACCGAGATTGGCGCGGAATATGTGTTTGCTTATTCGACCGAGCGCCAACCCGACGACATGAAGTTTCACGCGATCAACGTTTATGCTACGAAGCCCGGTCTGCAAGTCCGCTCACGCAGGGGAATTTATGCCAACGTAATTGCCAAACGGGAGGCGATGCGCGAGCGAAGTAATCGGGAAGTCGCGCGATCCGCTTCAAAGCCCAAAGGCAGAAGCAGCGAGCGCCGAAGTTGACCTCTACAAACGCGCGAATAATCAGGCAGGAATCAACTCAAACTCATCGACGGAAAGCCACGCCTTCTGCTTTTGCGTTACGCGAGAACCCAAGAAAATGCATATTCTTGAGAGCACTTTTTTTCTCTGATATACTGACAATCGTGAATCGCAAGTGATCGAGCCAGTGCACCAGCAGGCGATGGGAACAGGAAGTCTCAATGATCGATCTTGAAATCTATACCGATAAAATTGCCGAAGGTGGAAAACGGCTGATTCGAAAAGCGTACGAAGAAGCCCGATCCCGCGATCACAATCAACTCGCTCCAGAACATCTCTTCCTATCCATTGCAGAAATCGAAAGGCCCTTCTTCAATGAGGTCATGCAGAGCCTCAACCTCGATCCGCAGGTAGTCATACAATCGCTCGAGACGAAACTGGATCAACGCGACTACCTTGGCCGAGGTATGAAAATATCCGAGCCGCTCCGTACCTTATTGTCAAATGCGTTGAAGCATTCCCGCGAACAAGGCCGCAGGCTGATCGAAGCGACCGATCTTTTTTACGCGTTGTTTTCGGATACTCATAGTTATCCGGTCGAACTTCTAAGAAGACTGGGCGCCGATCGGGAGATGGTGCTGCGAAAGATAGCGACCCGCGTCCGCAGCCATGAAGAGAAAGAAGAAAAATACCGGCGGCGCTACGAACTGCCGCCTTACCTCAAGCATTTTGGTGTGAGCCTGAATAAGCTGGCTCGTCAGGACAAGCTTCCGCCAGTCATCGGGCGCGACGAAGAGATCCGGCAGATAATCGAGATACTTTGCCATCGCGAGCGGGCGAACTCGCCGATGTTGGTCGGCGAAGCCGGGGTAGGGAAGACTGCGGTGATCGAGGGCCTCGCTCGCAAAATCGAGCTTGAGCCGGAAATCCTCCCTCAGCGTTTGCGCAATGCGCACGTCGTTCAGCTTCAAATGTCGGGCATTGTTGCCGGAACCATGCTGCGCGGCATGTTCGAAGAGCGCATTCAGGGCATCATCAGCGAAGTAAGAGAACGCGAAAACCTGATCCTGTTTATCGACGAAGCTCACACAATCATTGGCGCAGGGTCGGCTCTGGGAGCCAGTTCTGACGCCGCGAACATGTTCAAGTCAGCGCTTGCGCGAGGTGAAATTCGCATTATTGCAGCTACGACGATGAGTGAGTACAAGGAGTTTATCTCAGAAGATGAAGCGCTGGCGCGAAGGTTTCGTCTCGTGAAAGTAGACGAGCCGTCGGTTGAAGACACTCGCAAAATCATAGCCGGCGTGCGCCCCCGCCTCGAGCGCAATTATTCGGTTACGATTTCAGACGAGGCTATTGAAACGGCCCTGGAGATGGCGCCGCGCTATGTACGCAACCTTCATTTGCCGGATAAAGTCATCGGCTGGCTGGATACGGCATCGGTGAAAGTGGAAATAAATCAGATCGACTCCTCAGAAGTTCGTTCGGAGCACATCATCGATGTGATAAGCCAGGAGTCGCGGATTCCTCGCGACATGATATTCCGCGATACCAATGATCGCTTCGCGCACATGGAGAAATCGCTTTCGGCTCGCGTGATCGGACAGAAAGAGGCGATCAAGGCCGTCGCTCAAAGGCTGCGATTGAACAAGGGACCGCTGAAGGAGAATTTCTACAAGCCCGATGGAGTGCTGCTGTTCCTGGGACCGACGGGCGTGGGAAAGACGGAGCTTGCGAAAGCGGTAGCCGAATTCATGTTTGGCGATGACGACAAGATGGTTCGAATCGATATGTCGGAGTACCAGGATGGAACGATCGCGATTGAAAAGTTGATCGGCATGCCGCGCGGCATCGTCGGCAGCGAGCGCGGCGGAATCCTGACCGAACGATTGCGCGACAATCCTTACACTGTGCTGCTTCTTGATGAGATCGAAAAGGCCTCGCCCTACCTGTTGAACCTTTTCCTGCAAGCCTTCGACGAAGGATGGATCACCGATGGACGAGGAAAGAAAGTTTATCTGTCGGACGCGATCATTATCATGACTTCGAATCTGGGCTCGGACAATTTCAAGAAGTACATGAAACCGCTCGGCTTCGGCACTAAGACACGTTCGGACATCAAGCAGATCAAGCGCGAGGTCATAAAGGCGGCGGAAGATCGCTTCTCACCTGAGTTCAGAAACCGAATCGACGAACTGGTTGTGTTCTCGCCGCTGACCGAAGACGAAGTGAAGCAGATCGCCGAGCTCTACCTGGGCATCATCAAGCGTCAGATGGAAAGGCAGGGCAAGGAACTCGTCGTTAGCGAAGCGGCCCTCATCCACCTTGTCGAAAAGGGTTTCAGTCCGGCCTACGGAGCGCGTTTCCTGAAGCGGACGATCGATGAGAACGTGAAGCTTCCGATGACCACTCGTTGGAAGGAAGGCGACCGCTTCGAGGTCGACTTCGTGGACGGGGAGTTGAAGATCCACACGACCGGCGCGCAACCGCTCCACTGACTCGTTACTTAATTGTTCAGTCGTGTAATCCCTCGTTGAGGAAGACTCAATTCCCACACCGCCGAGTCCATCCCAAAACACGAAGCTTTCTAAAACTGCGGGCCGATAAATAACATCCTCGGCGGCGGTTCACTTGCTGTTCTCGGCAGCTCGATTAAATCGCGCTCGGATCTCTTCCTGAACTGTTTTACTCGACAGTAAGCGCCGTATCGAAGGTCAGTCGTTGCGGACCCGTTGGGTCTGCAATATGATGAAGAACTTTTGCTGGACTACCTTCGGTTTGTATCGACACAGGTTCAACGGTGAGCTTATGAGTGAAACACAAAACAAATTGGCGCATTCGGCAATAACGGTGCCGGTAGTTCGAAAACTACTGCATCGAGGTGCTCGCTCGCGTTTGGCGCGCGTGCTCAGCAAGGCGCACCCGGTTGAAGTTGCCCGGCTGCTATCGGCATTGCGAGGTTCGGAGCGAGCGCAAGCGTTCAGCATTCTGCTCGATGAGGCCGATGTGCCTCATGTTGCCGACTCGATCAGCGAGATGTCGCCGAGTGACAGCATCCCGCTTCTGGGCGAGCTCACGCCCGACCAGATTGCCAAATATTTGAGTGAGATGTCCGCAGACGATGCGACTAGTTTGGCCTCGCGTCTGCCGGATCCTCTCGCATCGCAAGTTCTGGCCATGATGGAAGCGGAACCCGCCGCCGATGTTCGAGAGCTTCTCGAACACGAAGAAAGAACCGCAGGCCGCATCATGACGCGAAATTATTTCGCGCTCGAAGAAGACGTGACGATCTCCGAGGCGGTGGCGGCGCTACAAAAGCGATCCGAAGAATTCGAGATGGTGTTTTACGTTTACGTGGTCGATAAGCGAGACCATCTGGTCGGCGTCGTCAGTTTGAGAAAGCTTCTTACCACGCATCCGGCGACCCAGTTGAAGCGCATTATGGTTCAGGATGTCATCAGCGTAAGAACAAACGCAGACCAGGAAGAAGTTGCGAGATTGGTTTCTGAATACAACCTGCTTGCGATTCCAGTCGTGGACGAAGAGGACAAGCTTGTTGGGATTGTAACGGTCGATGATGTGATCGATGTACTCCAAGACGAGGTAGCCGAGGATCTACTCGCGCTCGCCGGTGTGACAGCTGAAGAACGCATCAGCACTCCGGCGCTTAGATCTTTGAGGCTCAGAGCGCCGTGGTTGCTTATTAACCTGGCTACAACGTTCCTGCCCGCATATGTAATCAGTCGCTTTCAGCCTGAGATTGGCAAGTACGCATATCTGGCCGCGCTTGTAACTATACCGATGGGGATGGGTGGCAATGCTGCCACTCAAACTTTGACCGTAATCATCAGAGGTCTCGCGCTTCGCGAACTGCCAGGCGTCGCCCGAGTGCTGGGTAAGCAGTTTGTTGTTGATGTCGGGAATGGAATCATAAACGGGCTGGTTGCCGCGTTGATTGGATTGCTGATTTCACAAAACATTTGGATTGGACTCGTGCTCGCGCTGGCAATGCTCATCAATATGGTAGTTTCAGGTTTGGCGGGGACGCTCGTGCCCGTCGCGCTCAAAAAGATGGGAATCGATCCGGCCGTTTCCTCGACGGTCTTTGTAACTACCTTCACCGATGTTGGAGGGTCGTTATCATTTCTTGGGCTCGCTACGATTCTTCTAAAACTCTGGGCGTGAAGCGGCGTTTCGCCAGCTACGAATTCTGAGTAGTCTTTACCTTGAGCGCCATGATGCGTGTTTGTAATTCGTTTAGTTGGGATTCGGCGGCTTTGTCGTGGCGATCAAGCGTCGCGATCGTGCGATCGATAGCCGACGACAGCTCCTGGAGATCAACGCTGAATTGAGAACCCCGCCCGATCGCAACCTTCACTTCCTTGTTTGCATTCTGCAGGTGTGCTGAAGCCTCCTGCCATTGGTTTGCCTTCAGAAGGTCTCGAGCGCTCGAGATCTCGAGAGCAGCTCGCTCGACGTCGCCCCTCGTTGTCGGTTGCAGATGTGGCGCTTGCGAAGCGGCCTCCTGCGAGCGGCCGGCCTGAGCCGTATTCTTGTTTTCTTCCACCTTCGTAGCTTTTGTGCATGCGGTCTGCAAGAGAAACAATGCCAGTAGAAATCCAAAGCTCACTCTCAACATTTGTGCGCTCCCGTTCTGTTTAAGAAATTGGAAAAGTCAAAACCCACGCGCGAATCACAAGAGCCGCCTGAACAAATTGAACCCGATGCTGAATCTGTTTGGCGGCAGAGCCTGATTGCTCGAATTGTATCGCGCCGTCGTCGTCGCCTGCGTATTCGAGAACGTCAACGAGAATACGTGACGGCCAATTCGCTTTTCTATTCCGAATGCGATCTCGGCTTCCGAATTGTTTTTGAATGCGGTTATCTGTCCGAGGCTGGCATCAAAGACTGGAGTGATCTGTCCCATCTTGAACCCGACTCGCGGCGTGTATTCAAACAACAATGAAGTTGTCGGCCTGATGCGCGCGTTCAATCCGAATCCAAACGACCCGGTGTTTTCCCCCAGTCTCAGTTTCGACACCAAAGGCTGATTTGTCAAAAACTGTTTGAAGCGGTCGCCTCCGTTCGAGTTTAAGTGAACAGCGGGTGAGAAAAATAGATTGACGTATTTGGTGAAGCTTCGACCGATCATCGCTTGAACGTTGAAAGTATAACGCTCGGTGAAATTGTCATCTCCCTCCACGCTTGCATAAGTTGACAGCGCGATGGGCGAGCGCCCGGCTTCATCGAGAAGGTGATAACCAAGTCCAAGCTCTATCGTCTTGCAAAGTCCCGGCTGGCAAAGCGGCGACCGATACACGCTTGCATAGAGTCGATCGGTTATTCCGTATGTCAAACCAAAGGATGAAACAGATGAGCTGTCCAACCCGAGCAGGTCCTTGGAAATTCGGGCGATGTGCTGATCCGCTTTTTCATTGTCGAGCGCCGTAATCGGCTCCTGGAATCGATGAGTAAAAAACAAATTCAAACTGTGCCGTCGCACCGCCTTCGGAGTTGGAATGTTCACGATGTGATAGTCGTAAGGCTCATAAGTCTTGCTGCTCTCGCGCTGTTTCGTGGCGACGGTATCGACCGGTCCCTTATCTGGTTGCTTGCTTGCCGGAGTCTGATCGTCCGACAGATGTTCGACAGTCTTCGCCGATGTATCGATTCTCAAGCGCTCGCCTCCCGATTCGACGATTACCACGCCGGGCGACTTCTGATCGAAGGTCACATTGATTTTTGATTCAGTCGTCTTTAATTCAGACGATGATTGCGCAGCGCAGATCGTCGGGAATGCGAAAACAAAAAGCAGCAGAGCGAAGACATTGGTACTTGTCGTTCTCATCGTTTTGGGCTCCTGGAAGGAAATGTATCAAAGCGGGGTCCGCTTGACCTTGTCGAGTCTCTTCTCCGGCGAGTATAAACTGCGCGTCGGTTAATTTTCCAACGGCGGCTCTTTGAGGATCTGAATGACGACGTGTCTATTCACGCTCAAGTGCACCGTTCACTTAGACAGAACACCATGACCAAAAAGTCGGACAAAACGCGATCGCATCCCGCACACTCTATTGAAAGGCGCTCTCGGCTGTCACTGGTAGTTCCTGTCTTACTAGCAGTCGGCATTGTGGTGATCGTGTTACTGCTGCGCTCCGGTCCCGCGAATCAGCAAGATGGTGGCTCGAGCGCCGGCAAGCAAAGCAGAGACGAATCACAAGCGCGGCAGCTCTCCTATGAAGTCGTTAACAGCTACCCTCACGATCCGACGTCGTTCACGCAGGGTCTCGTGTGGCACGACGGCGCTCTCTACGAAAGCACAGGCTTGGAAGGCCAATCGAAACTTCGGCGGCTTGAGTTTCCATCAGGACGAGTCTTGAAGGAACTTAGACTCTCGCCTGATCTCTTCGGCGAAGGACTTGCTCTTGTGGATAACCGACTGATTCAGCTCACCTGGAAATCGCATCGGGGATTTGTATACGACTTGGGAACCTTTCGGCAGCTTCAAGAGTTTTCGTACGATACTGAAGGCTGGGGACTGACTTATGATGGCAAGAATCTGATTCTGAGCGACGGCAGCAGCAACCTGTTTTATCTCGATCCTCAAACCTTCAAGCCGATTCGAAAGCTTGCGGTGACAATGAACGGAAAGCCGCTCACCGAATTGAACGAACTTGAATTCATCGAAGGCGAAGTTTGGGCTAACGTTTGGCAGACCGATTTCATAGTCCGCATCGATCCATCAACAGGACGCGTCACTTCATTCTTAAACTTGAAAGGCGTCCTCGCACCGTCGGACAAGACGGGAAGTGAAGACGTGCTCAACGGCATAGCCTACGATGCGGAGCACAAACGCATCTTCATCACCGGCAAGTTATGGCCGCGGATATGTGAGATCCGTGTCACCAAGTGAAGCAGCGGCTTGACGTTGGAGCTGGCAGGTCCGCCTGACTGAACGATTCCGATTAGTAATTTGGTTTCCATAGATGCGGATAAAATCACGTAGCTTCCGCAAGTGTCAAGCCAGTCAAGGCTCGCTAAGTCTGATTGGTAACCAGTCGCCGAGAGGTAAGTATGACCCAGGCTTCAATAACCGTGGGCGACAATAAGATCAGCGCAACATTTGATTGTGCGCGACGAGCCCTCGACCCGTGCAAATACGCGCTCACACAATTTACAAAGCGCTTCTCGGTCGGATCTTAACTAGGCATAGCTCGCGCTCAAGCTTTGAACAATGAACGTCGTGCCGCCGCCGGCAACCGGGACGTTCACGATGGAGCCGCCGAACGCAACGATGGATTTTCCTTGAGGGGCAGTGTAAGTGAACGGAGTCTTCGACGATGCATTGGTCATCGTCCCGAAAGGACCGAAGACTTTTCCTCCTTTAGTCTTGATCGTGATCTGAAGCACACAATTCCAGCCGAACCAGATTCCGGTGTAACCGGAGACTTCAACTATCGAATCACCGCTCGGAATTGAGACCTTGCTTGCAGTGCCGCCGTTGCCGCCGTGCTGCAACAGGGTGTACGAAACAGGATTGCCTTGAAACGAACCGCTGTTCGTCGCCTGAATCGCGTCCAGCACCTCGCCCGAACGCACGATCATCTGCGAGATCGTTGGATTGCCTGCGGCGCCTATGATCGGCGTGTCGTCGAAGCTTGTGCCAGGAATGCCATATACGAGTTGATAGAGAATCATCTGCTGGGCTTGTTCGTATTGGAAGTCATTCGAATTCAACCGCCATTGCGTGATTACGTCGTAGGTCAAGTTCTTCTGGCACTGTCCCTGTGGGACCCAGAAGGCCGCGGCCTGCTGTGCGGTCTCATAAGGCACGCCGTTATTGACCTCGAACTTTGCGCCGTATGCCAGCAGTTTTTGTGACACTCCGGCGTTAATAAACTGCTCCGGGCAGGTAAACCCATCGTACAGTTGCAGGTTGACGAAATCGAATGAATCGTTCACGGTTTGTGCGTCGAGGGTTCCGACCTCATCCGGCGAGAGAACGAGATAGTAGTATCTGTTTTGGGCCGTGAATGCGGTTCGAATGGCCGTGAACAGGAGCTGGAACTGCTGCGATGTGCCCGAATCGGATAGCGGAGACTCCCAATCAACATCGAACCCGTCGAGATCGTAGTTCTGCAGATAAGCTACAAGATTGTTCGCAAAATTCGTAGCGTCCTGTTGCCATTGACTGGAATCGTTGGAAAAGATCTGCGTGATCTCATCCGCGCCGTAGCCCAGCATGACCAGGAGCTTGATATTCGGATTCGCGGCACGCGCGTCCTGGATCAGCCAATCCATGTATTGCTGGTTCGAGGAGCCGTCGGGGTGCGTACTGGTTTGAATCTGGACCGTGTAGGTCGAGCCATCACCCGTCGGCACCGTGGTAGAACTGGTCTTCAGCGTGTTGACCCAGCAGATGCTGACCATGTCCGTCGAGTTGTAAACGCCATAATTGATCAGCGACTGGTAGCAACTGTTTGCTGATTTGTAACTGGTTTTCGGCGGCTCATCTTCTTCGAGAAAAATCCAGGCATTGACGCTTTTTGCCGGTGTGCTCATGGTTTCTCCTTTCTTGAAAGCCCGGGAAATCAACCGAGTGCGGAGGTGCAGATTACAACAACTGTAGAGGTGAGACGGTAATCTGAATGACCGAGACTGTCAAGCAGCCTTGTGCGCCAAGTTTACCAGAAGTGAGATCCCGCAGAGGTGTACAGCGATGTCCGTTGAACGATTGCAGTGTGAGCTCAGGATAGACCACGGGTGACGCTGAACATTCGGATATTACTCAGCGAGGCGGGAGGCGAAGTCTTCAACCGTCGTTGCCGGCTCGAGGCACACATAGTCCCTGCATACATACGCCGTAGCGTTGCCGTCAATCGCAGTCCGTCCGGTCAACAGAGAAATCGCGTCTGCCGCTTCGAGATCACCGGGCTCACAAGCCGCGACAACCTTGTTCGGCAGATAGCGCGAGTAAATCTCTTCGATGAAGGATCTGATCTCGTGCGAATCAAGTTTACCGACGAGCGCGATTTCTTTCGGCTCGGACAAATAAAAATCAAGCGCGCCAAGCATGTATCCAAACGCGCTCGGGTAACGGCTCATCGCCGAGTGAAGCGAGTGCAGGATAGTCGCCCCGCGATTTGAGTAGTCTTGTTCGTGAGTCAACAGCCCAAGCTTGAGAAGCGCCGCGGCCGCGACTGAATTTCCTGAAGGCGTTGCGTTATCCAGATAGTCCTTCGTTCGCGTTATCAACTCTTCGTGATCCGATGAAGTGAAGTAGAACCCGCCATCCTGTTCGTCCCAAAACTTGGCTATCATCGTGTCGGCAAGCTCGCGAGCCTGCGTAAAGAACTTCAACTCGAAAGTCGCTTCGTAGACCGCAAGCAGTCCCTCGATCACGTCCGCGTAGTCTTCGAGGTAGCCGTTCAGCTTTGCCTGGCCCGATTTGTAAGTTCGCAGAAGCCGCCCGTCTTTCATCAACTGAGTCGTTATGAACTCGGCGCTGCGGACCGCGACTTCTCGATAGTCGTCCCGCCCGAGGATGTTTGCCGCTTCGGCGAAAGCCGTGAGCATAAGTCCGTTCCATGCAGCCAGCGTCTTATCATCGCGTCCTGGCCTCACTCGCTTTTCACGAACGTAGAAGAGTTTCCGCTTGCACGCGTTGATCGTTTTACTTAATTCCTCGAGGCTGGTTCCTTTTTCATTCGCAAACTCTTCAAGCGAGCGAGGCGTGTTGAGAATAGACTTACCGTGCTCGAAGTTCCCCTCTTCGGTCACGTCGAAGTATTCACAAAAGACCGCGCCGTCCTCTGCGCCCAAAACCTCCAGCACTTCAGCGCGGGTCCAGACGTAGAACTTTCCTTCTTCGCCTTCGCTGTCCGCGTCTTCCGACGAATAAAACCCGCCGCTTCGATCGGTCATATCGCGAATGATGTATTCGAGAGTCTCTTCCGCAACGCGCCGGTAAAAGTGATTCTTCGTCTGCTGATAAGCGTACAAATAAATTCGTGTGAGCAGGGCGTTGTCGTAAAGCATTTTCTCGAAGTGAGGCACGAGCCAATGCGCGTCGACCGAATAGCGAGCGAATCCTCCGCCGAGATGATCGTACATGCCACCGCCGGCCATCTTCTTGAGCGTCGTCTCAACCATGTTCAACGCTTCGGGCGAGTTCGTTCGCTTATGATGCCGAAGCAGGAACATGAGGGTCATCGAGGGAGGGAATTTGGGCGCCCCTCCGAAGCCGCCGTTCTGTTGATCGAAGGTTCGAACAAGCGCCGAGAACGCGGAGTTCAACACCTCAGTCGTCAGCATTTCGTTCGATGCGGTAAAGCGATCGCTTTTCTTAAGCTCCGCGGTGATGGCATCTGCGGTCGAGGATATTTCATCTCTGCGATTCTTGTAGGAGTCGGCGATGGCGGTGAGCACTCGCGGGAAGCCGGCCATTCCTCGGCGGTCTTCTGGCGGATAATAGGTCCCTCCGTAGAACGGCTTCAGATCGGGCGTGAGAAACATCGTCATTGGCCAACCGCCGTGACCAGTCATCATCTGCACGGCATTCATGTAGATCGAATCGAGATCGGGCCGCTCCTCTCGATCGACTTTGATACAGACGAAGTTCTCATTCATCAGCCGAGCGATATCTTCGTTTTCGAAGGACTCGTGCTCCATAACATGGCACCAGTGGCAAGCCGAGTAACCAATTGAAAGAAGAATCGGCTTGTCTTCCGAGCGTGAGCGCTCGAGAGCTTCGGGCCCCCACGGATACCAATCAACAGGATTGTGCGCGTGCTGAAGAAGGTAGGGGCTTGTTTCGTTGATTAGTTTGTTCGTGTATATGTGCTTGGTCATTGAACCTCAATGAGCTCACTATACGTCGCTGAAACGCCTCTGGCCAACTACATACAGGAGCATTGGACGTTCGCGGTTCTGATCGCAAGGGCGATCTCGCTTGATCAGCCACAGTGATGTGATACGATCTCAGCACGAGGTTGATATGAGTACCACTGAACGAATCACGATCGATCCTGAGATATGTCACGGAAAGCCGACGATTCGAGGACTCCGGTATCCAGTTGAAACCATCCTTGAGCTTCTCAGCTCAGGCATGTCGATAGAAGAGATCCTTACCGACTATGAAGACCTCGAACGCGAGGATATTCTGGCGACTTTGCAGTTCGCCACGCGGCTTAGCCAGGTCAAGCGAGTTGAACCTGCGCTGGTATGAAATTTCTTGTCGATGCTCAGCTTCCTCGGCGCCTGGTCAAGTGGTTTCGAGCCGCTGGCTTCGAGGCAATTCACACACTTGATTTGCCCAAGGGGAATCGCACCTCAGACGCAGCGATCAACGCTCTCTCGATTCGTGAACGATACCTTGTCGTCACTAAGGACGCTGACTTCGTCAACTCACTGCTTCTCACGCATCAGCCATACAAGCTACCGCTCATCTCTACTGGCAATATCAGCAACGCGAAACTGAAAGCGCGGTTCGTTGCTAATATCAAAACAATCTCCGATGGGTTCCTTGCGCATGACTTCATTGAGATAAACCGCGATACGGTGATCTTTCATTCTTGACTTGAACCTGAGCCAGCGGCGGAGGAGGCACCCTCCAGGCTATACTTCGCCAGCTCGAGTGCATCGACTTTGTCGGTAGATTGCAGGTGCGTCAGAAGTCTCTCGCGGCGAGCGCGCTCGAGCGCGTCATTCGTTGAAGCTGCAATCAACTCGCGCAAGTCTTTTTCTGTTTCTTCTTTAGTTTCGTTCTTGAGGCAAAGCAACGCGAGCCCTGCGAGTTGAAATCGCTCGAATCCTTCCATCAAAAAATCGCGAAGGGCCGGGCTGTTATGCAAGTGATATCGAATCGTCTGCTCGACGCTGCGAACCGGATATTGCGGGAACGCTGCTGAATGAATGATCGCCGATGCAAAATTATTGAGAAGCAGCTCAGCGAGCGCTTTTACTTCGTCGAGGCTCGCGGTGTCTCCCTCAGCCCAGATCTTGTTGTCGTAAAAATACGGCCGCAGGTAAGGCTTCTGGACGAGTATCCTGAGGTGGTCGGAAGTCTCATCCATCGCCCGCTGTACCAATTGAATCTCAGGTTGTTGTCTTGCGCTTTCAAGTTGCCGACGCGCTGTTTCAAGCTGTTCGCGAGCAGCGCGCAACTGCCTCAGGAAAACCGAAAAGTTCAACAACCCGGTCACTACAAGCAGCAGAGTTCCGCCGATAGTGAGCAGCGAGATTAGCACTTCGTGACTCAAATAAGCTTTCCTTCTACGATCGACTGCCTTAACGCGCAACAATCAGGCTTCCTTCTTGTCGCTCGTACTCTCAATTTGAATCTCGCGTAACAACAAGAACAACGGCAGAGCGAGCGATACGCCGACAGCTAAGTTGGCGATGAGGCAAATCCACCAAAACGGGATCGACCGTTTTCCGGCCTCTCGAAAAATGAACACCCAAAGCACAACAGAGGACACAATCACATCAGCGGCAAAGAAAGATGAAGCCGGCGTTGCGAACACTTGCCTGGCGAGCATTGAAAAGTCCAAGCCGTGCTCAGCGACGAATCGCACGAAAAAATAGTAAGGAACAACAAAGCCCAGGACGCAGAGCGCGGCGTAGATTCCTTTCTTATTCATTTAATCACTGTTCGATTCAATCTGCGATTTGTTGGTCGCGCGAGGTGCGTCTTGAAGCATAGCGGTTGTGTCTTCTGTGACGCTTGGCATATTGAGAATTCGATTTGTATCGCGACCTTCGATCTGGGCGGCGAATCCAGCTTCTACGCCGTGAGTTGCGGGCGTCAGATCCTTGTCAATGTGCCGCGATCTCAGCCTGAGCTCGAGTGCAAAGGCGAAACTGATCATCTGGTGCACGGCAATGACGGAGCAGAGAGCGGCGCCAACATAGACGGACCATTTTATTTCCGGCGTGCCTAAGTAAGTCGCATAAAGAATGACTGCTGCAAACAGCGCCATAAATGTGTTCAAGGCGTTGAATACCATCATCACTTTCATTCGCTGTTGAGGTTTGCTGGATAGGGCCGAAAGCCATTCACCGCAACGTCTGCAGTACGTTTTCGAATTCTGCTCCGGAGTCCCGCAATAAGGACAGAACATCGAAATACTCCATTACTAAACCGATCTGACTTGCCACATAATCCGGCAGCGACGCACTTGTTGCAAGTCATCCAAACAAGGGCCACCGGCACGTCGTCGTCCGACTTGTTGTCTACTTCCGTGTCTATCGTTTTTCTGCTGCACTGGTCTTGTGCTATTATGCGGCGCGCTCGCAAGATTAGCGCGAACGCTTACCGCCTCGAACAGGAAAGCAAGCATCGGAGAGAAAAATGACAGAGCGAATGAACCGACAATGGAGACTCGCGGCCAGACCGGTTGGCGTTTTTAAGGATAGCGATTTCAAGTGGACTGAAGAACCGATCCCCGCTTTGAACGAAGGCCAATTCCTGGTTCACAACCAATACATCTCGCTCGATCCAACGAATCGCGGTTGGGCCAATGAGACGGATACTTACCTGCCCGCGGTGAAGTTGGGTGATGTAATGCGAGGCGGCGCCATCGGGGTCGTAGAAGAGACGCGCAACCCAAACTTCAAGACGGGCGATCTCGTCTCAGGTCTGCTCGGCTGGCAGGAATACGCGGTTAGCAACGGCTTCGGTCTTGCAAAGGTGCCCGTCATTCCCGGCGTCCCTTTGACGGCTTACCTG
>Ga0207663_10000042_pt1 | contig 75603 bp, 108 predicted proteins | sample LARL53metaG_FD_184346 | JGI IMG/M metagenome (GOLD analysis project Ga0207663, IMG submission 184346) | Corn, switchgrass and miscanthus rhizosphere microbial communities from Kellogg Biological Station, Michigan, USA - LAR L5-3 metaG... | ecosystem: Host-associated > Plants > Roots >...
AAAATTATTCATGGTTGTTTGTTTTATAATTTTCCATTATAAACTTTTCAATATCGGGTATCCTGAACCATTTATTACTACCAACCCACGTCGCCTTACAGGATTGCGGAAAGAAATCCAGCGACTTACGATTAGCACCCGTCAGACGTAGCTGGTATTCGGCTATTGCTTCTACTTTAAAATCGTAGCCCGGGTCGGCTTCGTAGAGCAAAATAAGAGCTGTGTAGTCCTTTTGCTGTTGACGTTTTGCAGCCATATGGTCTTTATATTGTTGAAGGTCGATCATCCAACTTCATTTTCAGTCCCATAAACGACCAGCCAGCGTATCAGTAACTTAGCGTCCATATCTGGGTAAAATACCGCGTCACCAATGTCAGTGAAAGGCACTTCAAACCAAACATGCTTTTCGTCCACAAGGATAGTCCGATAATGCATGTGGCCCTTTTTTGCACCCATAAAGTGGGCCAGCGGATTCTGGCGATACAACTCCTTCTTTATTTCAGTATGTGTCATGGCTTTGGCTTTTGAGGTGGTATAATCCAATATCTCGTATTCCATGGTCGCCCTTCGTGATTCGTATGGTCCGGCTGCGCGAAAACATGAGCTTCATAAGGAGCCATAATCTCCTCAGCTTTCGGTGAAATCCATACGAAATCCTGACCGAAATTGTCCGCAATCAATACACCGCCGTTTTCAGCGAAATGATCCAGCGCCCATTGTAGCATTTCTGTTCTATAAAGACCGTCAATTGAAATAACATCATACAGCTTGCTGATTGGGAGTAAGTCGAAGTACGCTTTCATTCCTTCCGGAGTTCCGTCGGGGATGTCGCCGTTGTACAGTACAGCGCCGTTATACAATCCTTCAGCGTCGCAATACGCCTCTACATCTTTTGCCCATTGCAAACTTGACTCCACAGAATCCACCCAAAAACATTTGCTACGGAGCCACGCCGTCGAAGCGCCTGATCCTGTTTCCAGCCATGTAACGCCAGATAGGTTCCACGTTTTTAGGTAGTCCATGAAAGGGTGGGACCACCAGGGCTCGATAAGGCCGTTTTCGGAATCAATCCGCTGCCATTCATATAGCTGGTTTTTGTCTATCATTGCGTTTTCAATTGCAACATTATATCTTCATTTAACTTTATCACCCCATCTTCCAACTCCACCGCATTGCCGTTCTTCAGCAGTAGCTTCACCGCGCCTGCGGCGCTCACCGCGTCAGTCTTTAACATTTCTGCTATAGCCGAACGATTGGCGTAACCGCCTGCGCGTTGAAGAGCGATGGCGAGGTTGAGCTCGATGGTGGTGGTAAACCAGTTGTTCTTGGTTTTAATTTTGAGTTGGGGCATGGGTTGCCAAATCGCTGGTTACGAAGATGAAAAAGGAATAGCCGCCGTAGCTAAGATGGTCGTATTTTACGCCATTTATTTCCAGCAATGGAAGCTGGACGCCGCCGAGCATTGGAGACATCATCTCATCCAGAGTCGCCTTTGTTTGCGCATCAATAGCCAGAATGATTTCTTTCGGCAAGTTTAATGCTTCGGCATTGTTGATTAGCGGGTCAAGGAAGTCTTTAAAAAGGTTCATAATGTATTGTTTTATTGGTTAGTCATCAACTCCATGTACTGTTCACGATACCTCTCCCACCATCCAAAATCCTCGTTCGGCCAGTAGTACTTCAACACGGTCATGAGTATTTCATGGTTGGCGTCAGTCCACAATGGGCGCGGGAGGTGGAAATCAATGATGTCGGGTGAAAGGCGGTCGAGCAAAAATTGATCGTCCCTGTCCAAGCGATGGTTCGCGAATTGCGTTCCTGGGCGCGCGCGTTCTACGGGCCAGATAAGAGTTTTTGGAGAGTTTTGGATATACTTAAATATCGTATCCTGATCAAATGACCATTGATTGGCCCTGAAATTTTGGCATTCAATCGGCCCCAGTAGTTCGTCAAGGCAGTCCTGATATGTGCGTCCATCAACTTTCATAACCTCTTGCCATTGATGAGTGCGGCCTGCAAGAAAACACATTGGAAGCTGGTTTTCGGGAACCAAATCGACTCCTATAATATTGAATCTACCGGGCTCAATGAGGCTTAGTAACGGAGAGAACGCGATCATGTCGATGTCGGACACTATAAGAAGTTCATTGTAGGGTAGGTCATACAATGCGCCAGCCATTAATCTTGATACCTGCGCGTATGTGGCTGCTTTATCCGCTGGACACTCAAAACCAACACTGCGCAAACCCGGCGCATGCGCGGCCGCTGTTTGTATAACGAAAATCTCCTTGGAGCCCATCTCTCGGGGAGAAAAGCAAATCACTTCCGCACGGAGTTGTTTCCATGCCCATGCTACGATGGGAAGGTTGTATAAATAAATGTCATCGCTGGTGCTAGAGAGGATTGCTTTCATTATGTTACAAACCTTTTATAAAGAAAATAGTTCTTTCCGGATTATGATTGGTCGAATAATAGGCCACCCAGTCCATGTCTTCACCGGCTGTTTTAATGCCCATTTTGTGCAGACACATGGATGCCTGTGATTGATCTTGCCGTCCAAAGAGAAATAAAGGATGTTCGCTATCCTTAGTATCATGCACACGGTTGCCATCAAAAAGCCCCCATTCCATACCGTATTTCCAGCGCTTGAAAAACTCTTTGCCCTTGGGATTTTCGATATTTATGCCGACGAGTCCGGTGGCGAATTCGCTTACGTTCACCAAATCTTCCCTCTTAACGCCTTCTGTGGTAAGCAAGTTGTCCGTAGCAGTTTGCGCCAGGGAGTAGCCAGATTTAAAGAAATATAGCCCGTTGTCATTAATGAAATCAAATATCGGCATCGGGTCTTGCACGGCGTATAACGAGCTATCCGCCCATAATACAACAGTATAACCTGCGGCGAAGGCTGCTTCAAAAGCATATAACTTAAAGTTATACTGTCCCGGCCCCGCATGCTTCGGGCACCCTTCCGGATAATCCCGCCAGAACATCGTATGACCACCCCAGCCCACGAAGTTGAGGGAGCGCTCGAGACGGTCTACGCCGACGGGATAGTGGCCGCCTATACCGCAGGATATGATACAAGCTTTGTGGTTAGTAAGATCCATCTGCTTTCTCTTTTGAAATTACGTGTTGTTGTGTCTGACCGGTGGCTTCCAAAAGCAATGCGGCCTGTCTTTGTTTGTACTCCTCGGCGCGCTCTTTGTCATATTCATCAAATATGTCCTGCGTCGTCTGCGCCTTTCCATCTCTCAGGTCTTTAAGATAGGCAATCACCCTCTCCTTGGCCGTCGGCTGCTGATACAACGGGTTCTTGCCGTCATTCACCGGGTAAATCATGAAGGTGGTCGCGTACGATTCTTCAAACAAATCCCATAACAGCGAGCCCGCAAAGTTGAACAAATGCCCGAAGAAGCAATTCTTTTCACCCGTGCGCACAACATTAATTGCCCATTTATCCGCGTCGGTGCGCTCCATATAGGAGATGATGTTTTCGAGGGAAAAGGGGTTATACGATTCCGTAGCGTTGTTCATGAGGCGTTGAATTATGGTTGTAGAAATAAATAAACTCGTCTATGTGGTGTTCGGTTAGTAAGTGGGGTTTTAAAGCTCGCGCCCATGCGTGATCCTCGCCGTAGCGAATTCTCGGGACAGGAACAGTCTGTGCAATGTCTGTACGAATAACATCCTTGAAGTAAGGCGTCCTAACGTAATCGTATCCGTCCTGATTCTCGCCCCAATCATCGTATTTCAAGCTGTGATTGCTGGTGAATTCTTTGCCGTTAATGGTACAAAGCTCCTTGAAAGTGATACAATCGGGCTTCTCGGCGCGGATGATGGCCAATATCTTTTCAATTGCGCGACCATCAATACTATCATCGTCGTCTATTTGCCAGCTGTAAAGCCCTCGAGACCGGGCATACATTCTTTCGCGCTTCTCTCCAATCGTCAGCTCCTTGTTGTCCCGGTAATACATGAAGTGAATATTCTTACTCCCCCATCCGCCCATACCTTCGCAGGGGCCGTCAGTCCAGCCATACATTGGTTCTTCACCAATAGCAACGCATTGATTCCGTACGACCTCCTCAATGAAGGCATATTCTTTTTCGCGGCCAACGACGGTTGGTATTTGTATGGAGAGAAGGGGTTGGGTCATATTCTGGCTTCAAGACGTGAAAGAAGACGGTCGAACCATTCATTTTGGCGAACAAGGGATTCGCCAGCCTCATTGAGGCGGTACAGGTGCCCGGGGCCGAATTGCTGTGGTTTGTGTGCCGGAATAGCTTGCGGTCCTTCAGCAGGCGGCTGCTCTTCCAGGCGGTTAACGGCTCTTTCCAGTCTGAGAAGCCATTCGGAGTTTGTCTTTAGCGCAATTTCAAAGCCTGCGCAAAGATTGTCCATTCTTGTTTCAGGAGACTGCGCTCCGGTAGATTGTAACATTATGGTTGATTTAAATAAAAATTATGTTTCTCTCTTTCTTCAAACGTCGCCCTGTCAACCGTCCATCCGATATCTTGCTGCCGGCGATACATTTCATCTTCTGGCAAATGGCCATACGAGGGTAAGAGGTGATGATAAATGATTCCTGGAATATAGATGTACCTTCCCCGGTGGCGAGCGACGTGCATGCTCTCGTTGTCCGCGAACAAGCTGAGATAGGCCGGATTGTAAATAAACAAATCCCTCTCAAAGTACTTGCGATCCGCAATATAAAGCACGGGCACCCTATCGTCAGAATCAATATCCTGAAGGTGGATATAGCCATCACCATCGGGAAAGTGCTCATCAAAGTAAGACCGGATAATTACATCAAATCCATAAACCGTCAGCCGCATGTCATCCGATATATTCACCAGAATATCCCACTTATACTCATCCGGTATGGGCCGGTTGATGGCGTTGATTTTACCGGTAGAGCGGCCCCAGCTCGTATAGAGATTTGGCCAATCTTGATTGAACAGAATCTCGCCGTAGTCGTCGCACGTGGGGTCATCAGTATCTAACACGCACCATATCGTAAATCTCTCCTTATCCGCAATCATCGCGTACAGGTTATCCAGCGTGTCTTTGAACCGCTGCGGGCGTTCGCGGCTGGCAAGCTTGAAGATGATATGGGCGTGTTGGAAGTTCATTCGCCAGTGGTAAGAAAGACGAAGATTCGTTTAGCTTCACTAACTACTGTTTCAATATCTTCACCGCCGTTGCTATTTTGTATAGCCAATTGAAGTGCCCGATCGAGCGTATGGTAAGCGCGCTCTTTTTCCTGTGCCTCCTTTTGCGCCTTTATAGCGGCACTCATTCCTTGTTCTTCTGTCATAGTATTGTAGTTTATTCGGTTTCGCTATCATTTTCCACCACCGCCCAAATTTCACCCAACTGCCCATGTATCGGCCCTTGCAACCATTTGTACGTCACCTTGTCGATCAGCATGGGTACGCCACAGCCGGTGGGGTATAGCAACACATCGCCAAGCTTGAACATATCACCGAAATCATCGGACAGCGCCATAACGCGACCTTGCTCCAACTCAACGTTTGCCGTGGCGGGGATAATTATCTTTCCTGCATACAGCTCTTCCTTGCGCGGCAGCGGTTCAACTATCAATCGGTTGCTGATGGGCTTTGGTAATTTCAATGTCGTCACCTTGATCATACTATTAACGCTTTTGCTTTCTTTAATGTTTCACGCGCCTTGTCGGATTGGAGGCGGTCGTCTTTGTTTAGTTCCCAACGCCTGATTGTGAACGTTGACCTTTTAAAGGCTTTCGCGAGAGCGGCCACCTGGAAGTCGTTGTAAATAGATTTTTTGTTCTTTTTCATACGTTGAAAGCAAATTTACAAGTATTTTTGGAATTACAAAATAAATTATTTTATATTTGTGGAAACAAATGCAAGATGAGCATATTTGCTGATATTTTCCAGTTCTTCGCGTCTAATCGCAGAACGGGTTCTTCTACCTTAATAAAGGAGATAGCCGAAAAGAATGATGTATATATACTGGTTGCGAACATGGAGCAGGAGAAAGAGTTTGGCGAAAAGGCGGTGTCGATGACAAATCTAAAAAGTTTTCAACACAAATCGGCTAAGCCCGTTTTGGTAGACAATTACACCATGTTGAAATTGTCGGAAGGTGCGCATGGAATAATCAACGATCTGTCGGGTAAAATTAAAGCCCGCGACGAAATGATTTTAGACATAAAAGAAATCATAAGTCAATTTGAACGTAAACACGGTGAAATAAAATGGCAGCCATGATAATAGAAACCCCCACCGGCTATATCTGCGACGACCCGCGTGTGTTCAGCATAACGGTCATCGAGCGTCCGAATATGTCGCCGCCAATATTTACCCTTGAACTGACGATGGTTGATGGCGGCACCAAGAAGTTCGGCGGCAAGCCATTCTCATTCACCGATAAACTCATCAAAGAAGCTGAAGCGTGGCTTGCCACACTTCCCGCAGACCCGTCGCTGTGAAGGGTTGAAATCTGCCGCAGCACCCCGCCTCACTTCTAAATTTTTAAGGCGTTAATGTAATTTGTTTTGATGAAGTGGGGCGGTTTTTTGTTCAAATGCCGAAAGCGATATGGTCATAAGTACAAATAGCCAACTTGGTCTACGGATGAATAGCCTCGAAAAACAGGTAGAGTTTTTGGAGTTGCTGAAATCGTTATATGAAAAAGAGGCAAAACGATTAGATGAGTTTCATCAAAAGCTAAGCAACCATCCAAACAAAACCGATGATGTGTATCATTTCGAAGATGACGACCCGCTCGGAATTGAGGCGCTTGATTTTGTCAATCATATAGAAGCTAACCATAACGAAAAAGAGGTCAGAGCAAAAGTAACACTGGCGATTGGCGAAAAGGATATTATTAAAGGCGAAGACTCTAAATACTTTTTCATCTGCGATAGTGTTTACAAGGCGGCAGAACTGATTAAGGTAAATAAAACATTCACAGGAAGGACTCTGAAAGACATTTCATTTGGCAAATATACTTACCTCATGGGTAAAAATGTCGCCGTCAGGTTTGTCGTTGGCGTTAATGCAATCAAGGGCTTTTACTACAACGATAAAGATAATGTCGCTTTTGAATGGGGTATTGAAATGGAAGATGGCGGTTATTATTTCGACCTGCGTTTTCAGGAATTATTTACCACTATAATGCAGGTGCTTACTTTTGTAGAGCTTGGTGATATTGAGGTTAAGCTACTGGAAGCGGGCCGAAATAATGGAAAGGATAAAAATAAAGGCAAGGTAACGAATACTAGTAATAATACCGTCTTTGTTGTTGATTCATCATGGAATCAAATCATTATTCGCACCGATGGTTTTGCGGTAAGAGGGCATTTTCGGCTACAGCCCTGCGGCATAGGAATGAAAGACCGCCATCTTATATGGATTGATGCTTTTGAAAAACATGGATATAAAAGAAGGCCGAAAGGCGAAATCATTAAATAACAATCAGCTCATGCTAACCGCCCCCGCCAACAACCTCATACTCCAAATCAAGGAGAAATTCCAGCAGAAAATCGGTTCGCTGTTCATTGACAACCGGTTGGAACCGCAGGAAAGCGTGACCATTACCGGCACCGTTGTCAGCGTCCCGCGCGCTATTACCGAGCGCCGCGACCTGCTGGGCTACAGTACGGCAGGTATTAAACCCGGCGACCATGTTATTTTCCGCTATACGGTCATTGCGTCCTTCTCTGCCCAGCCGAAGAATGATAGCAACGTCTTTAAGAACCGCATCTGGCACGAAGGCCAGGAGTATTGGCGCTGTTCTATCATGGAAGTATTTGCGGTGATTCGCGGCGAGGAAATCATGATGGTGAATGGATATGTGATGACTGACCTGCCATCGGAAACGAGTTTGATTTACCGCACGACGGTGAAAGATTACGACTGCACCACCGCGCGCGTGCTCAACATCGGCTGGCGGCGTACGCATGAGCCGGCAATCCCTGTGGAGAAGGGCGACACTATTTATTTCCATCCCCGACTGGCGCAGCATTACAGGATTGATGAGAAGCAGTTTTTGATTATCAGGCAGAGTCATGTGCTGGGGGTGAGGGGGTTGAGAGAGGAGATTATGGAGGCGTAAAAAACAGTCAAAATGAAACCAATTACAACAATAGTAAAAGTCGAAATTACCAAACTGAAGGTGGATGGGGATTATTTCTCTTTTAATTACACTCTTTGGGTGAACGATATTTTTAAGGCCAAGGATTCGTATAGTAGCGATCATGGCTGGCACGCAAATGAATTAGAAAAGTTCAAAGAAAACTTAAAAAACGGATACGCTGCTCAACTTGCCCTTGACAGGCTTAAACTATAATCATGAGCGTCCAAAAAGTCTTTATCGATCAACCTGCTGTGGAGTTAATATTCCCGAGCGGCATAAAGGTGCAGTTTCCGACAGACGCCTTGCAGAGTGTTTTATTGGAAGCCTGTGATCGTGGCAACCCGAAAGTAACCGTCAATTTAAATCCTCCGCCGCTGCGATTTAAAATGTTGCAAGACTACAATTCTCCCGGCATGTTCATGCCGGCCGGTACCGTATCCCGGCAAATGACGGAAAAGGAGTATGAAGACAATGGCGTATTGCCGCATTTAAGAACGTACGGTCGGGAGGCGCTGAATTACTTTAAGTTTAAAAATGTAACATGGCCGGTAAATACGGAGCGCCTTGAATCGCATCCTGATTGGTTCGAGCTGCTGAAATAGATTTTCCTCCACCATGTTGCAAATTTCTCCTACCTTAGCAGGCAATGGACCTGCAAGTCGTTCATAATCTTGTTAACTTCCTGTTAAATAAGGCTCAAGGCGCATGGTATTCGCCCGAAGATATTGACGACCTCATCCTCGACCCGGGCCAGATTTCCTTGTACAATGACTACTATTCACGGTACGCAACCACCCAAAGGCTGGATGACGCCCTGGCGCCATTCAAGGCAGCGCCGTTTACTTTTACCAACGGCGACACGCCTGGGGGGCTTGTGAACACGCCGCCTGAGTACTTTGACCTACTCGACATATACACCCTCGTCACCGGCGCGGACAATGTGACGCGTCGCAAGCCATGCCCCGTTGTGGAAGAGGATGAGGTAACCTATCGAATGAACAGCCAGATTGATGTCGCCTCCACCGACGGCCCCTTCTGCCGCATCACCACCAACTGGGACGTGCAGCTTTATCCTGAAGTGCCACAAACCGGCGTACTGACTTACTTGCGCCGGCCGGCGAAACCGATATTTGTGTATACCGGAACTGGCCGCAATATCGTCTACGACCCCACATTGTCCACCCAGCTCGAGTGGGGCGATACGCAAATATTGTCCGTAGTTATTAAAGGCCTCGGCCTCATAGGAATCAACATTGGCGAGCAAGACATTATGCAGTGGAGCGAACTAAAGGATCAACAAAATATTGCAGGACAAATCAAACTATAACCCATCACACGTAATCCATGTCAACCCCGCGATAAGCAATGGCAACCACGAAATACAAAATAGCAGAAACGGTCCTGCGCAGACTCTCCGGCGGCAATATCAAGCTGGCGACCAAAGTGACCATTCCTGAGATTGCCATCGCGGTGGAACAGCTTGCCAATAAGGCGCTGAAGATGGAGTACCTGCAGACCGACCTGCCGACGGGTAACGTCATTCCCAATGGCGCGTCGATTGCTACCTACGAAAACGTACTGGTTACCCAGTATAAAAACGTTTCCCAGTCCATCCTGCCCGCCATGCCCATTAAATTACCAAGAGGCATCGGTTGTTGGCAAATCTTCAGGCCGGATGACGTAAATAACCAATTCATTATCATAGATAATACAGCGGAGTTCTTGATTATTGGACAACCCGTTTTGTCCGATCTCTCCGGCTGCATTGCAGCAACACAATACGGCGACCGCGTGCAGTACACCCGCGATCTGACGACGCCCAATGTGGATACATTCGTGACCATGCGCCTCATTGTACTCGACATACGCCAGTACGGCGATTGGGATTTACTGCCCATCCCGCCGGATATGGAGGCTGATATCGTTAATCAGGCCTATAATATGTTCGCCGCTGAGCCTGTCGCCAATAAGCTCGACGACCCAGGCCGTGCACAGCAGGCCGGTATTCCTGTCACTAAACAAACGCAAGACTGATGCTATTCACCAGCGCCGATACCATCACCCGTCGTATCCTGCTTCGCAAGCGGTGGCCGCTGCATTACTATTTGCAGGTACTGGGGCTCGTCGCGGAAGTTATCCGGGAGCTGTCTTTTGATTCCCTGCAGATCGTTAATACTGTGGAGCTTATCCCCGGGCCAACCATGGCGGTCGATCTCCCTTGCGACATGGTGGACTGGGTATTTGTCGGCGTTAACAATGGCCAGTTTGTGCGGCCGATTGTACAAAGCAATGAAATCAACAACCTCACGAAGCTCAACACCAGTGGCCAGCCGGTCTTATACGGCGACACGCTGAGCGACGGCAGCACCTTCGACTGGCCATTCGGCTGGGGCTGGGCATGGGGTAGCTACTATTATAACATGGACGACCTCGGCGAACCGACCGGGCGCCTGTATGGGTTGGATACCACGCAGCTGGACCCCAACCGCTTTAAATATCTGCCGGAGCGCAACCAGATACAGCTGACGGAAGACTTTCGGGGGTCAAAGTTGTACCTCGTTTACATCGGCAACGGCCAGAGCGCAGACAATGTAACACAAGTGGATGTCATGGCGCAGGACTGTATCGAGCGCTATGCTGACTGGAAGCTTTCCCCTGGCGCTGATATTGACCGTTCACCACAGGGCATGACTTATTACAACGCCAAACGCCGCTTCCGCGCCCGCAAAGACAGCTTAACGCCTGTTGATATACGACGCATTCTATTCTCTGCATACGGTAACCCATATAAGCATTAAGCCATGGACCAAAGCAAGCATGCATTCATAGCGGGCCTTGATGCCGATAGCGCCGATTACGCCATCGAGAGAGGGCGTTGGGTTAACATGCGCAATATGCGTACCGGGAGCGCCGATGCTTTGTTGAGTAATACCAGCGACGTTGAGCCGATCGGCAGTACGGTGCCGCTGACTATAACCCTACCGACGGGCACGAACATCGCGCTGGGTTCCTGCTATGATGAAGCAGGTGACCGCATCCTACGACTGAACTGGAACTCTCTCACCAGCCACGGCATTTACGCGCTCTACCCGGACGGAACGACTTATACCGTCCTACTATCCGCCGATGTCACCGGCGGCCTCGGTTTTAGCAAATACTCGCCCATTCATTCCTGCTTTGTCCTGAACGGCAATCTTTACTGGGTGGACAGTACCAACCAGCAACCGCGTAGATTGAATATCGATGCGGGTATTAAGGCTTACCAGCCCAGTTTTGTCACGGATGTCGCCCCTTACAGCCTGCCCGTCGCTCAATCTGTTATAAGCTGGATACGCCGGCCGGCCGGCCTCTGCCTGAGCGCCGTCAAGGCTGTAGATGGCAGCTATGCAAATAATTTCGTTCGCTACGGCTCGTTCCTTTTTGCGCGCCGCTACCAATATCGGGACTACGAGTTTTCCACCCTGTCCGCGTACTCGAAGCTGGTGCCCTACAACGACAATAACGACAATGCGACCAACCGGGTAGATGTAACCTTCCCGCTGGGTGAACAGTTTGAGCAGGACGTTCTACAAGTTGACTTGGTGGCCATCTACCTCGATGAAGGCGTGGCTCGTATCGTCCGGTCATGGAATCGGACCAATGCCGCCGATGCGGCGGCCATGGCTGCCCATAATGCCGGCACGCCGCTTACCTACGCTTTCTTTGCCGACCAGACCGGGACAGTCCTTGCATCCACATATGTGGATAAGCTTTTTGATTCTGTCCCCATTTTCGCGGAAACGACCGAACGGGGCCGAAACCGGACTTTCATGGCTGATTACACGATTGGTTATGACGCTTCGACGGTAACAAGCCTTGCGGCGGTCACTCATACCCCAGGCGGTACAGCACTGGGCCTCGTGGCAACGAATGTGAACAATATCACCAACATCGTCATCGACGGCGATCAAGTAGCCTTTGTACTGGGCACACCCTTCCCGGTTGGCCCTATGCAGCCGAGCGAGTACTCCACGACACACGTGGGCCCCGGTGAAGTGTTTGTGGTCAGTGTGGCTGGCGCCTGCACATCGGTTGTAGTTCGTTACGGGACCGATGGCAGCACTTTTACCACCGTGAGCCAGCCCTATATTGGCGACGGTGATTACACTTTTCCGGGCATACCAATTGCCCCCAACGATGGAACTTTTGCGACATGGATTGTCGCTACAATATAAATGGCTTATAGTAAGATTTTTAAAACAGATGCGGCCTATCAGTTGTCGGTTACTTTCTATGATAACTATCAAAGGAAGTGCGGACTGTTGACTATGAATGGGCGTGTCATTATACCCGACCGGACATACGGAACGCCCGGCAGCGTAGCTTCTATCGGCTGGACGCTCAGCAATGTCGCCGCGTTGGCGGAAATACCATCCTTTGCTTACTATTATTCCGTCAATATCACCAAGTGCCTGCGCACGCGGTTCTTTATCCAGCTCCGTGGCCGCGATGCTACGTATGTAAAAAAGGATATTGATGGCAATTATGTCTTCAATAATAGCGACTACCTGCCGACGCATGCCGGCTGCGCTTTTGATATTTCTACCCTCATCCCGCTCAACATGGGATACGTATTCGCTGAGGGTGATATCGTTAAAATCTACATCGGCAGCGCCGTTTATAGTGTGGCTATCATCGGGCAGCAAGGCAACTGGATAATAACCGAGCTGGCGAATATGGGTACACTCAATGGTACAACGCCGTTTTTGTTCGAGATTTACACCCCTTACAAACCGTCTGCCACGGAGCCCGGTTTTGAGGTAGCGCAGATATTTCCTATCCTCAATCCGGGCACGAATACCCGGGCTTATAGTACGCTGGCGGGAACCATCACCGGTGACGTATGGCTGGTGACGCGGCAGGGATTAAATGGGGTCTACTATACTATCAATACGGTCGATGAGAAACGCAATGATGACGTGGATGCCACGCTGGGATTTCTGTATGTACGGCAGGATGCCGCCGACGCCAACTTCAGTACAGGTAGCTCCCCCTTTCGCTCACTAGCCGGTTTCAATATATCCACCAATACCGACCGCGTTATTTTCAAAAATGATAGCGCCACAGACCTGACTTTCACGCTGTCCGGCTTTATTAAAGTACGACCCGACAGCGACCGGACATGGCGCATGTATGTGGCTGACAACGCGGGCAACTCGACTATACTCGTGCCCGATACGACGATGAATGCCAATCAGGTTTATACGCTCTATTACGACCAGACTATCACCCTGGCGCCCGGCAACCGGTTGTTTGTTTTCCATCACCAGAGCGTGGCTAATAGTATGTATTTCCTTGACCTGAGTGCTACGATAAAAGTACCGTCCAGCGCCATTACCTATCAGGTAGAGGCTATGTCGCCCAATGATAAGTTTTACAAGAACTGGTTTACCGATGCCGGCCGCGTGAACAATGTTGACCCGCTGGGGCAGGTGCTGCATACCAACACCATCGCTTTCTCCAATACGCTCGCCGACGGCACTAAAAACAACGGCCTTTCTACTTACGACTTCCTGGATACCAAGCCGGTGCCGACCGAATGTGGTGCCATCGCCAAACTGCAACTTACCTCTAAGGTAAGCAATGAGCAGGGCGTCGTCATGCTGGGCATCTGCTCGAAAGAGACAGTGAGCATGTACCTATCCGAAGTTCAGCTCCTCGGGGCCACAAAGAACGCCGACGTGGCGCAGGTAGCCGATGTGATAGGTACCATCAATACGCTCAAAGGCAGCTTCGGCACTTCCAATCCCGAGAGTGTGGTCGAATACCGGGGCAATGTTTACTGGCTGGATAGTAACAACGGCAAGTATATACAATATTCCAACAATGGGTTGTTTCCCATTTCCAATTACCGCATGACGCGCTTTTGGAAATTATTCAGCGAAGCCTACCGCGCATTGACGCCGGTGCAAATCGAAGCCCTCGGCAGCCGGCCATATGTATACAGCGGTATTGATCCACAGAATGGCGAACTGCTCGTTTCCATTCCCCGTGTGCTCACCAATCCCCCACGCGGTTTTCTACCTGACTATCCCTCCCGAGTGTATCCGTTCGACATCTGGGATGGGCAGGCGAAGGTGGTAGTATATAAGCTATCGGTAGAACCCAACTGGTATATGGGCTCCTACGACATCCCGGCGGAAAACTTCTGTTATGCTGGTAATAAGATATACGCTTTCAAGGCTGGGCAGGCCTACCGGTTGAATGATGAAAATAGCCAGTGTAACCTCTTTGGCGTGCAACAGCCAGCGCAGGCGATGTATGTGATGAATGCTATCCTGAACCGGCCGAAAGTTGCCAATAACATTACCATTGAAGCAGACCGACCACCGGACTTTACTTATTTTATGACAGAAAATCCTTATATTCAATCGAGCGATTTGTTCGATGACTATGAGAATAAGGAAGGTATTTGGTACGCAGCTATCCTACGGGATAAGCTGACGCCTATCGTCACCCGTCCTATTCTTCGCGGTGACCGGATGCGCGGAACTGTTTTAAAAGTGATGCTGGAATGGGATGTTCAAAGTCAATCAGTTAGTTTTAAATTTGCAAACATAGGATACGATGCGTCACGCGGCCATACCACATAGCAACCGCGAGCGTGTCGTTTAAACTGTAACAAATGCCAGACCCGATCTCTGCCGGCATGGCCCTTATTGGGGGCATAGGCGGCGCGTTAAACGCAGGTAAAACCAACCGGAAGCTCACTGAGCTTTTCGCCGGCGATCCTGCCTATGCGGCTAATCCATTGGTGAATCAGCAATTAGCGCTATCCAAGACGCTGCTGAATGCTCGCATGCCCGGCGCTACATATGCGCAAGGACAGATATTGCAGAACGAGGCCAATCAACAAGGCGCAGCTGCCAATAATGCGACCGATGGCAGCCAACTACTGGCGCAAGGGAGTGTGCTGAATAATCAAACCAACAATGCCACCCTTCAACTGGGCGAACAAGAGGCGCAGGATTATCAGCGGCGCTACGGCAACGTTGCTACAGCCACCGGTGCGGCGGTAAATGAAGGGGATAAAGTATTTCAGGATAAGGTTCGGCGCTTGCAGGATCAGGCCAATATCATCGGCGCCCAGGCGCAGAATAACCAAGGCATCTGGAATAGCCTGACCAATCTCGGGATGGCGGGCATGAACCTCAGCGCATCACGTTAAAAAATAAACCATGGCCCTCGATGTAAGTAGTTCCATATTGAAGCAACCGGATTGGCAGGGATTGTATCATCTCGCCGATACGCAGTCGCGTAATAAATTGCGCCAGCAACAGCTCGATCAGCAAATGCAAAGCAAGCGCAATGCTGCGGGGACGTTCCTGAACAACTACCTCGACAAAAAAGATTACCTGACGGGGACCGCTGCTGACCCCGAGTTGGTGAAGCAACTCCAACAGGCCATGCAGCAGGGCGCGCAAATGGCCCAGCAGGGCGCAGATACACCTACGCTGTTGACTGCTCTTACGCCGCTGGTAAGTAAGATAAACGATTACTCTACCCGTGCGAAGGCGATTAATAAGCAGGCTGACGATATGATAACCAAGATGAAGCAGAATGGCTATACGGGTTATGATTTCGGAACGCTCAAAGATGAAGCGCTGAAATCAGCATTCTTTAATACCGACCCGAAGACCGGGCAGCCGACGCTCGACCCGAGTAAGGCGAACCCATCTACCAACTGGGTACTAAAGGCTATTGACGAGGCGCCGGAAAAAGTAACTACCAGCGCAGGGCTGGACACTTTCGCTAAGAATTCCCCTATGCAAAAAACGATGTCCGATGTCACGACCTACAATCCAGGTGGCGGCTATTCCCGCGGAAAGGCGCATCTCATCGGCCAAAACTGGCTCACGCCTGACGTAGACGAAAAGGGCGTTACCACAGGTCTTGTGCCAAAACATGATATTGCCACCGAAGGCGGCCAACCTTTGATGCACGATTTCAACGGTACAAAAGCCCCGGTGCGCCTGCTGGATGAAGGTGTCTTTGACGATATGATGCAGAAACGTCCGGATGTAGCCGATTACATGAAAGGCTTGGTGAAGCAACATCTGGCCGAATATAAGAACCCCGACGGCACGCCGGTGTCCATGGGTGACCCGCGCGCAAAAATGGTTGCCCGGGCTATTGCCTACGATGAGCTGAATCGCCGTAAGGCATCTACCATAGAGCAGGCGGCCGTTGAAAACAAACCCTCTCCCATGCAGGTGCGCCTGCAACTGGGAGATTCACCGCAATACCTGAAGATGTTGCAGGATCAGGCACAGGCCCGTACCGAAGGCCATCAAGCTGGCAAAGGCGCTGGTGCTGCCGGCAACCCTGTAGAAACAATCGGCCATATTTTCAACAATAACCCCGACTATACTGGCGGCGATGTGGAGAAAGTAGATGGCCGCAATGTCATTAACGTTACCGGCTCTTTCCCTGCCGGCGGCCTGAAGTCAGGTAAGGGTGACGCGTTTAAATACCGGCAGGTGTATTTTGATCCGGAGAAGCGTTCGCTGATAGTGGAAAAGGAAACGACCACCAACGACCCGATAAAAGGCAAGCAGGTTAATGTGGCCTATGAAACCTACCCTGAAAACAAAGTCGGTCAATTTATGAATACCATCGGCGGCGGCAATGGCGTATCTCCTGAGAAAGTCAGGCAGATACAGCAGCAATTCGGTTACCAGAATGGCCGGTTCGCCGGCTCGCAGGCGCCAGCCAGGGAAGTGCAGCAAGACGCACCGGCTCCCGGCGCGCTGGAATCGTTCGATAAAAGCGGTAAGATAGATGACCTGAAACCGCTGGAAGGCCAGCAGGTGAAGGATGGCGTGATAAAGAAAATTGACAAGACGAACCCGCTGAACATGGTGAACGATTACTATATCACCGTGCAGAAGCCAGACGGGAAAGAAGAGGATATCAAGTTTAAGAATAAGGCGGCGCTAAAGGAGTATTTGAATGGTGGCGCCCCCGCGAGTGCAGCCCCAGCCCCAGCCCCAGCTCCCGGCGCTCCGAAGGTTAAGAAGCAAAACAAATATGGTATTTAATGGCCGAAGATCAAGTCATAGCAGCACCTCCGCAGCAGGACACCCTCACCGGCGATCCGCCATCTGGACCCGATTATGTATCCAAGGTATACACAACACTCAAGGATAATATTTCCGGTTTTGATAAGGACGAGGCTACTTTCCGTAAGCTGATGGGCGATTCGTCCTACCGGGCCAAAGTGTATTCCACCCTCAAAGAAAATATCGACGGCTTCAATAAAGGCCGCGACCAGTTCGACTCCGCTGTGGGCGTTTTGCGACCGAAACCCGGGCAGCCCATCGGCCAGCTGGCTGCGGGAGAGAAACCCATTGACAGCGTCGCCGGCCTACTGGAAAAGACTGGCGTCAAAACAGCGCAGCAGGCTCATGCCGATGAACTGGCGGCTGCCAAAGACAGACTCACCAAAACATGGGATAACATCACGCCGCTGGCAGAGAAGACCCTACAGGAGGATCGCCAGAAGGATGCACTCGGCCAGGAACAGGCCATGCTTCAGCGTTTGGGCAGTGATGCCACCCGCGTCGCCGGTGGTCAACCTGCTGTGCCCTTCCCTGCTATCGCCCCGACGACCCCGCAAGATGTTCAGCAATTCAAGAACGATGAAGGGAATCAAAGGCGTTTGCTGAGCCGACAGATTACTGCTTATCAAAAGGAAGGCAATCAGAAGGATGCCAATGAGTTGCAGGCGGCCGCCTTTATAACACAGAAACAACCGGCATCTAAAGGGCGAGAAGATGAGGCCCTTTCCTACGCAAATGATCTGAAGGAAGGAAAATTGCGCTACTCGCCGGTTACCGAAACGCTCATTAAGCCGACCAATCTTGGCGAATCCCTTACCGATGCGTGGGGTAAACGACAAGATGATATTGCTCTATATGACGTAATGAACGATGGCACCGATGCTGAAAAGATTGCTGCTCTCAATAAGGCTATAGCGCCCCACGATCCTTTGAAACCGATTCATGTTCCGGAGGGGGTCGCTGGTTTCATCGGCGGTGAAGCCGGCAGTCTTGGACTACCCGGTCTGGCCGCCACCGCAGCCGGTTTCATTCCCGCCGTCGGAACGGCCGCCGCCGGGGGCATCATGGCCCATGAGCAGGCTCGACGCAGTGCCGCAGGAGAGGCTGTAAAAACCTATGCTGAAGCCAAAGCCAAGGGCGCTACCGATGAAGAGGCGCTCGATGCCGCGAAGAAGGGTGCTACCGTGGGGATGTATACCGGGGCGATTACCGGCGGCCTTATGGGTGCAGCTGGAGCAAAGGCAGGTAAGGCTGCATTAGCTACGCCTGCGCCGTCTGGAATGCTTCGAGCTGCTGCTGCGAAAGCTTTTTCTTTTCTCAAAGAGGAAGCCCCCGCCGCCCTCACGCAAGGTGCGATTGCTGGTACAGGGGAGGCTGTCAAGAATATCGCTGCCGGCCGTCCCACGGCTGAGGGTGTAGCGGAAGCCGGACTCGGTGCCATAGGCTATACCTACGCCTTTGGCGCACTAGCTAAGCTTGGGCGCGCCATCCCGAAGACCGCCGAAAAGTTGCGCCAGGGGTTGATAAAACTGCCCCCTGAAGATGTGAAGGCTATTGCTGACGAACAGGTACAGGCCGGTATTGTAACGCCCGATGAAGCGAAAATAGCAGTTGATAATGTAGAGGCGCACCGTGCTGCCGACGAGCAAATACCTGACAAAGTCGTCAACGATGAAGTGCGATTGAAGTTGCAAAAACGCATGGAGCGCCGGGCTGAATTGGAAGACGAACTGAAGACGGTTAACAAGGCATTTCATCTTGAGATAAAAGAAAAGATTGCGAAACTGGATGAGGAAGTGAACGAGGTGGCGAATAGTAAGGAGGCGAAGACGGAGCATGAGGAGCCGGGGCCGGAGGAGGTCGTGAATATACCCGCAGGCTGGAACAGCGATATCACATCCACGAAAGAAGCCCTCAGGAATGTACCTGATGACGCGTTTACAGAGATGCGGGATGGATTACATGATGTTGGCATGGGCCAAATCGGCACTATTGCAAAATTATATCATAAAGGCGACCGTCCCGATATAGTAAGGGCCGTCAACGATTTGGTCGGAAAATATGTTAAAGCGCCCGTGGAACCTGCTGTTCCACGGGGAACGCCTGAGGGTCAAGCTGATGCATCCGCCACGATGCCCGACGCCCGCATCCTCATCGAAAAAGGCATCGAATCCGGAAAGATTTCTGACGTATACAAACCCTATGCAGAACACCCGGAACATTTCCTGGATTTCATTCGCGACCAAATCAAAGGCGGTAACGAACCGGAACTGAGGAAAGAATTTGGAGATGATTTGGTAAATTTGGCGAAAGAAGATTCCAATGCCCAAGCAGTACGAAGCGATCCGGGACAAGTTCCTGAAGGAGGGCAAGTCGTCGAAGGAGGCAAAGACATCGGCAGCGAAGATTTACAATCACCTGCGCTCAATGCACCCGTCAATGGCGAAGCTCCCGAACAAGCCGGGGAAAGGGTAAAATCACCGGAGCCCGCAACTTTGCGGCCTCCTAAGGTCGCCAAACCCGCCGCCCCAATACTCACGCCTGAACAACAGGCGCAGGCAGACTATGCCTATAAGAATTCCTACCGCGAGTTTGTTAAAGAGCACCCCGACGTCAGTGTTGATGATTATAATCGCTTACGTGGCGCCAAATTTGCTCAAGTTCGTGCCGCTCAAACCTCCGCCAAACACGAACAGCTATACGAAAATATAATGGGTTCCGATCCGCAAGCCAGCGGCAATCGTATCCCGGTTGATCCCATCGTTGGCGAGAAGCCAAAGCAGATATCGCAAATCATGAGCGATGTCAGTAAGGGCCTGAGCCAGAAAATCATTTACGCAAAGTCTGGACGAAAGGGCGGCGTGGGTACATATTCAACCGGTAGCGGTGGAATAAAAATCAAATACACCGGCGATCTCGATACAACTGCTCATGAAATCGGGCACGGTATTGACGACAAGTTTGGCGTGCTGGCAAACATTCCGCCGGCTGTAGAGAATGAACTCCTCAGCTTTTCGCGTACGGGCTCTACCCCGCCGACTGGACACCCCAATCCTAAACAATACACGAACGCTGAAGGCTTCGCCGAATGGCTACGGGCATATGTGGTCAATCCGGAGATTGCGAAAGGCGCAGCTCCGGAAACGTACAAATTATATAATGAAAAAGTGAGCGAAGGGGCTAAGAAGACAATCGAATCATTCAGCAACGACTTCCGTACGCTTGCCGGGGCCAGTGGCCGGGATGCAACGCTCGCTAATATTCAGTGGGAAGGCGCCAACAAGGAAAGTATTGTGCGTCGTGCGAAAGGGCTCATGAAAGAGGTTTTCAGCAAATCCGATCCTGACGATATGTTCGCAGTTAGCTGGGCTGATAAAGTTTCAGCAAATATGTGGAAACCGTTGCGCGTACCGGAGAAAGCATTTGAATATGCGAAGGGGCTGAAGGGATTAGATGAAGTTTTGCCAGAAAACGATTTTAATATACTCTCCCGACTATTCCTTTCAATCGATGGCAAGTTCGGAGAATATTTAAAAAATGGGCTACGGGACGGCCGCGATAACCTACGCTTATCTTCAGATGGGCAGCCTATGACACTCGACTGGTTATTGGGATCGCTCGATAACACCGATCCGGCAACTATTCAAAGAGATATGGAAGACGTGGCGGCTTACATGGTAAACCAACGCACTATTGAGCTATCGAATAGATTTGGCCGGGATTCAAATTTAACAGGCATCGGCGCTGGCATTTATAAAGATTTAGATGTTGCATTGAAAGGTATCAAAGAGGCAAAAAGCGATCCGGTCAGGTTTAATCGGATAGAAAAATCGGCAAAACGCTATCGCGAATTTGCCGATGGTGTATTAAAATATCTTGTAGACAAAGGTCGCATCAGCAAGGAAGGTTATGATGCCATAAAAACAGAGAATGCTCACTACGTAGGCATGCAGCGAGTTGTTGAAGGCGCGCCCGAACAAGAGATCATATCCGCTACGCCACAAGGCGCTGGCGGTAAAATAGGCTCTAAGGGGGAACCTATAAAATCTATAAAAGGTTCATCAAAAACCATAATCAACCCCTATACGACCCTGCTCGACGGATTATACAAAGGGGTTAAAGAGGCCGATCGCAACGAGGTAATGCAGGCGTTTAATGACATGCTTCGATCCGATAGGACGATGTATCAGGGTAAAGTAGAGTCTTTCGCAGACGTAGGACAACTCGGTTCTCCGGGAGATAAGAATGTAATAGTTAGTTTCAACAAGGGGAAAGCAGAACATTGGATATATCACCCTGAAGTTTATAAAGCTCTCAAAGGGCTCGATCATGATGCCTATAAACTACCCGGAGCGGCCAGTATCGTAGCGCGAATAATTCGTTCAACAGTTACCAAAAATCCCGCTTTCTTCGTTAGGAATATCATCCGGGACACTGTAGAGCGAATGCTTAAAACTACGGTCAAATCAGGAGTGCGTGATTTCATAGGCGACAAAGCGCATTGGGATGACGTGGCGAGAATGGGAGGATTGAATTCAGGGCATTATATGCACAATCGGGAAGCTTATTACGGATTGATGGAACACGCGATCAATAAGGTCTCCAAGAACAAAAACAGGCTTGTGGTTTTAAATCCAACCAACCTATGGCATGCGTATGAACACATTCTTGAAAAGGGAGAAACTTTAAATAGAGTGGCAGAATATCGCGCAGGTCTTCGGGCCGCCAAAGCAAAGGGAATGGACGATTACAACGCTTCCCTATCTGCCGCATTCAAGGCCCGCGATCTTATGGACTTTGGAGTAGCCGGTCATTATATGAAAATACTCAATCAGGTTATACCCTTCAGTAATGCCAAGGTGCAAGGCTGGCGTTCATCAATTGCAAGCGCCAAACAACGCCCATTGGCTTTTGCCGCTAAGACGATGATTGGACTTACCATTCCAACGGCAGCGGCATGGATGTGGAATCATAGAACAAAGGAGGATGGTGATGAGTACGAAAGTCTACCAGCTTATCAAAAGGATTTATTCTGGAATACGAAACTCGGCGCAGACAACTGGCTATCTATCCCCAAGCCTTACGAACTTGGCCTCTTTTCATCAGGAGTTGATCGCGCTATGTCAAAAGCCTTATGGGGCAACAAAGATGCTATGAAAGGATATGCCGGTTCAGTACTGGCGGCAGGTTCTTTAATTGATGAAGCCAGTATAGCCGGCGCTATCCCGGGCCTTCAGGAGGGATTCAACTACGACGCCTTTAGGAATAAAAACATTGTCCCGGAGAGCGAAAATGCCCTTGATCTTTCTTTACGACACACAGAAACGGCCAGTCGGTTAGGGCAAGCAATGCAATCTGGATCGCAATGGATTTCAGGTTTTTGGGGCGGCGATGGTATTGACGCTCGTAAATGGGATCATTTCCTCAAAGCGCAATTTGCGTTTGCCGGACAAACAGCGGAAAAGTTATCTGATATCGGTTCGGGTAACAGTAGGAATGAGTTTGGTCTTAATGATATTGGTATTTTCAAAAATTCCCCAGGATACAATTCTCCGGCTGTGCAGGATGCAATAGAGTTTGCAAAACGATGGAAGTTGACACAAAGCCGGGCTTATCGGGAATTAAATTCCATGATTAAGGATTATTTCGATACGAAAGATTCTGAAGAAAAAGACCGCGCAGCTAAAGAGCTGATAGAATTTTCAAAACGCTTACTTTCCGATTGGCAGGCTTCTGGTATAGATAAAGTGCAGCAGGGGAAGTTTAAAGTAAAACAAGAACGGGAAGCGGCGAGCAAAAGCAAATAATCAACCAAAATATGACGTACAATTTTTCAAGGTGCCCATTCGATCCTCTTTGTAAGGAGCCGATGGTTGACGCCTATCCAAAACTGCGAACTATTTTTTCCACCACAAATGATGAAATTATCCGCTATGTCGTCATGATGTACGATAGCAAGTCGCCCATCATTGAGGAAGAGCGTGACCTTAACCGGCGAAAGGTGATTGCTGTTGAGATGAGTGGCATTGCGCTCCCCGACCGCGAGGACATGCTCGAACCATTGCACGAAGCCATCATCGAATACCTTCAATTCACCCATGACCGCCTTTGGGCAGCAGCCGTAAGCACCGAGTTCCGCTTTTGGGAGGCTATTCGCATCCAGCTTCAGCCCATCAAGGCAGGCACCGACAAGGAGCAGCTGGAAGCCGCACAGAAAAAGAATGTCCTTGCGGATAGCATCGACGACTGCATGAAGCGCATTGATGCGTATGCAAAAGAAATGAGCGGCGGCGATGAGAAAGTGGAGAAGAAGGTGAAGAAACGCCTGAGCCCGGAAGAAATTGCTAACGGTAAAATGTCGTAATGTATGGAAAAAGTATGCACAAAATGTAAAGTCCTAAAGCCGCTAAGCGAATTCAGGATAAGAAAAAACAGGAATAATACTTATGAGGCAAGTTGCATCGAATGCAATCTTGAATACGTAAGACAGTGGAGAAAAAACAATATTGAAAAGGTGTATGCGGCCGTTAAAAGATATGAAGAAAGAAATAAGGAAAAGCAGAACGCTTATCGGCTCGCGCATTATCATGCTAATAAAGAGTGGATATCGGAACAAAAGAAAGCCAATTATCGGGGCGTAGAATCAAAGAAAAAACCGAAACATGAAATTAAAAGAAATCCGAGAACTAAACCGCATGCCGGTAGCGCTACCAATGAACATTATAACATTAAAAAGCGACTTATAGGCAGAATATATAATGCTGTAAGTGTCAAAAGAATGTTCAGAGTATCCAATACGCTGGATTTGGCAGGATGCGATATTGACTTTCTGAAAAAATATATAGAATCGAAATTTACGGAAGGTATGAGCTGGGATAGAATATCTGAAATACATATCGATCATATAATACCCTGCGCTCAGTTCGATTTGACTAAAGAGGAAGATCAAAGGAAATGCTTTCATTATACCAATCTTCAGCCCTTATGGAAAATAGACAACTTACGTAAAGGCGCAAAACTTGACTATGTACTGGCCGATTAAAAAAGGAACAACCGAGATAATATATAAATTCTACGAGTGTCACATACCACCCGTTGGATTTGGCTGCCATAGCGAGACGGGTGAAATTAAAAAGACTGACGTAATAAAGCGTTCGACAAAAGCGAGCGAGCAATTCTGGCAAGCAACCCCGCTGCCCCCAGACTACATAAAAAAGAGCAAAATTGAAGAAGCTCGACAAAAAGACGATCCAGAGCATTTCGATCCTTCTCTGGAAGCCTTCCGGGAGCAGGAATGGAACCGGCGTTTATATGGGGTTTGGTTTTATTGCAACGGAACGCCTGTTTATATAACCGGGGAACATTATATGTATCTAAACTGGTGGAGCCTTGATGACGGCTTGCCTAAATACAGGGAGCCGGACAGAAAGAGGTATTACGTCTTGCAACTATGCGTACAGGACGATCGTTGCGCTGGCTTACTTGAAGCCTCAAATCGGCGAAGTGGTAAAAGTTATCGTGGGGGTTTATTCCTTTTCGACTATACATCCAGAACGAAGGATGCAAACTCAGGGGCGCAAAGTAAAACAGACGGAGATATAAAAAATCTTTTCAAGGGGAAGGTGGTCACTCCCTTTCGGCGCCTGCCCGGCTTCTGGCGCCCTGAAATAGATACGATGGCTGGCGTTAATCCAGAAAAAGAACTCAGATTTACTAAGCCTTCTCGTCGTGGCAAAAAGGCACTTGAAGATGTTGGCGAGATGGGGCTGAATTCTTTCATCAACTTTCTCTCCTCAGACCAATATGCTTATGATGGCTGGAAATTACACAGGTATCTTGGGGATGAAGTTGGTAAAACTGCTCTTGTAAATGTGTATGACCGGTGGCGAGTTGTAAAATACTGTCTTCGTGTTGGTAAGAATTGGATCGGTAAGGCTTTGATGACCACGACCGTAGAACGACTGAAAGGAGAGGTTACCCAAACTGAGGCATTTAAAAAACTATGGAAAGAAAGCTGTCCCGACGATAGAGACGCGAATGGCCATACTAAGAGCGGTCTTTATAAATACTTCACTCCTGCTTACGAAATGTTTGAGTTCGATAAGTTTGGTCAGCCGCTGGTTGAAGCCGGAAAGGAGTTCTACCTTAATACACGAGCGGGGCTTGCTGACGATCCCCACGCCCTTTCGTCTGAGATAACAAAAAATCCATTCACTGAAGAAGAATTATTTTTTACAGATGGGGAAAGTTGCCTGTACGACCCGGTAAAATTGAACATACAGAAAGATAGGATTCTGGGAAGGAGTAACTTGACCGAGCGCGGTACTTTTTCATGGAAGGATGGGAAATTCAGCGAAGTTGTCTGGACTAAAGAAAAATCTGGCCGCTTTGAGATACTTACTGGCCTTAAATTGAACGCAACAAATCAGGTATTTTGTAGAGCCGGCCAGTATTACCCAAATAATAATTTCAGGATAACGATTGGGGTAGACCCTTTCAAATTCGACACCACCTCAGATAATAGAAGGTCTGATTGCGCTGCACTCGCGTACATGAAATACGATGTAGCTGATAAGGCTAATATATTCAACGATACCTTTATATGCAAATATCTTCACCGGGCCCCAACGGCCAAGATGCAGTACGAAGATATATTGAAAATGGCATGGTACTTTGGCTGCCAGATACTTTTCGAGAGCAACGTGGACAATTGGAAGGAACATTTTAAGGAATGGGGGTGCATTGGATTCTTAATGAAGCTGCCGGGCGAAAAGGATCATGGTCTTTACTCAGACGGACAAATGAGAACTAAGCAGCAAATCGCCGATTATACCGAAGCATACATTAATGAGCACATAGAAAAAGTGTACTTCGTAGACCTGATTGACGACTGGCTTGAATTCAATATTAAAAAATCGACGCCCTATGATCTTGCAATGGCCAGCGGTTATACATTAATAGCTGCCAAGCAGAAATCCTACAAGCGGCAGGTTGACGCCGGCCGTGACGTATCAGATTATTTTCCAACATATCAAGCAAATTAATACCTTTAGTTATGCAAAACGCAGTCCAGACCGGCGGTCCCGCTTTTTACCCGCGTCATAATATTGACCCGGCTTTAAAAGACATCAACTGGGGTAAGCAATACGCCCGGGCTGCCATGTACGATTGGAGCAGCATTTTCCCGCGTACCGTCTTCTTCAATGCCGGCATCAAATACGAGGAGCACCGCCTCTATGCCATTGGTAAACAGCCCAACGCGAAGTATAAGAAATGGATGGGTGTCAATGAGCAGACCAATAATACCTTCATGAATATCGACTGGTCTATCCGGCCGGTCGTATCCAAGTTGCGGGATATTGCCATTGCCCGCCTCATTCAGCAGGAGTACAACATCGTGGCCACGCCCATTGACCCGCTGGCAAAGACAGAACTCGACCAATACTACTCCATGATGCGCTCCAAGATTGCGTTACGGCAGGTATTGCAGCAGCAGAACCCGGAGCTGGCTAATCACCCATTGATTGCTGCCCAGCCGGGCGAGCCGATGGATATGGAGGAGTTGGAAATGCGCCTGGATTTCGGGGAGCAGTTTAACCGCAGTAAAGACGCAGAGCTGGCCATCCAGCTGGCGCTGTATGAAAACGATAGCAAGCTATTCCGGCAGGGGATTTTCGAGAACTTCTTCGACTGCGGCGTGGCCGGCTACAAAGAGTGGTTGGGTGATGACGGGAAACCGAAGTTTCGCGGCGTGAACCCCGAATGCGTCATTACCAATTGGTGCCGTAAGAAGAACTTTAAGGATATGCAGCACGCCGGCGAGGTGATTGATGTGCCGCTGGTGGACCTCGCGGTACTGTACGATGCCGATGGCAACCGTGTCTTCACCGACAAGGAACTGGAAGGCATGGCGGCAGATGTGGCCGGTAAATATACCAACCCTATGTATATGGGGACCGGTAGCGCACTGTTCAAGGGTTACGACAAATTCAAGGTGAAAGTACTCGACTTGGAATTCTTCAGCTACAATGAATACAACTGGCAGATGGCCGTGGATAACCGTGGCAACCTGCAATACTCCCGGGCGGACTGGGGCCGTGGGCGCCGCAACAAAGAGAAGTACACCCGGAAGTGCTTTAAGGTGGTGTATAAAATAAAGTGGATCATCGGCACCGACTATGCCTATGACTTCGGATTAGCCAGCGACCAAAAGCGCCAAATCGACCCGAAGAAGAAAGCCGAAACTACCCTTAGCTACCGGTTCTTTGCGCCTACCTTCTATGAAATGCAGGCTCAGTCAATGATGGAACGGTTGATTCCGCTGATTGATGATTACCAACTTACCTGCTATAAAGTACAGAACATCAAGTCCCGCATTGTGCCCAATGGCTGGTATATCGACCTGGATGCGTTGGAAAACGTGGCATTAAATAAAGGCGGCAAGAACATGACGCCTATGGAACTGCTGGAAATGTTCTATCAGACAGGCGTGCTCGTCGGTCGCTCGCAGGACGCCATGGCCAATAATATCAACTGGAAACCGGTTATCCCCATTCAAAATACCATCATCAATGAGCTCGTAGGGCTGTATCAGGACATGCAGAATACGCTGTCCCAGATGCAATCGATTGTGGGGCTCAATGAAATTACCGATGGGAGCACCCCGAATCCAAAAACGCTGGTGCCCGGCTATGAGAACGCCAATGTATCTACCAATAACGCCCTGTTCTCGCTGGCTTTCGGCGAGAAGTGGCTCATGGAGCAACTGGCCAATGATATCGTCGCCCGGACGCAGCAGGGTCTGCGCAAAGGAGGCGTGGAAGGCTATGCCCCAGCGCTGAATGCCAATACCCTTCGGTTCATACAGGTTAATCCTGATATCTCCCTCCGCGACTACGGCGTCATGCTGGACGAACGGCCGACAGACGACCAGAAAGCCATGCTGGCGCAGCAGATGCAGGCGGACCAAGCGCAGGGCTTCCTCGACACCAGCGATATCATCATGGTGACCAATACCTATAATATCAAGCAGGCCGCTCAGATGCTGGCGTATAAGGTGAAGAAGGCGAAACAGGCCAAGGACCAGCAGGCGATGGCTATCAATCAGCAGACCATTCAAGGTCAGCAGCAGTCGGTTATTGTCTCAGAGCAGGCCAAACAGCAAACCATTCAAGTACAGTTGCAGGCGGATTTGATGTTGGAGGATAAGAAAGGACAGTGGTTGCTACGTGTCGCGCAGGAGAAAGCCGGGCAGCTTGAACGGTCAACTACAGAAACGAATCAAACCAAAATTGTCAACCAGCAGCTGGCCAATCAGGCGAAACAGCTGCAACAAACTTCAGAATGATGGAAACAAACGAAACGCAAGGCGCAGAAGCGCTCTCCGTTGAAGAAACGAAACAGCCCGAAGTGGTGCCCGCAGTCGAAGAGGTAGCCGCGCCCGAACCTGCCGAACAGGTCGCCGCTTTCACTCCGCAGGCGCCTGCACCTAAAGATGGCGAAGCGTCTGCACAGCGCCAGACTGCATACAGCACGCAGACGATAGTAAAGGGAAGCGAAGCGGCGGCGAAGCAAAGTGAGCAGTCAGAAGCGCTCAGCGTCAGCCCTGGCGCATACGAATGGCTGCAAAAGAATCGCTCAGCCAGCGAAAGCAACGGCGCAATACCGCAGCAGGCCCAGCCCATCGCCGACCTCAAATCCGCTATCCTGCAATCGCTCAACCCAAAATCCTTCTTCCCTATCACGCACATTTTGAAACGCTACTTCGGTGCCCGCTTCGCCACGCAGGAGGCGACCAAGGAAGCCCGCGTCCTCCTCGAAAGCTTGCACAACAGCCGGCAGATTATCGTGAACAACAACCGTCACATGCAGTTGGCGCGGCCTTTTTATACAAGCGCTACGCCGATGACGCAGTATCATACACTCGATAAGACGCCACTCGAAGCTATGTTGGGAGTGGGGATTGCATCGTAGTTGCAAAATAATTTTTCATTTTCGCTCTTTTACTCTATTTTTACCATAACAACCAAAATATGCGGATTTTTTATAGTCCCGATCCGGTAGAAACCCCCGCAGCACCAGCTGAGCCAATGAGCGCAGCGGCAGCGATGGCAACTTCCGGGCGAATCTCGAACAGCAATACGCCGGCTCCCGAGCCGGTAGCAAAACCAGAGCCAGCAGCAACTCCCTCACCAGAGCCACCGCCTGTACCTGCCGAACCGGCAACCCAGCCAGCAGCTCCTAAAGTGGATACGCCACCAGCTCAACCAAGTCAGCCCCAGGCGCAAGCCCCAACGCTGACAGAGTTCTTAAAAAGTCACAAGCCCGATACAATTCTAAAGGAATTGGGGTATGACGACAAGGTGATTGGATTTATTTCCGACGCGAAAGGGATCGACGACAAGATGTTGTCCTTCCTGAACGATTGGAAATCAGGAGCCGATTTGAAGCCCCGCCTCGAAGCGCTCACCACAGATTTCACAAAGATGTCTGCTGAAGATGTGATGAAATATCAGTTACGACAGCAGAACCCGGAATTAAGTGGAACCGATTTTGAGCGATTATTCCAAAGGCGCGTGCTTGACCGTTACAAGATTGATCCTGCGCTTTACACAGAGCAGGAAGTCGCAGACGGTAAAGTGGATTTGAGCATTGATTCAAAGCCGGTGCGTGAAGCACTTACGAATTGGCAACAAAGTGTACTCCTGCCAAAAGCACCAGAACCGCAACCCGCCGTGGCCAGTCCACAGGTGGATCAAGCGCAACAGGTTGAAGCATTTAGGACGCAGTTGGGATCGGCACCCATAGTGCAAAATCTCCTGCAAACAAAAATATTATCGATAGGCGAAGGTGCCGACGTGTTTAATATGGGCGTCACTGAACCTTCCCAGATCATTGATATACTAGCCAGTCCGGAGGCATGGGCAGCCAATTTTTATGACAAAGTTGAATTGCCCAATGGCGAAATCACCCATCAGCTCAACACCCAAAAGTTATTGCTGACAGGCGCCGTCGCAAAAGACCCGATTGGCTTTATCAATAATCTCGGTAAACACTTCAAAGCCCTTGGCGCAGCGGGCGTCAATGCCCTTATAGAGAACGCCAGTCCGCCATCCGGGACACCATCCGGGCCAGCCGACCAGCCGAAAACAGCGGCTGAGGCCATGGCAAAACAAGGTAAGTTTGCGAGACAATAGCGTTCCTTTTCTCCCATGGAATTGTACGGGTTAAAAATAGTAACACACTTTTTTAACCATACAATTACAAACCAATGGCAGTATCTCAGGGTACAATGAACAAGGCGTATGTCAGCGCCATCGACTTCCTCGATCAGAGGGATATAGACCCCAACCTGTACGACCAGTCCCGCGACCGGGCCTTTACTGACATTATGAAAATGATCGATCGTACGAAGCCTTGTACGATGTACAATTACCACAACTTCGTAAACAATGATGTGTACGAACTGGGCACCATCAGCGCCGTGACCACCACCGGCCTCGCGCAAATCCAGTTTACCATCAATGTGGCTGCCGGCTTCCCCCGCGTTGGCGATGTCATTATGACCTCCAATACGAACAACATCGGCCACCAAGCCCGTATCCAGGCCATTACGCCCGCCTCCGGCACAGCCCTGCTCACCGTGCGCAGTGTTGCCGGTAACAGCACGCCTTTCTGGGCTACTGTGGGCGATACCGTCAGCTTTAGCTCCAATGCCTTCGCTGAAGGCTCTGGCGCACCCGCCAACCGTCGGTATGGCGTCACCAAGTACTTCAACCTCATCCAAATCTTCAAAGAAGTCGATGATATCACCGATGTTCAGAAGGTGGCCAAGATTGAAGTACAAATCAACGGCGACTACCACATCCTGCCTTACCAGTGGATTCAGAAGACCATCAAGCTGAATGGCGATATTTCCGTTCAGATGCTGGCCGGCGAACAGTCTGGTACGCAATTCGGCGATGCCAACCCCTTCCTGTCGGATACCAATAGCTCGCCCATCCAAACTACCGGCGGCCTTGATTGGTACACTCGTACATATGGCATCAACGACGGCTCTGCTGTCCTGGGAACCTTTGGCTTCACCGAGCTGGATGACATCATCGACAACTGGATTGCCAACAAAGCCCCCATGGACGAGATGGGCTATATGGGTAGCCGTTCCAAGAGGGTGCTGGATAAGTTCCTGAAGAACCTCGGGAGCGCCGGCGTTACCAGCGTCCGTATGAACATCGACGGCCGTTCGCTTGACTTCAATGTGGACCACCTGTCCTACGGCGGCGCCGAAATGGACTTCATCCATATCCCCATCTTCGATCACCCCCAGCTGTTTAGCGCCAGCATCCGTCCGGATGTAAACGGCTCTATTTACTGGGTGCCAAAAGACAATATCGAAACTGTGGGCGGCGGCCGCGAGCCTCGTATCCAGATTCGCTACACACCTTCGCCTTTCATGGGCGCCAACGGCTTCAGCAACGGCATGATAAAAGAATGGAGGACCGGCGCGCTGGCTGAAGTGCCTACCAACAGCACCGCCACGCTGCATACCGACTGGTATACTGCGCAAGGCCTGGAATGCTTAGGGGTAAAACTGTTCCAGAAATATCGCATCATTTAACTTAAACCAACAGCCGGGTGTGTGAACCCGGCTGTTATAAATTCAACCAAAATGCTTGTAAAAGTAGACAAGATCAACGACCTGTCAGACGAACTGCGGGCGTACCTGCAAAAGGAATGGGAGAAACTCCCTGAGCGCATAGTGTATAAATTCAATATACACCATGACAACCCGGACCCGGAAAAATACAATGGCCCTATTTTATGGCCCAGTGTATTTAAGTTACCGCAGGTGCGTTTCAATATGGTAGACCCGTTCTCGAAGCCGCCGCGCCAGATTCATATCGGCATGGTAAAAGAGGTGGATGATAAAGGTGTTCCGAACAAGTTCGATAAGATAGCGCTGAAGGGCAGCGAGCGCGGAGTGTTTATATTGCGAAAGAGCAATCTGGATGATCAGGACCGCTTCGCTTATCTGGAATTGCATCCCCGCCATGGTGGTAACAAATGGCGCGACAAAGAACAGCTGCCGATTTTTCATCGTGTAGACGAGGAGAAAGAAGCTGGCAATAAGAGGGCTACGCGAGCGGTGCGTATCACAGCCATGAGCGTGGCTGAATCCTTGAAAGACTATGAAGTGAAGAACTTCGCCGCCGCGCTCAATTGGGACGAAAACGAACCGATGACGCTGCTGCGGGATAAACTGGAACAGTTGGCCGAGGATGATGCGCAGTTCTTTACGGACTTGTTCAATACCGGAAACCTGGAATATCGCTATACGGTCAAACGTGCGGTGGATAACCAGATTATTGTGTATGTGCCGACAGAGAGTAAGTTTATCTGGGTGACGAACCAGCAAACAATCGCCACGTTGCCGTTTGAAGAAGCTGCCGGGAAGGATGAGGTGCAAAGAATGGGCGAATGGATGGCCACTTCCGGTAAGGTCGGCGAGGAGGTGTATAAGAAATTGAAGACGCTGTTGGCGGCGCGCAAGTAGCGCACCTCGCGCACTGAACAATATTTTGGTTGACGACTGGGCCTTTTAAGCACGGCGTAAGCGCCAGCCGACCGGCCCATGACCCTCACGGTAGTTTTATGCCACGAGGTTTTTAAAACCAAACACATTACAATGAATTTAGGAGCGTATATAAATTTCGTTGCGACACTCGATAAGAGCACCGGCTCGCCAGAGATAAGGATTACCGATACCGGCTCTTATCCGGGTGGTGTGCCGCCAACGTTGACGGGTTTTTTCCAGGTGACCCAGCCAGATGGAGTGCTGGTCGCCTCCGGCTCCTTTTCGTCCCCTTCTGTTTTCTGGAATGGCGGTGCACTCACGGTGACCACAATCGCTCTGCGCCTGCGCGCAGACGGCAATTTTCAGCAAGGAGGATATTTGTTTACCTATAACCTCCGGGCGCCCGGCTACACAGACACTACGCTCACGAAGACCTTCCAGCTCACCTATAGCCGGCCTAAATTGGTCATCGCGGATGCTTTTAATATATTCACTCCGCTTTTGGAAGTGAGCGATACGACACTTTATGTACAGCCGGGGATGAGCTTCATTTCCGGAACCCGTGCATGGTCGGCGCTTATCCATTCAGTAAACGGTACGGACCAGACCGTCACTGGCGCCCTGGCGGATTTCAATCTCGCTTATCTTGGCGACTATTATGATGCCAGTTTCGCCATTGATTTGACCGTCACACCGTCGTACATACTGGATACGCCTGATGATTGGATGACTTTGATTGACAAGATAGTGGCCACAACGCTCACATTGCAATCGCAGGTACCGCAGACCATTGCACAGCTGGATACGAGCTTGCAGGCACTCAAAGACAAAGCTGATGCCGCCGCCGGCTGCACGACCTGCAAGGACAGGGATAACTATTCCTACGCCAGCGCGTTGTACAGTGACTTCCGGCGCCGGGGCTGCGATGCGGCTTTTGGGGGCCTGACAAAAACTTACTTCCAGCTGATAAAGCTGCTCAATAACGGCGTAAACCCAAGTTATACGCACACCAACGCGCCACTGACAGCCTATGATTTCCATTGTGGTGATTTCACTACGACCGTGCCGTGGTCGGCCATTACTGGCAAACCCTCAACCGTGTTGATTGAGTGGACTGTAGGCGCCATCGGGTTCCCGGGAAATGGAGCAACGCAGTTGATTGACAGTAGGCTTACCAATGTGCCACCGGAGCTCGTGCGTGTGTGGCGGAATCCGCCACCGCAATTCATGGCGGATCAAGGCGATGGCGATACTTACATCACCAAGAACACCGCCGATAACTTCCTTACTTTCCACCCGGCGATCAACACGGGAGAAAAGGTCGTCGTTGTAATCCTCGCATTATGAACAAACTCATAACCATACTGCTCTTGCTTGTCGCAGGGGCTACGTTTGCACAACAAAAGACACCACAAACAGTTAGCGCGCTGAACACGCAAGGGGTCGCTAAGGACCAGTTCAAAGTGGACAGTTTTCTTTACCTGCCGCTCACGGACACCATCCGAAATCCTGGTCGGGCGGCCGTCGTTATCGTTAAAGCATCCGACCTCAACCCATATCTCTATAATGGTACAAAATGGGTGAGTTTTGGAAGCGCCGCCGATTTGGCATTGAAACTCAATATAAGCGATACGGCATCGATGCTCAGTCACTACCTGCGGTCTATTGACACGACCGGCAAATGGGTAACGGCTATCCTGCGCCGCACCGGCACTGACAGCGTTTTCTACGTCAAAGGTGGCGCGCAGGTGTTTGCCTACCGGGACAGCTCTGGCGGCAGTGGTAGTTCGCAGACGTTACAGCAAGTCCTCACGACGGGCAACCGGATAACTACTTCCCCGCAGCTTATAAAAGGCACCGGGCCGACTGTGTTGCAATGGGACTCCCTTACCAATGTCAACTGGCGGTATAAAGGCTTTTATCGCTTCCAGGCAGATGGAGGTCAGGCGACGCTTGCCATGACGCAAACCGCCGCGACGATTACCGCTGCTGATGGTTTTATTGTGTCCACCCCTTCGGCCGGTTTCTTTGTATTGCCGCCAAGTTTGTTCTCCAGGCCGGTGACGATAGCGGATACGTTGAAGCTGACGGGAACGCAGACGAAAACGGATTCGGCAAACAATAAACCCATAGCCTATGATGCCGCCGGTAATATTGTTAAGCTTGACCATTGGCCGACTGGCGCCGGCACAGGCAATTCCGATTCCCTGAAACACTTATTCGTAGACACCTCTACCAACCGAAACAACTATGTTCTCACTTTTGATTCAGTCAACCATAAATGGATTTTAACAGCGCCGGGTTCCGGCGGAGGCGGAAGCGGCACAGTTACGCAGGTAAATAGCGGCTATGGTATTTCCGGCGGTCCAATTACGACAACAGGAACGTTATTGGTAGACAGCGCAACGCTCTCAGCTTATTACTTACGTCGCAAAGATAGTACGCTATACGCCACAGTCACAGCCTTGGCTACAAAGCAACCGGTAGGCAATTATATTACGGCTCTTACGGGGGACGTTACAGCGACAGGCCCGGGAAGTGTAGCAGCTACATTGGCGAATACCGCTGTGACACCGGGAAGTTATACGAATGTAAATTTAACCGTTGATAGCAAGGGCCGCATTACTGCTGCCAGTAACGGTAGCGGCGGTGGCGGAACCCCATCGCTCACACAAGGCAGAATATTTGTCGGGGGAACTGGAAACGTCGCCATACCTTCCAGTACTTCCCTTACTTGGGATAGCATTAATAGGGTTCATTACTCCGATACGTCTTCTACTTTAAAATTACGTGTTAACACATTGAGTTCATCCCCCGGACGCCTTTACGCCTTCACTAACTCTATTGGTGCAGGCGTTGCTACGGATTCCATTCACGCATTCCCCACACTCGCCGCTTTACAGATGGGAATGATACCAGTGGTAAATGGCGTATCAGGGTCAACATTGGAGAAACGCACACCACTCGATCCATTTGGTGCGACTAACATGGTTGACCGTATTCCATTGATACCCGTCAAAGGAGGGCCGAATGACCGGATAGTTTTTGAATTGGGCATTAATGACCTTCGTTATAATGGAGGTACATACACGCGCGGGAACTTTGGCATAGACTTTCAAACCATTTTGGACAGTTGTTTTGTGCGTGGTTGGTCGGCGTCGGATATTACTATTATGGCCCCTCCATATGTATCTCCTACCTCTTATACTTCGTTACTGGGTAATCCTGCTGCAACACAAGCAATCCACCTTGCATGGGTAGCAACCTCCGATAGCATTGCCATTGCCAATGGCTGCCGTTGGTTTGATGCTTACCATTACATGCAAAATAACGGGGCTAACTACCTTGAATCAACTGATTCTATTCACCCGAATATCATTGGCCAAAGAGCACTTGCAACTGGCCTCGTGGCTACAATGCGTGCCGCCGTTCCATTGGATACAAACAAAGCAAACATTAACGGCATACTGGAAGTAGGAAGATTGATATTGCGTGGAGCTGATACGTTGCCAGTTGGTACGGGTTACTTCACTCCACTGGTTTGGGCCGGGAATGGTAGCGTAGTCGCCGCGCCAAGCACGTTCATTTACCAGAACCCGAATAATTTACCGCAATTCGGCAACATAAATATTACAGGACGGGGATTGTTTGGGAACGTTGATAGTACGAACGCCTATCCACAAAAACTTATTGTAAATGGAGGCTTGAATGCTGATTTTTTCGTGGTAAATGGTGGGGTGCCATCACCTATCTCCAATCTTCGTCACGATTGGGGGCTGGAAGGATTTGGTAATAATACTTCTGGTTTTTTCTTTCAGGTTGGACAGCGGTTGAGCAGTTTTACGCCTGGATTTCTTTCTCTACAAAATTCAGGGGGCCCTGTTTATATGGCCAGTCCGGGGGCTGTATCCGGGAATAACAGCGAAATTGTACAAACCCTAGGCAGCAATTACGCTTCTGCCGATTTCCGCTCCGGTAACAATGTTCTGGTAGGCCATGCCATAGCCAGCGGCATCGCCCAAGCGTCCCCTGCTACGACAATGGATATTGCGGGGTACACAGGAACGAGTACAGGTCGCCTTCAGGTATATGTTGATGCCACGTTCTTTCCTTCCACAGATGCCGTAGCCATGATAAAGGGAAACGCAGGTAATTATTCAGGATGGTCCTTATCCGAAAATGGCATTGCAGACAGGTGGTCGATGTTCATTAAACCCGCAGACGCAAACCTGTATTTAGGTACGGGGAGTTCCGCACCCAGTTTAACAACAGTGAGAGCAACATTAACCCCACAGGGTGCTTTATTACTCAACGATTCTATTTCATGGAGACACGCAAGGACGGGAACGACGGCAGATTCGGTAGTGGTTCACGATGCCAGCACGGGAGCAGCGAAGCTGGTGGCCCAGAGTTCCATCGCAACGACTATACCGCCCAATCTTGGTTCCGCTTATCGGGTTTACGCACCACAGACGCCGGGATTTAAAACATTGTCACCGGGTTATGGGATGTTGATAGATAGTGCTACGACCGGACAATTGGGAATTAAATTGGATAGTTCAACTGTGTATACTTACGTAAGATCGTTGGTAGGTGGGAATGATACCTTGAAACTAGCCTTTGCGGGTACAGGAGAAAGACCGTTTTGGGCCAGCGCTGATACTTTGAATGGGAAAACAATAAAAGGGCTCGGTAGCGTATCAGTTACAAGCGGTACAGACAGCACGATAAACATACAATTAACGGGATTCACAACCGGCCGCATACCTTTCTCTTCGTCGTCTTCTGTATTAACCGACAATGCAAATCTTAAATGGGACGCAACAAATAATACACTTGTTATTGGTGGTGGCGGCGGCTCTTTGACACAAAACATAAACGCTACGGGCAATTCAGTAAGTGGCAATTGGGGAAATACGGTTGGACAAAGAAACACATTTTCAGGAGGAACGTTTACGGACAACACAACGGCTGGAAGTGGCTCTAAAACTTATTGGGCGGCCGATTATTTTGCTCCTCCCACTTTTGCAGCCACTAACTCAAGTGTCACATACAATAATTTATCAACCATAGTAGCCGCAGCACCGACTGCCGGAACCAACATTACAGCAACACACCGGTTCGCAATAAGAACTGCCGATAATAGCACTGGTTCCGGGAGTATTTATGTAGAGGGAAGTACTTTTATGGGCGGCAGCGTTCATCAGGCTATTAAAACCATAACCAGTAACTATACGGCCACCACTTCGGACTATCAATTATTGGTAGACGCAACGAGCGGGAATGTCACCATTACACTCCCGGCGGTTTCCAGCGTATACGATGGCACGCTTGGAACTGGGATAGTTTATTCAATAAAAAGGATGGACGCCAGTGGTAATACGGTAACTGTGAGCCGTGCGGGTTCCGATACTATCGATGGCGCAACATCTTTTACGCTTACAACTCAATATCAATCAAAAAGCATACAGGCGGGTCCCTCAAGCGCTTGGTATGTCTACTAAATCTAAACCATGAAAAAAGGATTAATCAGCGGGCTTTTAGTAATAGCGGCAATCGCTATTGTTATTATAGTTATTGCGAATAGCAGTCCAACGACTTATACACCGATGTTGAGCGCAACGGCAACATTAAACTTTCCCAGTACGGCTGCCAGTACATCCAGCGATTTGACTATTACGGTTACCGGCGCGGCAGACGGTGACGCGGTTTTAATTGGGGTTCCCAATGGGTCTATAGTGGCTAATTCGGTATTTACAGCTTGGGTGTCCGCATCTAATACTGTTAAAATAAGATTTTCAAATCTGGATATTCTTAATGCTGGCGATCCCGCGTCCGGAACTTTTCGCGCAGTCGTCGTCAAACAATAAACCTATATACTATGGCACTTCATAATGATTTAAACGCAGAAGTAAAGAACGACCTTGTAAACTTCGCCTCCGCTATAAACGGGCAAGCGTATATATGCTTGGGAGATACAGCGGTGGGAGATTCCTATGTTAGAATATACTATTATGATTCGGCTTCCACGGCAACGGCGGATGGCGAAGCAGTATTGTCCGCTACGGGGATGGGTGGGACGGGAAGGTTTTTGCAACAGTATTCTAATTACAATACACTTGTTAATCTTCCTACAATACCTGCTGCCATCCCTTCCGGCGCTATGCTTATGTGGGGAACCGCTTCAGCGCCATCAGGATGGCTATTATGTGACGGCACGGCCGTGTCTCGTACCGGTGGTAATGCAACATTGTTTGGAGTTATAGGGACTACTTTTGGAGCCGGAGATGGCTCTACAACTTTCAATCTACCTGACTACCGCCAAAGATTTCCATTGGGTAAAGCGGCCAGCGGTACGGGCAGCACATTGGCGGGGACAGGGGGCCTAATTGATCATGCGCATTCGGTTGACCCCGCAAGCACGGCAACTAGCAGCGACGGCTCTCACAATCACGGTGGCGCAACGGGCACTCCAAGTTCAACAGTGGCCGCTACCAACTTAACTGGATCGGCTGCGAGCACGAATCACACGCATAGCATTTCAACTGATGGTGCGCACACGCACACGGTGGATATAGCTGCTTTTAATAGTGGGACGGCTAACCCTCCATTTTTAGCAATTAATTATATCATCAAATTATGAAAAACGGGCGTCACTCCCCAGCAACGCCCGACAAATATTGACCAATAGCGTTTCCACTATCAATGTAAATATATGCTAAAATCGTTATATTTTATACTGATAGCCGCTTGTCTTGCGTCAACTTCTCAGGCCCAATCTTACTATGGCTTTGATTCTACATCATTTAATGGACGCCGGGCGATTGTATTCATGCCCGCTGGAACAGGACCGTTCGCAGTAAGTATCCAATGGGGGCCAGCAGCGGAAACGTTGGATAACAGTACCTGCGGGATGTGTACACTCTACAACACGGGCACCCCGAAACTCATTAAAGCAGGCGGTAATCCTTGCAATTTTATAAAAGGGAACGGAGATTCGGCGCATGTAATTGTAGTCAAAATCGATTTAGCCGATTATAATGATGGCAAGTTCAGCAACGATATGGCCATTTTCCTACCTGCTATCATGACTTATCTTGGCTCCAAGGCTGATACCACAAAGTATGCCGACGGAACTTACAAATACATTTCCATGATAGGCGAAGAACACGGAGCCGATGTAATCTTTAACTCAGTCACGCAGAATACTGCATCAAACCACTGCTTTTTTAATGGCGACCCCGGATGGGTATTTAAGCATATAAAGAAACTGTATGTCGCCCGCACCAATGATATTTGCCAGTATGGAAGCTATACAAATTCAGCGGCCTATGCTAATTCCGCTACAGAAAAAGTCTGGTATTACCGTGTAAATGGCGCATCCACAAATGAACCGGCATTGCAGACAGGATTAAATACCTACAGTCCCGGAGTAGTTCAGCGGCTTCGTAATTATGTTCTTTCAACCTCTCAACTTAGTGATACGTTTTACAGCGTTCAAAGTCCTTATTATACGGAGAATGTTTTCAGGGACTTGGTAGATGATACGTTTAACCATCCACCGCCGAACTACATAGCAAAGGTGTATACCATCTTTTCGTTATCCACCTATGCACAGCATGACCAGCAGCCACCTCAGAATTTCTTTGACGGCTATTTGGTGGCAGACCCGAAGAATGGCGTCTTAACAGACACTACTTCTCCCGGTAATCCGCAACACAAATGGGATACGACGGCAGGCGCACCACAAAAGCCTAATTACAACTTTGCGGGGAACGTAAACGGTACAATATGGCCCGGTAACCGGCAGATACGATTAATATTTGACCTTGGGGGCGTTCCAAACTTGAAAGACACAACAAAGAAGTTCAGTTTAACGGACATATATGGCCTTAGCGGGGAGGAAGCCGGACACCCGATGTACTTCTACAACCTAGACTCCTTGTTTGGCATGACGCCGATAAACGCAGCGTGGCATTTGGCACGACCGGACAGTTTGATGAAGCCTTTTGATACGCTGACAACGACGGGCTTCGGTGCGGGATGGACAAATATATCGGCTCATGATTCCATGCGCTACCTGATGGTCATGATAACCACCTCGTCTTCCCATGCCTCCAATTTTAACGAACTTGTTTTCTACGGTCACTACGTAGGGGACACAACAGGCCGCGCCGCTCAACTTGCACCGCCGACATATATGGGGCCATTGCCTTCTAAAAAGAGTGCGGCTTATACTGTGGGTAAAATGAATGGAACGAATCTATTTCAGGGCCTTGGCGCGGCTAGTACAGCCCATGATGGGGATTTCCGGCTTTATACCAGCAAATGGTATTACGACACGGCTAATGTACGTAATGTACCTACTGGTTATAAATTCTGGGAAAGTTCAGACGTTAACGTAGCGTGGGCATTAGCTTTAAATGCTGCTGGTAAATCGGTGCATTATACTAACCAATCTTCCAATCAGTATGCAGCAGCACAAGGGTCACAAGCTGACGTGGATAGCTCAGGCTTGGAGCCGGAAGTACCTACCAGCTATATGCGTGCAGCCGACTTTGCGTTCTGGTATTCCCGTGCTTTCGGGCATGATACACGGGCAGCCACACCTGACAAATGGGTGGGGCGCGGCAGCTATACCGGAAACGGATTGGGTTTGTTTGACACGTACGAAGCCGGGAACGAAAACGAAGCTCACGGTTCGTCCTACATGGCTATGTTTATGAAATTAAGCATGGAATGGGACGGACACAATGGAACTTATGGCGTAGCCGGGAAGACCGGTGTTAAGAATGGCGATAGCACTATGCTGCTTTCGGTACCGGGAATGGTTGATCCAGATACCAACTTTGTAGCATTTGCTAGATTTGGGACTGCCCTTTTCCGGACTGACAGTATATTGCCTTTCAAAAAAATGGCGGTTCATCGTTATCTACCCACCGATACTCTTAAAGGGATTTATCTTTCGTTAGAACAGCAAATAGGGATGCGTGGAGAATCACCTGAGAATTTCGGACGATCGGGCTATCATGGTTGGTTGACTTATTCGGATAGAGTAGCCCGGAACATGTATAAATGGATGCCGACAACCATCCCTATTGACCTTACTGAACAGGGCTATGGCAACTGCAACCAAGTCATTATTAATACTACCGAAGCGGCCAGCGTATATGACATTTATCCTTGGCTTTCCTATGATACATTAACCGTTCACCAAGCTAAAGCTATTATACTTGCTCGCATGCGCCTACTCATGATGGCATCACCATTTGCCAAGTACAACAACTATGCAAGTAGCAATCAGTTCGGCGACACAAATAATTCCGTGCGTTTCCTTTTCTATGCCTACGGCATTGCGGCCGCTATCGGCGGTGCTCCATTTGACTTTTCAGTATTCTATGCCGGTTGGTATTATCAAGCCGGTTTTTACCATCAAATGAAGAACTATTACTTTGATTCGGTGATGGTAAACGGCGGTCCAACTGGTAAGTGGGTATTGAAATTCAGGAACGCTTATCAAACGGATTCTGTTTGTTATGCCTCATGGTTGGGGACGTACACAAATGCGAATTTAACGGGACAAACTATCAACCTTGGCAGCCTCGCCGCGCAAGGAGTAAGAAAATGGGTGCCGTCATTCACCGATACGACCGGGGCATCTTCCTCTTTGACGGCTACGGCGGGTGTGCTATCTTCGCAAACAATAACCGAAAGCCCAGTGCTGTTTTTTGCGAAGGAGGCGGCTATTGTGCCTGATCCAACGAAATGGGGGCCGGTGAGGTGGCGGGCGTTTAAAAAGGTAAACTAAATGGACGACAAAGAAATACTTATACGGCAAACCGTCTTAATGGAAGAAACCGTTAAGCGGGTAATAACCATCGAAGGGAAGGTGGATAGTATTAGCCAAACCCAATTGAGCAAAACGGAAACCAGATTAGCGGTAAGTGAAGAAAAGGTGTCCCGATTGGAGAAAATAATATACGGCGCACTTGCGGCTATCATGATCGAACTTATATCAATTTTATTTTTATGGATGCAGCCGAAGCATTAATGAAAGAAGTTGTGGCTTTGAGGGTTCTGGCCATGCGAAACGCCAAACCTTTGTTTGATGAACAGATAGCTCGATTCTCGCCATCTATTGTAGTAGACATAAGCGATGGTATTATACTGCACTCAACGCCACGGGCAAACGAGTTGTTCGGGTATATCAATGGCGAGCTAGACGGGAAAAACATCAAAGACTTGATGCCTGTCCGTTTTCGCGCCGGACATGATGAGCACTTGAAGTATTTCAAGGCCAATCCTAAATCGAGACCAATGGGTCATGTGGCTATGACGCTGGTAGGATTGAACAAGAACGGGACTGAATTCCCCATAGAAATCAGCTTGGAACCCGTAAATTTGATAGGCAAGGAGCTGGCTATTGCGACCATTTTGAAAACACGTAACTAAAACCCAAATATATGGCTACTGTATCTATAAAGAACGTAAGCAAGATGGCCCCCAAGTGGTACCGCAAGCTAAAGCGGGTAGTTAATATTGGTATCATTCCCTCTGCCGTAATGACCATTAAGGGCCTATGGGAGGGAAATGACGCCCAGCTTAACAAAGTGCTGATTATTATCACCATCTCTGTGCCGGCTTTTATAGAAGTGCTGGGGATGCTTCTGGCAGACGACGTGGATGACGGTAGCCAAGAAATAACCACGATGGGCACCGCTGCACCTACGATCAATGTAAACACCCCTGCAAAACCTTGACCGTAATCAAGTCTGAGATTCCGATATTTACGCAGTCATTAATTCGTTAACATTAAATACTTTTACAATGAACGATCCCAAGAAAAAACACCACGAACCGGAAAAACCCAAGCACCCGCATGAACCTGATCGCCATCCTGAAAAAGATAAGCCGAAGCCTAAACCGGGCACGCCTTCGCCTGCGGACGATCCTATCGGCGACCCGGCTGACCCGGACGGTGACGGGGATATTGACACGCCTCCCCACGGCCCCGGAAACCCTTGATAAGTATTCGACGATTGCCGCCTATGTTTTCTTAGGGGGCATGGTTTTTTTCCTTTCTTTGAAAGTCGTACCCAATGATATTGTGACCTATAAAGCCTATTACCTGTGGGATAAAGGCAAGGATTGCCTGTTTATTTTCTGCCTGTTACTATTTTGCGAACCATTACGCCGATTCTTTTTTATAGTTTTAGTTTACGCAATAATTCGATTTTTATGGCAAATCTTCATAACGGCAACCAACGAAGATATAAACGACATTCGGTGGATCAACATTACATGGTGGACACTGGCGAGTTATATGACCTATCTCTGTATCAAGGAAATGCTAAACCGAAAAGAGAAATGATAACTAAAGTCCTTATCTGGCTATGGTATGGCGTAGGAATTCCCTGCTGGGTATCGGCATTCTTGTCTATCATTCTTGGATGGATACATTTAGGGGATGTAAAGGAATTCATAACGCTGATGATACCTATTATCCTAGGCGCTTCCAAAGTTGTCATCATGTGGGCCGAGAAAGGCGATATTGTTTGGGCGAAGTGCAAACGGTTATTCAAGAAGAAACGGAGAGCGAGAGTAAAATGAAAACATTCTACCGCATATTATTCTGGGCTATCGCATTGATAGCCCTTATTGCTTTTTGGACATGGGTGTTCTGGATGTATGCGCAATAAAAAGGCCCCGTGCCGCTACTGCGAACCAACCGGGGCCTTATGACAGAACTTTTCAGGAAACTGTCAACTTTTAAAAGTCAATACGGCAGGATTTACAACACCCTCACCTTCGTGACCGTATGATTTATTATGCCATTTACGCAGTTCTTCGCCATGCTTCCAGAAATGCGAAAGGGCGTTAACAGCGCACCCGTATTGAAAACCAGTAATACCAAGCCACCCCAATCCCTTCTGTGTTTCATCGGCTACTTCTGCAACAGTTCTACCAGCGGCAATTTCTATCTGCATCAACTTGGCCCATACCTCCCCGTAGTCAATTACAGCCCGTGAATAACCTCCATCATCATTCTTGGTAACATAGGCTTTGTAATCTTCTACCTTTTCGGGGACTATCTCCAACTCAATACCTTTTATCTTGACCTCAGTTGCTTCCCTCTCCATCTTCTCTTTAGCCTCGTATTCCTTTTGTTGTTCTTCCCGTTTCTTGTCACGAATAGCAGTTCTCGTGTCCAATTCTTTTTGAACGTCGTCGGGGTAGGTCTCAACGCAGTTCGGGCCTACTGTTTTCCATTCCATGACCCATGAGTTACAATAATCCCTCCAAAGCCAATCAAGGTTGGTGTCTTTGGTAACGAGATTGGTAACACCATTAAATTCAAATTCCACCGTTAGTGTCTGTCGTGCAGCTTCTTTGGCTTTCTGAGCTACTTCTGAATAAGTGTCTCCTGCGCCTGTTTGTAATACATAATTTTTCATTTTGAAAAGTTTTTGATGAACCCGTAAGATACAACCTCAGGTTAAACCAGACAAGCGTAAAAACCCTCTATCTTTAGTGTGGCATAAAAAAGCCCCGGCTTCTCACTTCCGGGGCGTAATGCGGAGATTAGAACGAAGTGGTAATCCATTTCTAAAACATCCAGCGGGGTTGAAGGTAGGAAATTTGGCTGAAAAATAAAATTTGGTGGAATTAATTTTTCTTTCTAAGTTTGTGAAACATGAAATCATTAGGAGAATTATTAAAGATTGGTCGCGGGACGCTTACACTACGAGAAGTGGAAGAAACAACGGGTGTATCAAACGCCTATTTGAGCCAGCTGGAAAATGATAAGATAAAACGGCCCTCCGCTAATGTATTGTACAAGCTGGCTACTTTATACGGCATGACAATCGAAGGTCTTTTGCAAGCGGCCGGAATAGTAGACCCTCCAACGCAGCCGAATTTAAAGTGGACAAAGAAGTTAGGCCCCATGGTTATAACCAATAAAGAGGAAAATGATTTGATAGACTATCTGGCATTCCTTCGTAATAAAAAGAAAGCAAAATGAGTCTAGACGCGTACTATAATCAAGATGGAGCCACCAAGGCAGCGATGCATGACAATGGCATTGAGGCTGAAAAAGACAGAATTCTCAAAGATTGGCCTAAGAATTCAGCCGGTGATTACGTTTGTAGTAAGGAAAAGCCAATGGAAAAATGGATGCCGAAAGAAACTTCGCCCAAAAGATGGGAGCACGATGATGTACATGAGACAGATTATGACGGTGAATATTCGATAGAGTATAAATGCCACTCATGTGGTCATATTTGGAAATCTGAAATGCCTCAATAATGAAACTACTCCAATACATAACCATCATTGCTTTACTTAATTTCCAGCAGAGAACGTATAAGATAGTAGAGGTAATCCCCAACTGCAAGTGTATCTGTACTTGTGTAATAACTATTAAAGACAATACAGGCAGCAAATTTGAGTTTCTTTATATCCCGTCGAATAGTGGCTTGGCTGCGCCGCCCGTAGGCGCTACGGTTAAATTACTAAAGGATTCATCTTTTATTTATAAAGGTAAAACCTATACACCATGCGGATCGTTCGGTTATTAGTCATTATCCTCTTTGCTTTGGCTTCTGTGTTTTTCGGATGCCAGCAAGGTACGCCAAAGTATACCACCGTCAAAAAGACTGTATACAGTTTACCTGATACATTGTCCGGAATCTACATAAAAAGGCAAGCAGGCCATGGATGGAACGATACTCTCAATCACGTCTTTTATGAAACCGATTCTATTTACTATGAAGAATCCAACCCCTTTATTTTAGGTCTTGGCAGTATTGATTTCGGTGCGGCAGATACTATACATCCAAGCCATCTTGAAAAATTAGTAGAGGAAACGCTGAAAAACTCATACCCCGATTCAATTTATTTAAATCCAAATCACAGATGAAAGTTCTTTTTATCGTTTTAAATGTATATATCTTTATTGGCTGCCAGCAAAATCCACCACCAATCAAAGTGCCCGATACAATACATTTTGAGATGGGGCAAAATTCTATGCGTTGGAGAGAAGGGATAGAGATATTCAGGCAGGATTCCGGCGTTCGCATGGTTATAGTAGGAGCCAAAAAAGGCATTGTCGCATATAAAAACGACACTTCAAAAGATGAAATATTCATTTACGATACACTGGGCACAATTCGGGAACTTATAAGGACAATAAACTTTATGCAGCGGCACAAGGACACGGTGTATATTAAATCTCGCAAAGTGATCCATACCGACAACCAAACAGTAAACATCGACGGCGATAGCTACGGTGAAATAATTCAAAGAAACTAAGATGAAAATAGAGATAAACGGCCCAAAACTAGTTATCGCAGGCGTTGTCCTTGTAGGATTGATCTGGCTATTCAGCAGGGGGTGCGGCGGGAATAGCGCAGCCCTAACGGCGGCCAATAACAAAGTTGATAGTGCCATTGCGGCCAGTGCTTATGCCCATCAAGAAGCAGCAAAGAAAGACGATACGTTGCGCATGAGGGACGACACTATCCGGCAATTGTTAATCAACAATGAAGCTTTCGCAGAAGAAACAAACAAGGCTTATGACGCTGCCGCGAATGCAGAAGACAAAACAAAACAATTTCAGAATAAATATGAGACAGCCCGAAAAAGACTGGACACGGTTCTCGCACTTGCGTCCTGTGATAGTCTCACACTCGCAATCGCCCGCGAACGAATCAAAGCTAACGCAGCCCAAAAAGCCTGCAAAGACCAAATCAACGGACTTGGCGATCTCCTCAGTCAAAAAAACAAAGACATAGGAACTCTTACACGGCAAGTGCAGGCGCTCCGACAACCGGCCAACATCGTAAGCGATGCCCTTCATGCTGTAAAAGCAGCAACGAAGGAGCCGTGGATTAAAGGCTATGTCGGCGCATCTGTAATGGGTAATCAAACAAGCTTTGGATTTGGGCCTGATGTGACGTTGCTATTCAAAGGTGGCGTTATGGTTCGTGGTGGGGCGGTGTTGATGGGGAGTCAGGTGATGGGGCAAATCGGCATCGCAAAACTTATTTCATTTAAAAAACGATAATATGGCATTCGCAAAAACTATTGCAAAAGGTATACACGGCAATATTCAACACATGGAAGAAGAACGTGCACGTATTTTATCTATCTTAAAAGTTAAGATTCGTAAAAATCAAGTTGCTGCTTATGAAGAGGTGGGCTCATGTGTAGCAAGATACGTGAATCAGCTTAAAAGGATTGATGAAGCCATTAGTTATTTGAATGCCAATTACGCTTAATTTCCTCCATAGACGAAACAGAAATGGAGAGGGAATATAAAACTGAAAAGGTATGACCCCGCAAGAGCTGCAAACATTGTACGAAACCATCAAAGCGCGTCTTGAGCGGAATGAAGATGGAATGGTGCATTGGTTTGAAGATGAAGCAGGGCCGTGGAGAATAGTAAAGCCGAAAGTTGACGGGAAGATGGTGCGCTATTTTACGCCATCCTACCAAATTGGTTTAGATAAATACGGATTCATTAAAACTAAAAATAAATTAACCATGTCAAAAGGAGCAATAATGATAACCCTCGTGATAGCCGGTATCGGCATCGGTATCTTAGGTTGGGCGCAGGCGGAATCCGTACACGTTGCGGAGATAAAACCACTGTCTGAAGCCATCCGTGTAGCCAATATATGGATGTATGTAGGCATCGGTGGCGCTGTTATGGCCGGAATCGGTTTAGCCCTGTTGGCAGCAGGATGGGGGAGGGGCAAGTAATGGGAACGCCATCAATCATATACACCATAATCACCATCCTTCTTGCGCTCACGGATGCGATAAGGGTTAAGATAGCCATGGGTGAGGTTCCAAATATAAGCCATAAGGTAAGCTGGAAGCTTGGAATAGCAACGGGTGCCGGTGTTTTAATATGGTGGGAAATATTCGTACTTCCCGGTAATTGGTGGTCGCTCCTTGCAGCAGCAATTACGGCCCTTGGTTTTGTGGGCATCCGCTTTGCCCTCTATGATCCTTGCCTCAACATCTTCAGGCTTTGGACCGGCACCAACCCTACCGGGCGCATAGACTACGTATCCACTACTACAAGTAGTTACGTAGACCAGCATAGCGAGAAATTGCCATTTTGGGCGAAACGCGCAATGGGGGCTGTAGGTTGGTTAGTGATGTTTTTATTATACAAAGTAATTTTTAAGGTATGAGAAGTTTCATTATTGTTACAAGTGTAATGGCGGCGGGATTCATTTGGGGCGCATTACTTGAATTATTCATGAAAAAAATTATGAATAAATGAAGTTATTTATCCTCGTCATTTTACTCGTTATAGCTTCATGCAGTACACCTCGAACCTACGTGCCCGTACGCATCGAATGCCGCAACTCTTTCAACCAACAACAACTCGATTCTTTAAAAAGAATAGACGCAAGGATAGATTCGTTTTTGAACAGAGAAAATAAAAAGCAATGAATACACCGCAACAATACCAGCAGCTTTGGGATACGATGGAAGTTAAATCTTCTGTTCTTCCACGCTTGAATAAGATAATTGCCAAAATAAAATCAAACAAGGCCATCTATGAAAACGTCGTAGAGGATTGGAAAATGCCGTGGTATGTAGTAGCGGCCATCCACAATATGGAGAGTGATATGGACTTTACAAAACACCTACACAATGGGGACCCGTTAACAGCACGCACAGTGCATGTACCCGCAGGTCGCCCACTCGCAGGCAATCCACCGTTTACGTGGGAAGAAAGTGCCGAAGATGCCCTTAAACTTCGTGGTATGGATCATATCACAGATTGGAGTGTTCCTCATATGCTTTTAGTGGTGGAAGGATACAATGGCTACGGGTATAGCCGCCGTAATTTACCGAGTCCGTATTTGTGGAGTGGTTCACAGATTTATACAAAGGGGAAATATGTGGCCGACGGAAAATTTGACCCCAATGCTGTTAGTAGCCAAATAGGCGCGGCATTGATAATTAAGCAACTTTTTTCATAATAATACGCAGGTTAAGGTTCGATTAGAAACACCTGAACTGGTGGGGAACACAGCACACCGCCGTTCAGATTCCCGGGAGTGACCGATACTTGCTACCGGGAGCGCAATCGGTGTATTGGCTGAATAAGTACACCACTAAAGCCCTTCTTTTCTAAGAGGGACTTTTTAAACTCTTTGGTCTTCAGAGAGACCTTTACCATAACGGAGGCTTGTTTCTACTTGCTTCCCATTTTAAACTTTTTCAGGGTTTATTGGATTTTGGTTTTTGGGGTATGCCGCCTGCTTCGGTGGGCGGCTTTTAAGGGTGATTAGCTCGAGGGGAGTATTCCCATAGGTCAGAGCGGACCCAGTGGTTATTTTTAACCATGTAACAGGTACGGACGCCGGTTCGAATCCGGTATCATCCACACAGCGGTCTATCCAATCCCAGTGAGTGAACGCCGTGAGTTAGGCGTGAGAGCCAAGGGCGTGACAAGCCCCTAAGTTCAATATAATGAAGACACAAAATTGGATGTCTGGCAGCCGGAAAGACGGCAATATCAGCCCTTACGATAGTGGATCGTTTGAGAAACGACAATAGGGGCTGATTTTTTAAAACACAAAACACTCATTATATGATACGCGAAGAACTCTATCACAAAACAGTTGGTATTCTAGTAGATGCTTATTTTAAGGATACGCTTGTACACGGAAATTGCAAAGCCTGTGCAGTAGGTAATATCGTGGCAGCCAATCGCGGGATCGGGCTCTACTCTAATGGGAAGGGGAATATAGAATGGGAGAGGGAGGTGTGTACGATAGGCGTAGGGTGGGCGTCTGTTTTTTCAACGGACCCTGTTTTTGGGGGCCAGTCTCTACGGCCAGATAATTATGATACCCCTACAGCAAAGGAGCAAATAGACGCTACTGGCTATCAATGGCAAGAACTTGCAAAGATTGAGTATGCATTTGAGTCGGCCCCGAAGGCCACCAGCGACGAAGACTGGATGTTCAACGGCTTGATGGCAGTCATAGAAGTACTGGACCAAATCCACGAAAATACTGATCCCGTCGTCCAACAACAAAGCAAAGCCCGTTTTCTCAAAACTGCCTGACATGACCCTCTCCACCCTCCTTCCCAACCTTCCATGGCTCACCAATCTGGCAGCCAGGTTCACCGCTAACACGGCAGAAGCTGAAGACTGCGCTATGGTGGCTATAGAGCGCATAGCGCCCCGATTGGAAGAGTTCCGCACTGAGCCCCAAGCCCGCGCATTCCTCGCTAAAACAGCCCGTAATGCAGCCATGGATGCCCATAAGGCCACTGAGCGCCGGCAAAGGAAAGAAGCGCTGGCTACGATGCCACAAGAAGACGCAGAAGCCCATATACGGCTTCAAATGGTCATAGCCTATGGAATACCTCAATTAACGCCAGAACGGCAGAAAATCGCCACGCTGTGGGCCGAAGGAGCGGAAACCAGGGAGATCGCCGGAAAGTTGGGCATAAGCGAAAAGACGGTAAGGAATCAAAAATGTTTGATTATTCGGGATTTGAAAAGGTGGGTGAAACGGTGTAAATTAGTATAAAATGAGCTATACCCTAACAAATGAATGGGTCAAATTTGACGGCGATTACATCAAAAAGATGCATGATGTAAAATTATTCGACGGAACTGTTATCGAGAAATGCTGGCCAAATGCGGGTGTTTTTGTAGTATGTGATAAGAACGATGCGCCTGAAATTGAATTAAAAAACGTTGAATTTGTAAGAAGAAATGAGGCGTTTTATAAAGAATGTTAATAGCAACAAAGCCCCAAAGCATAACGCCAGGGGCTTTTCTCTTTTTATAGCTAAGAGGTAGGATAAAAACGGGCGGTTTTTCATTTCAATGTGCCTAATTCGGCCGAATAAGCTAAATACTTTTCAACCTTTATTTTTTTAACCCCAGCGGAAACGGCATCGAATATTTTGGGGACACTTTCTTCTGCGTATAAAAGCTCCATTATGGCGACAATATCGTTAAACTCGTAAACAATCCTTTCTGCGTTAGTCAAGTCTTGTTCCGGCTGTATTTCCTGTAAGCCGAACCGTAAAGCTTTTGTGGCCCTTTGAGCTGTTTCGTTACACTCCTCTATGAGAATAGTTAACAAATGTTCTTCGCGGGTCATGGTTTCTTAGTTTTTACCGTATCCGCCACCATAGCAGCAGTTACTTGTTTTTGAATGTCGTCAACATGGGAGTCGCATACGCTGTCAATAAAATACCGGGCTTCAGGTGGCAGGCAACTGTATCTTGATATGCGCTGTATCTGTAACAGCCCACTTTGTTTACCGCCCCATTCGTTGCGGGTATGGTTGACGGGGTAGGTTTTTTCTTTTTGCTGGAATACAGCGCCGGCGGCTACGCTACACACAGCCAACGCGAGAATGATGTTAAAGGTTGTTTTTGTCATTGTTGGGTTGGTTTATTAATAAAAGGCATTCTTCAATACACGCATTAAGCACTTCCTTGCGCTTATTTATTCCTTCTTCGTCTTCATCCCACCACATAGTGCTGTCCTGAAATGGTAATTTTTCCGGTCTGTGGCGCGCAAATTCAGGGAAATAATTCAATATTTCATGTGGTGGGTATATTTCCCGAGAATGACAGAACTCAAGGAGATGAATGCAGACCCAAGGACGCGAGTAATCGTTAGTATGGTCTATACAATAGCGATAAGCGGCTATTCTTTGTTCCGGTGTTAATTGTTCCATTAGTTTAAATTTACATTTTCTGTAATTACAAGCCCATTATTATACAATACCCAATCAAAGATAGCAATGAAAGTCTCGTATTCCAAGCGAAATGGGTCGCCTACAAAATCTGAGACAGGAGATAAGCCACCATGTAAATCATCGAGTGTCATGGTTATTGATTTAAGTGTAGAGTTGGGGCATAGGCGGTGGTTTGAATGAAGGGCACCGGTTAATCGTTGCCGATAATGTCGTTGGTCTGTTTTACCGCGCCTTGCGTAATTAGCCACCGTTTAAGAAGGATCATTTTCCCCTTAAGTATTGCTATTTCGTCTTTACGGGCATCCGCTTTTTGCTTTTTAATGCGCGATTCTTTTTCTTTCTTTTGCTGCATTTCAATGTAGGCCGGGGATTGACGGTCTAATTTATCTCCCAACAAGCCGTCAAATAAAACGCCCATCACTTCTCCCATTGCGCCTTTTTCAGGAAGGGTATCCAAGCCTTCGACGAGCAAATCAAAATCGGATTCAGTTAATTCTAAATCTTTAATTTCCATTGTATTTTGTTTTAATTGTTAACTAACGGGCCTCGTAGCCGATGTAGCCTTTCCTCATAGAACATCCACGGCGTTCACTGCTGCACGAGCTGGCAAACCACAACAGCCCAAGGATAATAACTATCCATACTAAGTTGTCTTTTGTACGCTTACGATGGTAAGCAAATGAAGAGGTGTCTTTTTGCATTTTGTTTATGTTTTAGAGTTAGGGAAATTGGTGTTCATATATTCCTTATGCAGTTTTTTAACTGTTTCAATTGATACTGCTTTTTCTCCAAGATGGTGGTTTATTCCATTGCAGGCGGCATAAAAGGCGTTTTCGATTTGGGAGGGGGTGAATGTCTGCGGGGGTGTTCCGCTTTCGTCCAGAAATTCAATTCCTGTGTATCCCTTTTCAATCAACATAAGGACCATACGGCGACTGCCAATACACTTGTTTATTTCATCCTTATAGGGATAACGGATTACTACGTCAGTCATGTCTTCGGACGGCAATACGTCTTCACTCGCCTTTACCCATACCGGGCCTGCTGGTTGGGGTGCTGCCGTCTTTTGTACAGTTGCTCCGCATTCGCAGGCATTGTGTTTTTGTATATCCCATGGTTTTCCGCAGGAAGGACACAGAAATCGGTGGGGCGATCCGAAAGGATTGAATAGCTTGTAGAGTTCGGCGGTTGTTTTTATATAAAGTTTTTCATATGTCTTTTTAGGAATAGATGTACCTTCTTCAAATGTATAATGCCACTTTTGGGTAGAATGGTCAAAATAGAACCATCTATTTTCATAAAGCCATTCCGCAAACGCCACAGCATCGATAGACGTGTGGGCCTCGTGGGCTTCCCAACCGGCAGCATAAGCTTCCAGAAGATCACCACATCGTTGCGTATCAACTCTACCACGCATAAATCTGTTAACCCAATTTTCGGCTAGTTGTTCCTTCGTCATGTTGGCTAATTTTAAATTGATTGATACTTTCCGTCTTTTTTCTGGTAAATAATTGAAGATAAGCCTGCTTCGATAGCAGACAGTTGCAAGAGGCGTGCTCTTTTAATGGTTGCACAGTACTTCCATCTTTCTTTTCCCCGGTACAAAACATTAACCCGGTACTTGTTTTTCTTATCCATTAGTTAAAGTATTTAGTTAATGTATCTCTCCCTTCTTTATTCAACTCCACAAACTGTCCCCTCACCAGCGAATCCACCGCCCGATAAGGGATTACTTCACCTTCGCCGTTATAGAAGGTGTACTTTGGGCCAGTGATGGCTCCAAGGGCATAGGAGGCTACCGAAAAGGCAGCAAGTAGCAGGAGGCCCAAGGCTAACAGGTTTTTGTTTTTAGGGGTTAAGTGAGTCATAATTTCTTTTTAGTATTATTGTTAATATCTTTCAGTTGTTCGTAGATGCCCATAAGAACTATCCCTATAAGAGACAAAAGAAAGCATTGAAAGGCTTGCATCACTTATCTGTTTTAAGGTTAATAAAGTATTCCCCCGGTGAATCGTTAACAAGGGTATATATCCAGCAGTGGGGCTCTTTCGCTGGTTGCACACTGGCTATCTCTTCTACCGGAAACCCTTCTTTAAGAGCTATAGCATGGAGGGCTGAAAGGGCGTTGGTGGGTGAATCTGCTGGAAATTCAACAGTATAGGATGAGTTGGCTGGCGCACGCTTATATTTATCCCGTAAGTCAGACCAATAGGCCGTTCCCTCTGTAGAATCTATCCACCGAAAAGATGCTTCTATGGCATTTCTCATACAGGGGTGAGGGCCACCGTGGTCGCCGGGCCGCTGAATATCCATATTCGCCAACGCCTGCCCTCTATAGGGCTCCGGTAAGTCTTCCAGCCATTCGCGGATCGTTTTCATTTCTATGTGTATTTAAAGTTTTATAGTTGCCATTTCCTCCCCTCCTATTTCTTCCACATCAATTTCAAACGCGGTGTTAGTGATATTATTGCGCAGGGCTATTATTAGGTGGGTGGGGCCAAGGGCATCGGTGCAATCAATCAGCGCGCCCGCTTCAACACGAACCATCATTCCAACACGTAGAAGGCGGGTTACGCCCAATGCCGTCCTTACCGCCCCATCTAATATTATCCATTGCGTATCCTCCATCTTATCGGTAAGCGCGTCAAGATTGGCGATGGCGTTAAAGACGTCTGTGGTGGTAGGGGTCATGATTAGTCCTCTTTAAAGGTGTATTGTTGAATTAAATTTGCAATGGTTCTCATATCGGTATCTACACGCTCAAAATCGGCCGTGCGGGAATTCAATTGCTCTTTTAAGGTTTCGATTATGGGAGCGTAAAATCTCTCAGCCCTCCCGAGACCTACCGAAGCACCAATCATAAAACTCTCCTTGTCGGCAGCTTCGCTGTAACCTACAGTGGTTTTCACTGAATCTTTTATGTGTTGTGGTATTTCCATATTATTAATTAGAACATTTCTGAATAATTTCCCTAAGCGCTACCATGCAGTCATCATTCGGGTCAGTACCGCCACCGGCAAAAGTATCATATACATATTGAGCACGCGACTGAATGGCTGACAGTTTTTTAGAGATAGTTTTTTTCGCTGCATTGAACCCATCGACATAGGATTCATCCAAAACAATATCTTCAATAGACTGAGTTTTCATTTTTAGTTCACTTTATAGAGGTTAAGAGATTTCTTTGTGGGCTGTCACGATTGAACGTCACGACGAATAAACCCGCAGCCCAAACCGCTCTTATTGGGCTACAATAGCTTCCTCAATAGCTGCGTTCTTCTCAACAGGTGGGAGCAGATTCATTGAGTTTAATAACTTGTCGGCCAAACCCGAAGCGGAGCCAACTAACTTACTCGCCAACAAATCGAGATAAGACTGCGTTTCTTCCTGCGACAAATTAAATGTGAACGCCTCGTTGTCTCCATTCTCAAAGGCTATTTTGCCCGTGTACTTACCTTTGAATTCGCCATATGTTTGATAGCGAATATCAAGAGACTGCAATTTGTAACCGTTTTTGTTTGTCATGGTAGTTTATTTTTTTGGTGCAATTGGTTAAAAGAGAGGGGTTAGGCTTCCCGATGAGTGATTTCCATTTTATCCAGGTCGACGGTATAGATATACTCCAAATCGCCGTGCCGTTCTACGCTTACCGTAGGCTCAAATGCGCCTACTTTCCAATCTGCGGGCGCGGGGATATCTTCTATCTTTACATTGGAGCCGTATTTAGCGGTATTTACGGGAGCCGGCGGCAATGTGGCGTATTCCATGGCCCCAATAACTATAAGCCAGCCAGCCGACTGCTGCACGTTATTGCATATCTTCCCCTCTTTTACCCAAGAGAGAAACTTTTCTAACGCGGGCAACGTTCCTTCCGGATAGCCGTCTGAATGGCGGTAGAAATGAATTTGATCGTACTTGTCTTTGATAATGATTCCTGCGCGTGTGCTCATAACAAATTTTATTTTACAGTTTAAAAAAGGGGTTAAGTAATGGTTAGGCTATTGGCCGTAAGGATAGGAGACGACATCCCTGTCAGCCTGAGCTTCCGGAGAATACACAATGCGCGGCTGCGGCTTCTTCATTTCTTCTTTATGCCATGCTTGGTAGGCGGCGTCCAACTCCGCATCCGTAGGCTGATAGCAAGCCCTTTCAATGCATTTAGGGCATCTTATTGCGATGTTTATGCGTTCAGCCTCAGTATGGACTGTAGTAATATGGCCTCGTAGGCATTCGTATGTTGCAGTGTTATTTTTCATACTCTTTCGATGTTTGTTTCCCCGTTCAGCGCCCAGCGGGTGGTTGGTTAAACATCTTTTGCCGCCAATGCCCCGCAGCTTGTGACTGCGAGGCTGACGTATGGGTGAACCGTCCGTGGTTAGTTTTTAGAGACCGTCCAATAGGGGACTTCTTCACTAGGTATTATTTTGCATAATCTTTTATATTCCCGCTCTCCGCTTTTTTTATCCATTTCATGCCAGCCTGTATCAGGCCAATAAACAAAAACCGCGTCTATTGCTGAAATATGACAAAATAGATGGGTGCATCCGGTTACAGTAAAATATAAAAACGGGGAAATGTGTTTTGAAGGAACCCGCGTAAATGGGTTTATGCGCCTGGATTTAATTTTCTTTATAGTATCTTCTTTAATAGCGTTGTCGCCGTGGTATCCCAACACTACAAACTGGTTGTAAATACGGGTTTTACTTAGTGGAATATTTTCGTAAACAGTTACATCCACCACGCCCGTAAGAGTACCATCTTTTTCTGTTGCAATGTATCTTTGCATAGTAGAAGCGCTATTCCGGCCGCCGCCGTTGGTTTAGTTAAGATAGATAATAAAGTTTATGCTCAACGAAGAGCTATAAGCGTCCATCCATGCGTCTGTGGTGTGTGGGATATTCATACTACTTAGTTTTTATTAGTGATTAAGGGGGGGGGGGGTAGTTAATGAGGTGCGGAAACTTCATAATCATAGAGACTAAAGGGAACATCCTTTCCGGTTTCAAACACCTTTAAATCGAATAGTGGCATTTTATCCATAGACTCATCGTATCCGGGATGTTGTTTAACCGATGTAGCAATATGGGTTATTTCCAGTAATAATCCCCGGTATGCGTCATAACAATCATTGTCATTATCTTTCGTAATCATTACTATTTGGCCGACTTTTTTCATAAACCTATTTTTTAAACGAGTGAATTAAATAACCGATTGACAAGACGAAGATACACCAGTACCACTATAGTACCAAATCTATTTTTGCAACGTGGTTGCAAATGCTACAGCCCCATCACAAACGCCAATTGGTCGTTATAAGCAGGAAACAGCTCACAGGCAAACGCCTCGCATCGCTCGTGTTGCCGCGCGTCCTGTGGCGCCAGGAGGATAAAGCCCTGCGAGCCGGCAATGTCGCTAACCAGGGAGCGCGTGTCGTCTTTGTCCAGTCCTTCAGCTATCTCGCCGATCTGCCACCACCCCGCCTCCCGGCGCACGACCTCCATGGCATACTCCAGCTCGTCCTGCTTTTCAATACGCTCCTCAAATGCCCGTTGTTGTCGCCGTAGTCCATCAACAAAGGCCTCCCATTCCGTCAGCAATTCGCGAGGCACAGCGGCTGCGAAGTTGTCACACAGCGTTTCGACGCGATCAGTATGTGCAAGATAAGCGTCTTGCAATGTGTCCGTAGGGGACACGCGCTTTGTTTTCTTTTTCATATTAAGCGGTTTTAAAAGGCGAGTTAACAAACTGAGATACCGCAAGCCGCTGGTAAATAACCGTTGTTTTAAACCTTTCCGGGATATTGCGCCATATGGCCAATTTATCCCGGTGTATATCGGCAATGAAAAACCGTACAGCTTTGCTAATCCATGTTGATTGCGTGCCGTAATTAGCGGAGGGCGCCTTTTCTACCTCATTTGCATACCTTGTAAGGTAATCGGCGGTCACGGAAGATAAAAGCTGCTCTATCTCTACCATGTTGGCGGCTTTCTGACAATGGGTAATTTTTTCTTGGAGAGTCATATCTGAATGCTTTAGAATTCAAATATAGTACTATCATAGTACCAATCCAACTATTTGTTTGCATCATGGTTGCAATTTCATCTCGCGGCGCTGTCCGCCGTTTTCACCCACTGCGCCAATACTGCCGCCGCAAGGCTGTTTAAAGACCGGCCACCATCGGCCGCTGCTGCTGCCACCAGGCGCTCATGTAGTTCAGGGGTAATGCGCAGGTTGAAGCGGCCACTATATGTCACCGCACCCCGCGCCTGCGTTTTCACCCGTTGCCCTTTGCTTCCATTTGTCTTCGCCATAATATTTATTTTAGTACTAAGGTAGGGTATTGGTAGTTTGTATCCAAATAATTGTTTATCTTTAGCGGAAAATAGCATGTGGATAATCCCTTCAAATCACCCGTTATACTCAGCTTTTGTCCCGGAATTCTTGGCCTCGAAAGAGGACTGGAACGAGTTATCGGCAGCTTCACCGTTGCCGCTTACTGTGAAATCGAAACCTTTATCTGTGCAAACCTGGTTGCAGGGATGGAATCGGGTATACTGGCGCCAGCACCTATCTGGACGGATGTTAAAACATTCCCAGCACAATATTTTCACGGAAAAATACACGGCATCATTGGCGGATATCCATGTCAGCCATTTAGTAACGCCGGCCAGCGAAGAGGAACAGACGACCCCCGGCACCTTTGGCCTTATATCGCAAGTCATATCGGCGCAATTCAGCCGGACTGGTGCTTCTTCGAAAACGTTGCCAGCCATCTCACCCTCGGATACGAGCAGGTTAAAGGAGAATTGGAAGGAATGGGCTATACAGTTAAGGAAGGAATATACTCAGCGGCTGAAGTTGGCGCGCCCCATAGAAGAGAAAGATTATTTATCCTTGCAGTGGCCAACGCCCGACACCTTCGACAAAGGAGATGCGAACATCAATCAAAAAAGCAACAGGAAAAACGGCCCGAAGAACTATTTACAAGCGTTAAACTGGCCAACACCAAGGGCGTCACCGAACGAGAACCGATCAACAAAAAGAACGCCAAGCCAGATAGCCGGCAAACATGGGGAATATTTGGCAACAGCAATTGGCCTGCACGACCAGGAGAATTGCAATTCGACTGGGAAGAGCCACGAACGATTAAACCCAGCATGGGTGGCGCAATTAATGGGTACAACTATAGAGAGGATTTTCTTCGTGCACTCGGCAACAGCGTGGTCGAGCAAACCGCAGAAATAGCGTTTCGCTCACTGCTCCGCGCGCACTTCCCGTTTATCCAACCCACAACGTTAAAATGATGTTAAAATGGCCGTATTGCGGCTGACAAATACCATGTGGGATCAACAAACAATCAATGAGCATTTATCTATCCTACGGGATAAACGCGCTTCCATTCAGGCCACACTCGCCATACATCCAAACGATAGCGAGCGCTGGGATGCCTTGCGCATATTAGAGGTGCGCATTATTCAAACGTGCCTTATACTACAAGTGGAAAGCGGGTTATTCCCGGAGGCGCGGCCGATTATTCAACCAAACACTTAAATAATATGGAATGGATAAACGTTAAAGATCGACCCCTCATTACAATGGACGAACACAATAGATGGGAGTGTACCAATGATGGAAATAAACCGTTTGTTGCGGCAGTCCCATATAGTAAAGTGGATAAACCCGGAATATTTTGGTGGATTCGCCTATGCTGTATTGAAGATGAAACAGGCTTATGTGTTATGGGCGACGATGATAATACGCCGGCCGGCTGGCGAATTGAGGATGTAACCCGCTACTTTCATTTACCAGAAAATCCCAGCTTATAGCCATGCCAGAAATGATCCCAAATCCAGCACCAAGACACATGCCCACAAAGCGCATGATAAAGGCTAATTGGGAGCCTTATTTGCTCCTTCTGGAAAAGTTTGATTCGCCGGAGGAGCTATGGGAGGACGATTATTGCTTTGCTTGCGGATTGAAGCCCTATGCAACATCCAAAACTGAACGTGCCCATATAATACCGCGCGTCTATGGCGGCGATGATACGGTAGATAACCTGCATTTATTATGTAAGAAATGCCATCGCTACAGCGAGTTCTTTTGTGAGAGGATGAAGGATAAATCAGTCCAGGAGGTGAGACAATACTATTTTCAATGGTTAGAAGCCATGAGTCCTTGGCATGGTATGGCCCTGCATTCACCTATAGAGACGATGAACTATTTTGGAATAACCCCGGCGCAGGTAATAGACTTTAGGCGAAAGCACGGCCCGGATTATTTACCGGATTGGTCGCAACCGTCCTGAAGCAGCTTCTCCGCGAGTACATTCAGCTCTTTCACCGCCTTCCTCCCCTTTGCCGTTATTGCCCATTGGCGCCAGCCATTGGGCCTTTTTGTTTCCAGGATAACAGCGTGGACAACCATGCGGTCCAAGGCATCATAAAAATTAGCGTTGCTAAGGGTGCGGGGGCGACCATCTCCCACCAGATTAAACACACCACTAAAAGAGAGGGCATTCCCAGCCTCGTAGAGACCAATTAATATTTCCCAGTCCAGAGGACGCAATCGCGGAGATAGGCGCCTAATTGCCAGCCGAACGGCTCTATATGCATCTATATGAGGGAGATTGGTCCTTTTAATTGTATTAACCGCTGAATCTAGTAGGCATTGCAAAGTATTATTGCTTTAATAGAAGTGCTTGCAGGTGCGCGGGCATAAAAAATCCCACTAGGGTGGGGGAGGGGTGAATTAATACCCTATTTAGGGCGTATTTAACATAATGAAATTTATATTACCGATTTTGCTGCGAGTTTTACCGCTTTTCAATCCCGTGCCCAGGCCAACTATCACTTTTCCTCCTCACTTCTCTCTCTTCCCGCCCTAACATTGCCCGATTTCGATTTGTAATTTGAAAAATGGACCCCACCGGCAAGCCTTTTTCGCGTTTCCCCTTCGCGATCGACCCCCGGCGGAGAATGTAGTCATCCCAGATCGATAACCACATGAGCAAATTTTCCAAAGAACAGACCCAAAGGTAAGGGGAAGGCGGGGAGATGGCCAAAAATTATTTTTGTGGAGGGTTATTAAAGGCGCCAGGATAGATACGCATGCCTTTGGCTAATTTGTTACAATGATTTGTCACATCGGGCCGGGTCTGCTTAAAATAGCCCATGTTTTATCTGGCAAATCGCCGTAACAAACGTCAAAATAGCTTTGTTACAGGACATTTTATTGATATTCACTAAGTTATAAGGTTTGTTATTTACCCTCGTAACAAGCATTTGTTACATTGTTACAACTTGTTACAAATCAAAAAACGCCTAAAACTAGCATTTTTTTATTGATAGTCAATTATTTAAGTCGTTTGTTACACTTGTTACACTTTTTCCTGATGGGTCCGTGCCGGCGCATCTTGTGACAAATTCTATATATAAAAAAGAGATATTTTATGTCTCTATATAATTGTAACAAGTGTAACAAGTTGTGTAACTATATGTAAATCAATTAAATATTGCTATATGTTTGTTATTTTGCTTGTAACAAACATTGTAACATTGTAACAAACTATGGCTAAATAGACCCGTATTAGGGTATTCTGGACAGTAAAATAGCGTATTATGGGGTGATCTGAGCTGTAGTGAGCCCGGTAGAAGTGGCTGTAACAAACGTAACGAGTGTAACAAAACCGTGTAACAAATCTCCCAGGTATTAATACATGCGCTCATATTTACCCCTGGAAACCTGGGTAAATAACACCCGGATGTTCCGGTTAATAAAGGCGCGAACGGTAACGGACTTAATTTGGTAACAAGCGCCGATTTCAACAGCGGTCGCCGTGGTGAAGTTATTGGGGAGTTTATTGTATAGCGTGCTGTAAGGGGGCTGAAGTTTATCCACCGGGCTCTGGGGTGTTAGGACGCGCATGGCTTTATTCATATTACCAAGGAAGTACTCGGTCAGCCGTATGGCTCGTTCCATATTTTCCGGCGAGACAAGGGTAGAGCGGTAGCGCCCTTCATGGGCGGCCTGTAATAAAAGAGCGAAACGCAGGCAGTAGTCCTGATATTTTGATATAATGCCCTTGGTATCATCGTCTTGCGCTACGTTGTAGTATTTGTTTTTATGGTTAAACCACCTGGCGTATAAGTCGTCGGCCTCGGTAGAGAGTTCGTAGGCGGTTCTTTCGGTCCGCATTTTCATCAGGTTGAAGAACAGTTCGTTGTAGCTTTCTTTGATTATCAGGGGGATTACAAAGGGAGCCCAGTCTTTTTTTGGCTGTACCTCCGGATAGACAAACAGGAACCGGTGAAAGAAGCCGGCCTCCTTATTCTGGTTGGAGCTCATGATATCCAGCACCCCCGGTTGAATGCCGCCGACAATGCTGCAAAACGGTTCTTCGATGCGCTTGGTGCCGGAGCCCACCCGCTGCATGGTTGAGGGGGAGGCCGACCAGAATTCCAGCCATTTTTGCATTTCATCGGTTTTGTCGCCGTATTTGTTCATGCGCCGGATGAATCCGCTGAGTTCATCGGCCAGCACGCAGCAGCCGTTCTGGTTGTTAAATAGGGTATCGAAGGTCTTCTCGATAGTGGAGTCCTTGATAAGTATCTGCTTGTAAATAGGAAGGGCGGGTTCTTTTTTATCCTCGCCTTTTTTCTGGTTGCGGTAAGTGCTCATTTGCTCGCGGTACTCCTTATCTTCCATGATGTACTGGGCGTAGTTATGGGCGTCCTGCTTTTCAATTCGGGCGAAGATGGTTTTCAGAGCAGGGGACTTGCTGGCGCCCGGCGGCGCTACAATGGCCATATATAGAACAGGTTTAATAAAATAGCCATCGGAAGCTTCGAGTGTTACACTGTTGCCGATGGCCGCCGACATGGCAACCAGCGCTGCGGCGCCCATGTATTCGTTCTGGATTGGATTTATACGAATGTAGTGTTGCAGCGCTTCGGGCAGCACGTCGTAGGGAAATTTTAACCTGTCCGGCGGGATAAGGGACTGCTCGGAGGCGGGTGCCGGTTCGGTAATCTCGATGCCGGCGCTTTCAGCGATAGCTTTTAATTCAGCAATGGCGTTCGGCCAGGATGCCTTGTTTTTGTAATAGAGGATCATCGAGGGACTCAGGCGCCACCGGTCATCATCGGCGTGCAGCCGGTTCTGGAAGTTTGGGAAGTCGCTCATGCTGCCGGAGAAGATGAGTAGTATCTTGCTCTTGAAGTAAGCCTTGGCTGAATAAGCCGCACTGGACCCGATGCGTAGGTAGGCGGTGTATTTTTTCCGGGCGAATTTCAGGTCATTGGCCAGTGAGTGTAGCCCGATGCTGTTGATGATGCCATGGAATGCATCGTCCGTGCATTTTGTGTCGAACTGAATAAGCGTACTCTCGTATTGCGTAGGGTAGTCAATGGGCTTGCTATTGTTTTCCCATACGGCTTCTTCGTCTTCGTTGAAATAAGTAGCACAGGAAATGAGTAGTTCGTATTCGTCATCGGTCAGCTCTTCGATATCAGCGAATTCATTGTGAATCAGGTTATAGTCCGGGGTCGGATAGCAGAACGACAAAAGGCCGCCGGTGTACACGCTGATGACTTCGCTGCCATGCGCCCGCGCCAAGGTCGTTTTCTGGGAGAGTTTTGGATACTTGATGTACATGTGATACCCGCCGTTTCGTGTAGTTTCTACGCAAACCTTGCGTAAGACCTCATCGTCGTTGGCGTCGATCATCTGGATAAACCGGGTGTACACGTCTTTGTTCGCGGTGTTCTTCAGGTCGAAATCGAGCATACCGAAAGGCGGGAAGAGCTTAATGGCTACTCCATTGGCAGTCTTCATGCCGCGCATCCACCGGTGCACATCTTCGAGCGACGGCACCCCCAGGCCGTCCTTTGTGTCGGTAACATGCTCCGGGTAAGAGGTAACTGTCTTGGTGGCTGCGTTGTAGGTCACCGGGATCGCCCGGAGTCCCTTGGAGTAGAATTCGTCAAAGGTTTGCGCGCTGAGCATCGTGTATTTGTTTATGGCAGGATGAGCAAAGGCTTACAAGGTCAAAGGCGGCTTCGTTACCCAACTGCTCATAAGTTTTATGATGGACTTCACTGGCCCGGACAAGTAGGCACGACTGGCAAATATGATTATCCCGCTGAAGAACGAGCTGCCGGAGCTGGCGCCATTTATCGGAGTTGATATGCGCTTCGTACCTCTTGCGCCAGATGTTATTTTGCTTCTCAAACGCCCACTCCCGGAAAGCGGTGCGCTCTTCGTTTTTTAATTTCCACCTATCCGGCAGATCTGTAACAATAGGGACCTGATTGATATCGGGCACCAGGGAGTGCTTCATGGCGCCAGCTTCCAAGGCTCCGCAGTTTTTGCAGGACTTGCGAAGTTGTAAGCGGCCACCGGCGATTTCTACGCGCACGTATTGCAGCTCATAGTTTTTGCAGCACTTAGTGCCATGGATGACCTCGTGCTCGAAACACTTCGGGCAGAAGATATACCACCCGTCATCCAGCTTGGAGTCTACGACTTGCGCAATAGTGAAGCACTTTCGGCATTGGTGAGGGCCAGCCTCGTCTGAAGTAAATTTTACCAGCATTAAAAAAGCGTTTTTTGAGCAGTGAAGGAATCGTACAGAGTGAAAAACTCACCCATATCATGTATGAATTCATAAAAGCCGCCTGCGCGGCGTTCTTTTTCTTGTTCCTTTAGCTGAGCGGGGGAAGGAGTGTCTTTGCCGACCTTGATCTCAATCATTAATGAACGACCTTCAATGGTGGAGGAGATGTCGGCGGTGCCCTTCCGGGTGGTGGACTTCATGAATTTCTTTACCTTCAGCACGGTGCCGGATTCGGGCTGCTTCTCAGTACCCTCGACGAGCCGGCCGGCGACATTGATGCGCGTAGCGCGGTAACCCATCCAGTTGATATATTTGGTAATTGCGTTGGTGAGCCCATTGGCTTTTGTAACATCGGGGTATTCCGGCGGGAAGTAGTGGCCGTCTTTGTAGGCGTTGGGGTATTCGCGCTTGAAATTATATTCATGCGCCTGTTGAAACCGGGTTTTCCAATCCATATCTGGGTTAATAAAAAAGCCCCCCGAGTGTGACGCTTCGAGAGGCTGCTTTGTTCCGTAAAGGAATTCACGCCGACTGCATGCGTCACCACATAGTCGGCGTTTCATTTCGCTAAGATAACCCGCCCGCGCGAAGCGGCCAAAAATAAAAAGCCGCGGGCGAGGGATGTAACCTGAAAGCATTATATATATTATGAAACGAAACTTTTGTCAAGCCTGTTCTTTCGCCCGCTATGGGGTGAAGACGCGAAGAAATATTCCGCATACGTGCAGCGGAAGGGGCATTGCGCCTAAGCCAAGGAATGAATACGTGCCCACTAAGGAGGAATTGGATATGTATCTGAAGCGATTGAAAGAGCTGATGAATGAAGAAAAGCCGTGACGAATGCGGCTTATTTGATTTGTTCTGTTGGAATACTGCTATTGCAATGTTCTTTCCAAACCCGTGAGGCTTCCTGCATTTGCTTGATTTGGTCCTCTAATTGATGCGGTGCTATGGGGTAAGCGCGGAAGTTAAATCGTCCATTGTTGTCCGTCCCTGGCTGCCACACTAAATGTGCCCAGCATGATGTATACTCCAATTTTTCGGCAAATACTTTTACCATCTCATCCCTGCTGTCGTCTGAGGGATTGTAAACTACGTCGATGTAGGGGGTATTTTCTGTGAAATCCCCTTTGATTGAAATTCTTGAATACATGATGTTTGATGTTTAATTGATGAATGAATGTTTACCGGCATTTCGTCACGGCTGAGGGAGGGAAGGTAGGAAATAGCAGCGGCATGGAAAAATAAACTTTTGCTTGCAAATATGAAAGCGTTTTTGTAGGTTTGTACTGCCAGCGATTTAACCCGCGCAAAAAACCGGAGATTGGCGAAAACGGTACAGAATCCGTGACAGGCCCCTTCCTTCGCAAGAAGGTTGGTATAGTAAAAGTTCGTGTATACTAACCGGTTTTTAAAATTAAAATTATGAAGACAGCTGAAGAAACAATAGCAGAACATTATACTTGCACCTGCGATGAAATTTACACCAGCCGTGACATGGTCGATCCTTCTTGCGTTTTGCATGAGCAAGGCGGCGAAATGAAATTGATAATGCACGAATACGCCAAAGAGGTCGCTCTCGCCTTTTATTATTCTGAAGAAAGCCTGACGCCCGAACAAATGAGCGCGAACTTTGACCGGTTCGCGGAAAGGGAGGGATTGGTATGAAGACGAAAGAAGAGATAATAGGCGTCCTCGATTGGCGGCCCATGGGCGAAAGTGCGATATATACTACGTCTCATATGGAGGATGCAATGGAAGAGTACGCCAAGGAGGTGGCTATTAACTTCAAAGCATGGGCAGATGCGAACGCAAGGTTAGAGGACTATAGAGAGCGGCGGACGTTAACAGACGGGGAACTATTTGATTTATATCAACAAGAAAATAAATTAGTATGAAGACGGTTGCCGAAATTATTTCCAGCAATCCCTTAAATCCAGTACGGGGCGGTCTTGTGAGACGCCGAATGGACAATAAGATTTTCCGGTTTTCACAAAACCCGATAGAGGTACGGATAGGGTTTGCTATGCTATTTGAAATGGGTGCGGCAGAGATACCCATATCCGACCTTGATTGTGTATTATGCGGAATAGACTTTGGCAGCAAGTTTATCATACCGCTCCCGGGTTTGTACGACATTAATCACGGCTTTGAAATTATCACCCAACCATGAACACCCTTCTTCTCATCCTCTCCCTCTTCCCCTACCACCAACTTTCATGGTCCGACTTCCATGGCCGGCCTAAAGGCCCACATGCGGCGATGACGCACTGCGAAATAGTGGTGCACAGCGTTGAAGTCGACAACCGAGTTACCGCCCAGTGGGGCGTCGCTTACTTTGACGGTGAAAAGAGCTGGACACGAACGGCTTCTTCGGCGGCGCTTGCCCATGAGCAGGGCCATCTGGATATTGCCCGGGTGTACGCGGCGCAGCTGCGGTTGGGCGTCAGTGCGGATAGTCTCATTGCTGTGTACCAAGCCGCGCAGGTGAGGTATGATGCGGAGACGAAGCATGGGGTGGACAGTGTGGCGCAAGAGGAATGGCGGCGCTGGTTAAAAACCGCACTGCCATGAAGCAGCCGAAACATATCGGCGGGTGGAAAGCTTTCTTTTTGATTGCCCCAATAGCCCTCGCGGCATTCCCGGTGCCGCTTGCTTTCCCGGTTGTGGTAGCCGGGCTGCTGAGTGTTCACATTGAGAACTGGCCGGTGGTTGTTGTATATTTCAGCTGGCTGATTGCCGCCTTGATTATCGTCTGGCGCATTGAGCGGCGCGGTGGAACGGTTGGGTAAAAGCTGTAACTTAGCAATATGCCAAATCCAAACATACTTTCCGGCCTGCAAAGCTTCATGAAAGATAGGTTGGGTGATGCCGCGCCAGTCATCGGTGAGGGTGCTGGCCCACTACTCAGCGGCACACAAGCTGCTGGCGGCGAGGCGCTCGCTGACACCGGCGACCCGACCTCCCCCGGCCCCAAACGCATCCCGCTTCCCGACTACAAAGACCCCGCTTCGCGTCTTGCATACGCAAAGGCTTACCGACAGCAATATGGTAATTACTTTGAAGGCCGGGGGGACATCCCGCTTCGGGTAAATGAGAAGCCTGCATGGGGAAGCGACACCGGCAAGGGGTTGGCGACACGCTACGGAAACCAGTATGGTATCGACCCGGCCCTGCTCTATGGCTCAGCCATGGAAGAAGGTATGTCCGGTGCCTACGCTAATAAAGAAGGGCGTATCAATACTACGGGCGATAAGAACTACCCCGTCAGCGGCCTGTGGTCATTTGGGCTGGATAGCTTTGACAACGACCGCTATGCACAGCTGGTAAAGAAGGGCCTCCTGCCCAAAGACTTTTCCAACAACTTCACAATATTCCAGGGTGAGGGCGGTCCGGCTGGCCCGGATGTTCGCCCGGAAACAGCCATGTTCAAAACGACCGACGCCGGCCTGCAAGCCAAGGCGGCCATGATGAAAGAGGCGTATGACGACATGGATGCCTATGCTAAACACCACGGGATCGCTCTGTCGCCGAAGGCGCGTGATTTTTTCACCCTGGCGACTTTTAATGGCGGCGAAGGTGTGGGGCACCAGATGTTGACGGACTATAACAATAATGGGCTGCTGAAGGATGACGCGTACCTGAAAGCGCGCCCCACCAGCGGGAAAGGGCTCAAGGAGGGCTCTTACAAAGGCGTCTACGACAACGTGCGCCGCCGGCTCGTTTATCAGCAAGCGCTGAAAGAGCAGGGATTGTTCGGAGAACAGGCGCCGGTTGGTGATGGGGCTGCACTGCCGGTTACTGGCAAATAAAAACCCCGACATTTAGCCGGGGCGAGCTCGCGTTGACTGGTGGTGTTAGGCGGTGGGTGTACTGGCCACGTCGGACTGCACGGCTTTCAGGCTGTCAATAACCGCCTGAAGCTGTTCCGGGGTAGCTGCGCTGCCGGCTGCGATTTGATCTTCCAATGCTTTAATAGCTGCTGCGATTGCCGCTTGGGTCGTGTCAACAGTTGCCTGTAAATCTGCAACGGCCTGTTGTACCTCTTCAATAGTTGCCATAGTTTTGTCGAGTTTTTGATGTATTTGTAATATTGATTCTACAAGTGGTATCAGCCCGTCGAGGTGAAGACGGAGGATGATGGGCTGCGGGCCGGAGCTGTAATGATAGGGCTGAGATCGAAACGCAGCCAGCATTTCATCCGGCGTCTTCGGTGCCGGTTGTTCAGCCGCACGCTCCATATGGCAATAGTTTTCACACGGAGGATGCCAGCACATAAGTTTTGAAACGGGACATTGTTTGCTCATAGTGGTGTAAGTTAGGGAAATTACTGAAATAATCGTGCCGGGCGTCAGTAGCCTATCCAAACCTCTTTCGGCTTGTGATTTATCTGATAACAAATTGCTTCGCAGATATCGCGATTGAACCATACAAGCGTTCCCGCCGGCAATCTCTCCATCCTTGTGCCAGCCGCATAGGCCAAGCTCACTTCAAAATTAACCCAGGCATAACGAATTTCATATACCCGGTCGAATTGGTTGACAACATGGCCGTCTACGGTGGTGTATTGGAGTATCTCAGTGACCATTGAAGTAATAAATTACCGTTGCGTGATTGAGACCTCCGAAATATCTTCCCAGCCGCTTCCATGTAATAGCGTGGTTGACGGCGACAAATCGTGTGAGTTCCTTCCGGGCCGATACAACAACGCCAGGGGCATGCTTGCGATACGATTTCTTCAGAGCACTCAGGTCAATCTGGTGTTTTTCGCAAACGGCCAGCGCGAGTGCATCCAGCTTTTCTTCTGTCAGCCATTCTACATTAGCAGCCGGCTTTCGCCAGTTTCGCTGATGACGCAATAAAATAGCCGTCAACTGTGCCTCCATTTCAGCGGTGACACGCTTGCGCCCGAAGTAGGCCGCGATCTCTTTTATCATGTCGGGTTTGCGGGTCATGCTACTCGGGGGTTGGTGACGGGTGGCGCAGAAGGCGAGACCGGCCACCCAAACCTTTCAATTTTCTCTGCCCACCAATTGTTGACAGCTGGCGAGGGCATGGGCTTCGGTAGCAGGGTGGCTTCTTTATTCGGCCGCGAGTAAATCAATATGTATCGCTTCGGGCATTCGGCTGCCAGCGCGTAGCCGAACTGTTGGTCCCAGTACTGCATATAGTCAATGAGTGGCTGGATGCGTTTTTCGCTGGTTATCTTTAAGTCGATGATGGCCCGTTTGCGCAGTTCGAAGTCGGGCCGGCCGCGAAATGGCATCGACCAACCGTTTGCGGTGAATAGGCATGTATAGCTAACTTGTTTTTTAAATACTGGTAGCAGGTCGCCAAATTGCTGGTGTAATTTGAAAGCAATGGCCTTGGCGGGCTGGTAGAGATGGGTATCCATCTTCGCGGTAGCGGGATCGCACCAGATAGCCTCAACGAGCTTTCCCGTCTCTATCTTATCAGTCATCATCATATCTTCCGCAAAACCTGACCGCTCACGTTTCAGGAATGAGAAGCTGTAGCCGGGGAGCTTCAGGTACTCGTCGAAGGGCATGCCGTCGTAGCGGTGTATGTTGGAGGCGGTGATCATTTTTTGTCCGCAGCTCGGGTATAGAAAGAGCGGCCCTTTATATGTTGGCTAAAATGGCTTCCAATGGAAGCGGCGCCTAACAATTGTTCATACTCGCTGGCTGTTACTTTATAAACATACATCTTCACCGGGTTGCTCTTGAAAGCAACGTGCATTTCTCCTGCTGCCGGGTCATAGCCGATGGCGTGGAGTTGGGATGATTTGACGGGAGTGAGGGTGGTCATTTGGTAAAAAGTTTATATTGGTCAGTAATGTACATAAGCATCCAGTTGTAGAAAGAGGCGATTTCGATAGCATCTTTTCTGTTCCAGTTTTCGCCCATTTGCTTTTCGGCCCACTCAATAGCGCGTGCCTTCCAATCTTTCACTGGCTCAATGCCCATTTCCTGCATTTTCTTCTCAGGATGGATAAAAAATTTAGAAGCATCCCAGTCGATGCCGCCGCCGGCCGCAATAACTTGTGTCACAGGCGTTCCGCCCATGCCGCCTTTATTATTCGGAATACACACAACAGAATCGGCCATACGAGGGCTGGATTCAAGGCGCTCGTCGATGATGGTTTTGAGTTCGCTTAGTTTCATAATTACAATTTATCAACCACCTTCCAGCCAATACCGGCCGGATTGAAGTTGTTGTCATCTGATTTTATTTTCGCCAGTGCGCGTTTGATAGTGAGCACGCCGAAGCTGTCCCATTTCGTTGTACGAGTGCAGTCTTTCACTTTGGCCGCATGTGCAACACAAGCTGACAACACCTTAATTGCGCTCTCGAAATCGTCCGGCATATCAACTTCATAGACTTGTTTCAAATCGCGTACGCCAGGGGTTGTCACGACCGTTGGAGTGGAAATAGCATCCAGCTTCGCTTCCACCACGCTCGCCTGCGCGTCTTCGGTAATGGCCGCTTTCGTTTCGGTCACCTGCGTACCGTGTTGGGTCAGGGCGGTCGCTTTATTGGCCCATGCAATTTCGTAGTCGCTGAATTTCTCTTTCAGGGCCAGCGCGAAGGCGTCGATGTAATACTGCGGGGGTTGCGGTATGAAAAACGCTCCCATTTCAGCCTCGATATCTTCGGCTCTCAAAAGTACCGGCGTCACATCTGGCTCGGGTATGGTACATGACGCTTCGGTGACACGGGCGCTGACTTTCGGTAAGTATGTTTCCAGCCCTTCCGGCGGCACATTGGCCAACGCATGGATGTAAGCATTGGAAATTAATTCAACATGGTTCTTCAGTAGCAGCGCATGTCGGGTGGCTGTGTAGGTTCTTATCAACTCCCGCAGGGCGATTCGTTCGGCGTTCTTACCGGCCGCTTGCTGTTGGGTGGTGCGGTCGGCAGCCTTCACGGCGACAATTGCGTTGGTGTTGGCGGTAATTGCAGTCTGCAATGCCTTCTCTGGTTCCATAAGCCGGCCGACGACAGTATCGAGCTTGGAAGTGATTTCTTTCCTTTTCTCTACCAGTCCATTCAATTTGAACTTCGCCGTTTTCAGCGCCTCTTCAGCAGCGGGAACATCGGCGATGACTGCGGGCGTCAACAGGGTGGCCGCTATTTGCTGTTGCTCAGCCTGCAACGCTAGTTCGCGGGCGCCGACTGCGAGACCCATTTTACCCCATGCATTGAATTTGGGGAGATCGGCAGGGGCGATGGCGGGCGCGACAGCGCCGGATGGGGGTAACGTGGCGGGTGTTTGGGTGTTACTCATAAGTCGTCTGCGTTTGGAATGTCAAGAGGGGTTTGCGGGGTGGTCAGCGTCGAGGAGACATCGGCGTATGGTGTAAACTCATCCTCTTGCGCATATTGGTCAACGCCCGGGTCAACTATAATATCCTTCGGCACATCATAAATACGCATAGCAGCTGTTTCATTTTGATTGGTGCCGAGCTTCTTCAATGAATGCCGGATACATTTTGCCCTGCTCATTTCAGAATCAATACCGCCGTTTTGGCTGGTATATAACGCATTCGCGTAGTTGAGTGTCTGCTCATTTGCATCGGCCTTACCGCGGCCCCTATCCTTATGGCTGGCTCGTCTCCAACGCAGGAAATCGCTCTCATCATACTGATATTTCTCCCACCTTGGTTGCGGATAGGACGGCCGCAGGATTTCCATCGAAACGCCGGTCACCTTGCCGGCAGCATCCTTGGTAACAACAGGGTTAGTGTAATCCAGAATCCGGCCGCACTGACGGTTAATACTCACGAGACCGTTGGCAGACGGCTGTATTTCAAGCACCTTCTTCCATTCGTTATTGACTTTGACATTCCGGGTCTTGACATAGACCAGCCCGGCTTGCGGGTCCATGGTCAGATTTTGCTTCATGACGGACTTAACGGCCATGACGACCGAAAAGGGTTCGCATTCAAGGATGGCAGGCGTATTATATGCCGCCTGCTCAAGGTATAATAACTCCTGCTGCGCAATGGTAGCGACATCCGTTCCGGGGCGCGCATTCAGCGCAATAATGGCTTGTAAGTTGGGAAGTTCCTGGCGGACGAGGGCCAATGGTGCCGCGTTCGGGGGATTGGTGGTTGACATGACGTGTTTGGTTGAGAGTGTGAAGATAATGTTGAATTGACAATTTATCAACAAAATGTTTGCAGCGTTGTTGCATTCTACAAAGGCGGTCTCTTCTTCAACTCCTTCGCCCGCTTCTGCATAGGCGTTAAATTGAAATCGTCTTCCAGTTCGGCGTCTACGGGTTCATCGGATAGTTGGCGGGAGGCGATGGCGCGGAGGTTCAGGCCGGGAGGTTGGGGCTCTGGAGCCTCATCGTCGATAGGTAGCCGGCCGAGGTCTTTTGAACCATCGTATTGTGAGTAGTAAAGACCATCCTTCATGCCGCCCTGTATTGGTTCGCCGGAGTCTGGAACGTCCTTCCATAGTTCGTTTCCGGTGACGCCTTCCGGAGTTTCTATTGTTTGGGTGCTGAGAGCCGCTGCGTTCCCCGGATGCGCATTCAGTCCGCCTATCACCTCCGCGAAACTGGCATTCGGCGGAACGTCTTCGGGCCTTATCTGGACAATGCCATTTGCGAGTGCTACCGAAATAGGACCGACAGCTGGCCATTGGCCGTGCTCATCGGCTGTGAATTTATCCAACTTCGGCCCATCAAACGCTTCCGGCCCCGGCGTTTTGTAATCAATGGTGGATGCCAGCCCGGCCAAATCGCCAAGGGTCTGGTTGGGCAGCTTCACGATATCCATGTGGAAATCCTTATGCTGCACAAATGTCACATCTTTAAGCTTATCCATCGGCACATCCACCACTTCCTTCTTCGCCTCCTCCGTCAAGTCTTTCAGCGGGTCCCCGGTCAGCATATCCGCTGCGTCCGCCTTCTCCACCACATACACAAAACCATCCAGGTACTTTGGTTTCTTACTATTCAAATGTGAGCGCAGCAGGGCCAGCGACAGTTTGTTCTCCTTCACTGCGATTTCTTCGCTTTCATATGTTGCGACGGTCTTGCCATCGCGGGATTGTTTGATGATCATGGTTGAGCGATTAAATGGTAGAGAATGTGCACCAGTCTTCGGCCAGTACGTCGGTTTGTGATGCCAGCCAAGGAACGACATTCCCTTGCGCCGTCTTCATAGCGATATATGCGCCATAGGGAGTGGTTTCCCCGAATTGCTTTTTAGCAACTTCTGTTACAGACGGATAGCTATTTGCCGGCACATGATATAGAAACATGTTTTTACCATTCCAGCCTTCGCGGTAAACAATCTTTCCATCTTTTAACAATTGTAATGCTTCTCCAAAGTTCATAGTGTTGTATTTTATGGAGCTTCCGCTCCGGTTAGTGAATCAAATTTAAGCTTCCTTCGTCCAATCCGGCAATCCCCCATAAACATCCTCCGGCTTCAAATTGACATTCAGGTCAACAAATTGTTTGCTGTTGGCCGAAAGGCCAGGGGATTGGATGGCCGCGAAAGGGTAGGGGACTAAGAAAAGACCACCCTTCTGCGCTGTGTCAATATGGGCGTTATCGGGAACGGACAGAAAGGCGTCATACCAAGCCGAGCGAATGATGTAGCAATGGAGGCCGATGATTTCAGTGTACAGATGCCCGGCTAATTCTTCCGGCACAAGTTCGTAGTAAGCTTGCCTTGAATTGCTATAATTCGCTCCGAGATAAATATCGGCTCCCTGGTCCCATTTTGATAACCAGTATTTCCAGCCATCTGGCGCGGCGAAGAAAACGTCGTCCTCGGCTATTGCCACACACTGCGCGTCAATGCTTTTCGCCCACCTCACAATCTGCTTATGGCTGGCATTGATAGACGCCACCGTATCGCCCGGCAGCATGACGGCATCCCAGAGGCGATAAGGCACGCGGCGAGAGAGCAGGTGGGCTTCGAGGGCTTCCCTGCGGCCGTTCCTTATATCGTTTATGACGTTGAGGATCATTGTTGCGCTTTAGCTGTTTGCCGCGATTTTACAAGTTCAATTGCCGCCGGCAGCCATTTGCCATCGAAGGATGCCAGATGTTGAATGTCATTGATGGAGAGGACGCCCATTCCTTTTAGTCTCTCCATCTCCGCATCGATGCGCCGCTGTTTCTCTGCCTCCCTGGCGTCGGTTGTCCATTTTTCTTTAAAGTTGTTTAGCTCAACTTGCATCGGCATTGGAGCAACCGCACAATCATGCGTCACAGCAAACTGAATACGGCTGTTAAGGAACTTTACAGCAAAGTCCAAAACGAGCGTGTCGGTCCATTCAAAATTATTCATGGTTGTTTGTTTTATAATTTTCCATTATAAACTTTTCAATATCGGGTATCCTGAACCATTTATTACTACCAACCCACGTCGCCTTACAGGATTGCGGAAAGAAATCCAGCGACTT
>Ga0207663_10000043_pt1 | contig 72356 bp, 71 predicted proteins | sample LARL53metaG_FD_184346 | JGI IMG/M metagenome (GOLD analysis project Ga0207663, IMG submission 184346) | Corn, switchgrass and miscanthus rhizosphere microbial communities from Kellogg Biological Station, Michigan, USA - LAR L5-3 metaG... | ecosystem: Host-associated > Plants > Roots >...
CCGAACGCGAGCCAATAGGGGACGCCGAGCACCCACAGGCCGATCGCGGTGAGGGAGGCGAGGACGAGCATCGCGAGGAGCTGGCCGACCACCCAGGCCCGGAGCGTTGCGCCGGCATCCTCGAGCACGCGCGCCCCGACAATTCGGTGCCGGGGCGAGACCAGCGCCAGCATGCCATCGCGATACAGGCTCGGCTGGACCGCGAGGTACAGCGCCATTACGACGACGCTCGCGCCCTCGATGAAGAGCTTGCCGCCCGCCGTGACGTACGGCAGCAATGATCCGCGCAGGAACGTGGTCGCATCGTTGATGAGCCCGGCGACCAATCCGGACTGGGGGTTAGCCAATTCCGTGTTGCGCAGGAACGGGTACTCGCGGGCCCAAGCCGCGATCACGTTCTGGATGTTCGTGAGGGTCTGGGGCAGCCCCGAGATCAGCGCCTGAGTCTGCTCGACGACGGGTGAGAGAATGATGGCCCCGATGCCCACCACGGCCCCGAGGGTCCCGACCACCGCGATCGTGAGACCCAACCAGCGTGCCAACCGAAACCGTCGCTCGAGCACATCGGTGATGGCCGAGAGATAGACGGCGCACAGGACGGCGATGAAGACGAGGAGGAGGACCTCGACCACCCGGATGAGGAACCAGATGGCGAGGGCGGCAACGAAGAGCGCCACGAACGTGGCGCCCGACAACCGAGAGGGAGTGGGGGGGGGAGACGGCTCGGCGTTCAGTGGTGATCAGGTCCGGCGTCGTCGTCCTCGACCAGCTCCGCCTCCGTCGCGCCCTTCCCGAGCTGCTTCGATTCCCCTCCCGAACCGGCTGGCAGCATGCCCAGCTTGCGCTTCAAATCGAGCAGCTGTTGATCCGCATCCGCCTTCACTTCCAGGCTCTGGAACTGCTTCACCAGTGTGTCGCCCGAGAGGTCTTCGTTCACTTCCGCGGCCGCGATCAGTTTCCGCTCCTCGTGCTCGATCTGCTCGGTCATGCGCTCGAACGTCTCGAATACGCTCTTATCGCCGATCGAGGACATCGTCTCCTGAATGCGCTTGTGCGCCTCCGCGCGCTTCTGGCGCGCGATGAGGATGTTCTTCTTGCGCTTGGCTTCCTCGATTCGGTCGTTGAGCTGGCGGAGCGAGAGCTTGAGCTTCTCGGTCTCCTCGCGATGCTTGACCCACGTCTCGTGGAGCTGGACGGCGCCTTGCGCGTGCTCGTTGTGCCGCAGGAGCGCCTGCTTCGCGAGGTCGTCGCGCCCTTCCTGCACGGCCAGGACCGCCCGGCGCTCCCAGTCCTCGGCGCTTTTCTTCTCGGTGTCCACCTGGGCCGCGAGGCGCTTCTCGTCGGCGATGGCTGCGGCCACCTGCTGCTTGGCCTTCGCCAGCTGACTGCGCATGTCGACGATCAGCTGGTTCAGCATCTTTTCCGGATTCTCGGCGCGATTGATCAGATCGTTGATGTTCGACCGGATCAGCGTCGAGAGACGGTCAAAGATTCCCATGAGAGCCCTCGGTGTCCTGGCGGGGCGTCACTGTCCCGCGCCCAACTTGCGCTCCCGCCGCTCGGCGAGCATGCGCTCGGCGAAATCTAAGCGCTCGGCCAGCTCGGAAACCTGCCCCTGGAGCTGTGCAATCTGCTGTTCCACCGCCGCTACACGCTGGGGATCCTCTCCCCCACCAAGCCGCCGGTGCGTGCGCTGCCGAATCCGTTCCGCCAGCGCCTCGCCGATGGCCGTGCGCGAGAGTGCCCGAATGACCGCGACGCCCACGACCGCGATCACCACGATCGCGATGAGCGGCATCGCCTGGTCAAGCACGTAGTTCAGGTCCAAGCCGGGCGGCAGCGGTGGCCCTTGCATCACGTGGACCCCGTACGCCGCTCGCCCGCCGGCAGTTTCCCTTCCACGTCAGGTTTCTTCGCCAGCAGGCGCTCCGTAAAATCTACTCGCTCCGCCAGTTCCGCCACTTCCCGTCGCAATTGGTCCACCGCATCCATGAGGTCGGCCTGCCCCGCTCCGGCGCCTGCCGCTTCACTCCGCGCTTTGAGCGTCGCGGCATGCGCCCTGGTGAGCGACCGCACGATCAGCCACGAGAAGAATCCTCCGAACAGGACGATGGGGATCAGGGCGAACACTGCGTCCGGATTCATCAGCTCCTGACCGGTCCGATCCGCTGGTCCTCGCGGTTCTTGGCGAGCAGGCGCTCAGCAAAGTCCATCCGCTCACTCAGCTCGCCGAGCTCGCGGCGCACGCTATCGAGCTCCGCTTGGAGCGCGTCGCGATGCTCGGCGAGCTCGGCGTGCATCTCGTCGGCGCCCGCCGCGGAGCGGCCGCGGATGCGGTCGGCAACCGCACGGCCCACGGGGGAGAACGAAATAGCGATACACGCTCCACCGCCGAAGAGCAGCACGATCGCGAGGATGCCCTCGATGTCCATGCTCAGCGCGGCGGGGCGAGACGGTCGGGTTGCCGCTCCTTGGCCAGCAGCCGCTCGGTAAAGTCGAGGCGTTCCTCGACCTCGCCCAGGCGGTGGCGGAGCTCTTCCACCTCGGCGGCCAGGCGCTCCGCCTCCACCGCCCCGAACCCCGCGGCCCCGAGTGGCAGGCCCTGTTTCGCCGCCTTGAAGGCGATCCACTGCTCGTCCGTCTTCGACCACCCGCGGATCCATTCGGCGAGCGCTTTCCCGACCGGCCCCGTCAAGACCAACGTCGCGCCGATCACCAGCGCCAAGCCGATCACGCCAACGGCGGGTGCCCACTGTCCCATGCGACCCATCCTCCTCGTCGTGAACTTACCAACCTAGTCGGCCACCGCCAGCACCTTCCGCAGGAATTGCCCGGTCGACGAGCCCTTGACCCGCGCGACCTCCTCCGGGGTGCCCGACGCGACCACCTGCCCTCCGCCGGCTCCGCCTTCCGGGCCGAGGTCGATCACCCAGTCAGCTGTCTTCACGACGTCCAGGTTGTGCTCGATCACCACCACGGTGTTTCCCTTGTCCACCAGGCGGTGCAACACCTCGAGGAGCAGGCGGACATCCTCGAACTGCAGGCCCGTGGTCGGCTCGTCCAGGATGTAGAGGGTTCGGCCCGTGTCGCGCTTGGCCAGCTCGGTGGCGAGCTTGACGCGCTGCGCCTCGCCGCCGGACAGCGTCGTCGCCGACTGGCCCAGGTGGATGTAGCCCAATCCTACGTCGTTCAGTGTCTCCAGTTTCGTGCGGATCCGCGGCTGATTTTCGAAGAATTCCAGCGCGTCAGCCACCGAGAGATCCAGGACGTCCGCGATCGACCTTCCTTTATAACGGACCTCGAGCGTCTCGCGGTTGTAGCGGCGCCCTTTGCAGACTTCGCACGGTACGTAGACGTCGGGCAGGAAGTGCATCTCAACCTTCACGAGCCCGTCGCCGTGGCACGCCTCGCAGCGCCCGCCCTTCACGTTGAAGGAGAATCGACCAGGCCCGTACCCCCGGATCTTGGACTCGGGCAGGTAGGTGTAGAGCTCCCGGATCGGCGTGAAGAGGCCCGTGTACGTCGCCGGGTTGGAGCGCGGGGTCCGGCCGATCGGGCTCTGGTCGATATCGATGACCTTGTCGATCTGATCCAGGCCCTCGAGGCGGTCGTGCGCGCCCGGCATCACCTTGGCGCGATAGAAGTGGCGCGCCAGCGCCCGGTACAGGATGTCGGTGACGAGTGTGGACTTACCCGAGCCCGACACGCCGGTGACCGCGACGAACAGCCCGAGCGGAAACTCGACCGTGAGGTCCTGCAAATTGTGCTGGCGCGCGCCGATCACGCTGAGTTTGCGGTCGGGATCCGTGGCGCGGCGCCGCGGCGGTATGGGAATCCGCAGTTCTCCCCGCAAATACCGCCCCGTGAGCGAGTCGGGGTGATCGAGCACGTCTTTGAGCGTTCCCGCTGCCACCACCTCACCCCCGTGCCTGCCCGCTCTGGGCCCCAGGTCCACTACATGATCCGCCGCGCGAATCGTCTCTTCGTCGTGCTCCACGACGAGCACGGTGTTGCCCAAGTCCCGGAGCTCCTTGAGGGTGGTCAACAGCCGGGCGTTATCCCGCTGGTGCAGCCCGATGGAGGGCTCGTCGAGGATGTAAAGGACACCGACCAGCCGGCTGCCGATCTGGGTGGCGAGCCGGATGCGTTGCGCTTCACCGCCCGAGAGCGAATCCGCCGATCGGCCGAGGGTGAGGTACTCGAGCCCGACGTTCCGCAGGAAGCGGAGGCGGTCGGTCACCTCCTTCAGGATCGGTCGGGCGATCTCGGGATCGAGCCCGGGCCGGCCGTTGCCGCGGAGCGGGATGCTGTCGAAGAACGCCAGCGCGTCGCCGACGGGCAGGTCCGCCACATCGCCGATGCTCTTGCCATGTACGAGGACCGACAGGCTCTCGGGCCGGAGCCGCTTGCCGCCGCACGTCGGGCAGGGCTGCTCGATCATGTACTCCTCGAGCTGCTCGCGGACGCTATCCGACGCGGTCTCGCGATATCGGCGCTCGACATGCTTCAGGACGCCGTCCCACCCGGACTCGTACTGCCCGTGCCACTTCTCGCTGTCGTACTGAAAGGTGAGCTTCTTCCCGGGGGCGCCCGAGAGCACCACCTTCTTCACCGGCGCGGGGAGATCCTTCCAAGGGCTGTTCAAGTCGAACTTGAAAGCGCGTGCCAGGCTCGGCAGGATCACCTTCCGCACGTACCCGCTCGGCTCGCCCCACGGCAGGATCACGCCTTCGAGAATCGACAGGGAGGGATCGCCCAGGACCAGGTCGGCGCTCACCTCGCGACGCGTCCCCAGACCGGAGCAATCGGGGCACGCGCCGAACGGCGAGTTGAACGAGAACTGGCGCGGCTCGAGCTCGGGGAGCGACAGGCCGCACGTCGGACACGCGTATCGCTCCGAGAAGAGCGTCGACTCCGGACCGCTGCCCGTCCGATGCTGCACCACTTCCACCGTGCCGTCTGCCGCCTTGAGCGCGGTCTCGATCGAATCGGCGAGCCGTGCGCGGTCCGCCCGGCGCACCACCAGCCGATCGACCACGACGGCGATCTCGTGGTTCTGGCGCCGATTGAGCTTCGGCGCCTGCGACAGGTCGTACGTCTCCCCGTCCACCCGCACCCGCACGAACCCCTGCTTGCGCGCGGTTTCGAAGACGTCGCGAAACTCGCCCTTGCGTCCGCGCACGAGCGGCGCGAGCACCTCGAGCTTCGTGCCCTCCGGCCATGCCATCACGAGATCGGTGATCTGCGACGCCGTCTGGCGCTGGATGGGCGAGCCATCCTTCGGGCAATGCGGCGTGCCGAGCCGGGCCCAGAGGAGCCGCAGGTAGTCGTAGACCTCGGTAATCGTGCCGACGGTGGACCGAGGATTGTGACCGGCCGACTTCTGCTCGATCGAGATGGCGGGGGACAGCCCCTCGATCGCATCTACATCCGGCTTCTCCATCAATCCGAGGAATTGCCGGGCGTAGGCGGAGAGTGACTCGACGTAGCGGCGCTGCCCTTCGGCGTAGATCGTATCGAAGGCGAGCGACGATTTTCCCGATCCCGAGAGGCCCGTGATGACCGTCAGGCTGTCCCGGGGGATTTCGACCGTGATGTCTTTGAGGTTGTGCTCGCGGGCGCCCCGAACGATCAACGAATCGCTGGACATAGACTCGTAGGCTAGAAGGCAGACGGGTTCCCGGTCAACTCTCCACGTGAGGGCGGCAAGGCGGCAAGGGCGGCACGGCGCTACCATGCCGCCATGCCGCCGTGCCGCCTTGCTTAACTCCACTCGCTTCCCTACGTTAGCCCTCCCCATGGCTGAAACCGCGCTGGTGGCGCTGACGACGCTCGCGACCGAAGCCGAAGCCCGGACGCTCGTCACAGCACTCCTCGAAGCGCGGTTGATAGCTTGCGGCACGCTCATTCCAGGCGCCCGCTCCATTTACCGCTGGGAGGGAGCGGTGACGGAGGAGGCCGAAGTGGTGGTTCTGCTGAAGACCGACGACTCCAAGTGGGACGCCCTGTGCGGTGCCGTGCGGGAGCGTCACCCCTATCAGGTGCCCGAGCTGCTCGCGATGCCGGTCGAGCGCGGGCTCGATCTGTACCTCTCCTGGCTGACGAGTGAGGTGCTCGGGTGATTCGCAAGCGGGAGCCCCGGTGGCAATCGGCAGCCGAGCGGGCCCGGGTGGCGGCCGAGCTGATCGAGGAAGCGGAGTCGCTGACCGATACCAGTACGATCGCGTCTCCGGCGGACGTAGTCCGCGCGGGCTTGCCCCCACCGGTCACCGCCGAGCTGCCGGTCCCGCTCCCTGTTTCGGCCGTCGAAGCGCTGGCAGACGAGCCCGCCCAGCCGGCCGCGCTGACGCTCGACGACCTGCTCGCTGCGGATCCGGACAACGTGGCGCTCCTGGTCCAGCGAGCGAGCGCGCTCGCCGCCGCCGGGCACTACAGCGCCGCGCGCCGGGATTTCGAGCACGCTCTGCGGCAGGATCCCGCACGCGGCGAGGCTCTGGCGGGACTCGGCATTCTCCTGTCACGCAAGGGACTGTGGGCCGAAGCCATCCCGCGGCTGCGTCAGGCGGCGGAGGTCGACGCGGGGCGCGCCAGCGCGTGGTACTACCTCGGCGAGGCCCTGAATCGCGTGGACGATCTCGACGGCGCGCGCACCGCGTACGAGCGCGCGGTCGAGCTCGAGCCCTCCAACGTCAAGGCACTCTATGGCCTCGGGATTGTGCTCGACCGGCTCAATCGCCCCGACGAGGCCACGCGGATGTACCGCCGCTCGCGGGAGGCCACCGGCAGGTGATCCGCGTGGTGGTGGACGATCTCGCGTTCCTCGCCGCGGACGCGGTGGTGCGTCCCGCGACGACGCGTCTCGCCTCCACGACGCCGGCCGTCCGGCGACTCGAGACCGTCGCCGGCCCCGGGTTTGCGGATCGCCTGCGGCTCCAGAAGGAGCTGGCGGTCGGCGCGGCGGTCGTCACGGCCGGCGGGGGCGACCTGCCGGCCGAATTCGTGATCCATGCGGTGATCCAAAGCGACACGGAGCCCGTGACGCGGGACGGCGTCGCCCGCGCGTGGCGCTCGACCCTGCAACAGGCACAAGAGTGGGAGTTTTCGAGCGTGACCGCACCGCCGCTCGGCACGGGCGCCGGCAACTTGTCGATGGAGGACGCCGCGGACATCATGGTGCCGATCCTCAAGGCGCACCTCGACAGCGCCACCTTTCCCGGAAGCGTATCCATCGTCGTGGAAACCCCAGCAGACCGCGACACGTTTGAGGCCGCGCTTCGCCGAGGCGACGCATGACGCGCCGCACGCTGGCCGTGGCGATCCTCGGCGCATGGGTGCTGACCTTGGGCTGGTGGGTCAAACGACAGGTGTTCCGCCCGGCCGGAGCGCGGCTCGCGGAAGCGGCGCTGAGCGTCCCACCGGGCGCCTCGTACTACCGTCTTCAGGTGGGGGGGCAGCAGGTCGGATTCGCGTCGTCCACAATCGACACCACGCCCACCACGATTCGCCTCACCGACATCCTCGTGCTGCGCTATCCCGCCGCCGGCACCCTACGCCGCACCGCCGCGCTCAGCCGGGCCGTGCTGTCGCGCGGGCTGCGGCTCGAGAGTCTGGACGCGAAGTTCGACGGCGATCCCGGGCGCTTTGCGGTCGGTGGGCTCGTGAACGACGACACATCGCTGACGATCACGATCTCGCGGGCCACGGACTCCTCCACCACCCGCCTCCCCCTCGGGCACCCGATCCTCCTGCCGACCGTCCTACCGCTGCGACTGGCGTTCGGCGGCGAGCTAAAGCCCGGCGGCTCGTACGCGACAACCGTATTCGACCCGATGCTCTTGGCCGAACGATCAGTGCGGGTCGCCGTGGCGCACGAGTCCACGTTCGTGGTGGCGGACAGCGCCGGGTACGACTCGACCGCCAAGGCGTGGATCCCGGTGCGGTTCGACACGGTGCGCGCGTTCCTGATTACGCAGGCGGAGGGGGATGTGACGACACAGGCATGGATCGACGGGCAGGGGCGGGTGGTGCGGGCCGAGACTCCCGCAGGCTTCGTGATCGAGCGCTCGGCGTTCGAGCTCGCCTTCGAGAACTTCCGGCACCGAGACACGATCGAGGCAATCCGGGCGAGCGCCTCACCGCCCCCCGGGAGCATCGTCCCCACCACGGCGATCGCCGCGGGAGCCCCGCCGGCGCGCCGGCCGCTTTCCACCCTGCGCGTGCGTCTGTCGGGCGTCACGCTGGCGGGATTCCGATTCGATGGCGGGGGCAGTCGCCAGCGCCTGAAGGGCGACACGCTCGAGGTCCGTACCGACAGTGGTGCCCGGCTCACGGCCCGCTACACGCTGCCGTCGCGGGACACGACGTTCCGTGTCGCCCTCGCGGCGGAGCCATTGATCCAGAGCGACGACCCACGAGTGCGGGCGCAGGCTCGTGACATCGTGGGTGCGGAACGGGACCCCGCGCGCGCCGCGCGACTGATCGCCGGCTGGGTGTCCCGTCAGGTCGCGCGGCAGGCCGGCGTCGGCGTCCCCGGCGCCGTGCAGGTTCTCGGTCAGCGCCGCGGGGACTGCAACGAGCACGTGGTGCTGTACGTCGCACTCGCGCGCGCCGCCGGCATACCCGCCCGCACCGCGGCCGGACTCCTGTACGCGGGCGGCCGCTTTTACTATCACGCGTGGGCGGAGGTCTACCTCGGTGACTGGGTCGCGGTCGACCCGACGTTCGATCAATTCCCGGCCGATGCCGCGCACCTGCGTGTGACGACCGGCGGATTGGCTCGGCAGATGGAGCTGCTCCCGCTCACCGGGAGCCTCAAGCTCGAGGTGTTATGATCCGACTGGAGAGCCTGACCAAGCACTACGGCAGCTTCGTGGCCGTGGACGGTATCTCACTCGACGTCCCACGCGGCGTCCTGTACGGATTTCTCGGGCCGAACGGCGCCGGCAAGACGACCACGCTGCGCATGATCGCCGGCATCCTGCGACCGACCGATGGGCGGGTGCTGCTCGGTGGGGACGATGTGCACCGGAATCCCATCGCCGCGAAGACGCGGCTCGGCTTCATCCCCGACCGTCCCTTCGTGTACGACAAACTGACCGGCGCCGAGTTTCTGCGGTTCGTGGCGGCACTTTACGGCCAGGAAGGCGACGCCGTGGAGCGCCGCATCACGGAGCTGCTCGACGTCTTCGAGCTCGACAAGTGGAAGGACGAGCTGGTCGAGGCCTACAGTCACGGGATGCGCCAGAAGCTCATCATCTCGAGCGCGCTGATTCACCGGCCGCAATACATCGTCGTGGATGAGCCGATGGTCGGGCTCGACCCGAAGGCCGCCCGTCTCCTCAAAGACATCTTCCGGCAGTTCGTGGGTCGAGGGGGCACGGTGCTCATGAGCACGCACACGCTCGAGGTCGCGGAGGCGATGTGCGACCGGATGGCGATCATCCAGCAGGGCAAGATCGTCGCCGAAGGAACCGTCGACGATCTCCGGCAGCAGCATCGAGCCGGCGATGCGAGCCTCGAGGAGCTGTTCTTGAAGCTCACTGGAGGCGCGCACGTGCGCGAGCTCGCCGAAGTCCTGGGCGACGGAGAAGCGGCGTGACGCCCGCCCAGCCATCGCTGTGGCGCGTGCTCGAGCCCAAGTGGCGCACCGCCCGCCAACGCATCCGTGAGGAGCGCTCGCGCGGCGGCTCGGGCAAGCTGATCACGCTGATCCTCATGGGGCTGGCATTCTGGGTCGGCGTGTTCGCCATGCTCTACCGGATTCTCAAAGCCCTGCGCGGCGTGGAGGACATCGGACCACTGCTCGCGGGGAAGATCCTCGGCGTCGTGCTGCTGGCGTTCATCGGGATTCTCGTGTTGTCGAACGTGATCACAGCCCTCTCGAGCTTCTTCCTCGCGAAGGACCTCGACTTGCTGATCGCGGCCCCGGTCGATTGGCTGCGGATTTACCTCGCCAAGCTGAGCGAGACGCTGCTGCATTCGTCGTGGATGGTCGCGCTGATGGCCGTCCCGGTTTTCGTGGCGTACGGCGTCGTGTTTCGGGGGGGGCCGCTATTTCTGCCCTACGCGGTACTCGCCGTATTCCCGCTGTTGGTGCTTCCAGCGGTGGGAGGCTCCGCGCTCACGCTCATTCTCGTGAATATTTTCCCGGCGCGGCGCACTCGAGACCTGCTATCGATCGTCGCCCTCGGAGCCGCGGGCGGATTGATCTTGCTGTTTCGATTGATCCGTCCCGAGCGGCTCGCATCTCCGGAGGGATTCCGCAATCTGCTCGACTTCATCGCCGTGTTGCGTACGCCGACGTCGCCGTACCTGCCGAGCGAGTGGGTCAGCCAGGCGATCATGGGGTTCCTCCGGGGCAAGGTCGATTTCATGCCCCTCGCGCTGCTGTGGAGCACAGCCGCGGCGTTCGTGACGCTCGGGGCGATCCTCCACCGGCGGCTCTTCGCGCCCGGGTTCACAAAGGCCCAGGAGGCGGCGGAGCGCTTCGTACGCGGGAGCTTCTGGCAACTCACGGTCGGCACGGCGCTCGGATTTCTCCCGGTGGCCAAGCGTGAATTCGTGATCAAGGACATCAAGCTGTTCTTCCGCGACACGACGCAATGGAGCCAGCTCATCCTGCTGGCCGTCCTGGTCCTGGTCTACCTGTTCAACATCAAGACCCTGCCGTTGCACCGGGGCGAGGCCGTCGGATTCTTCTACGTGACCCTCGTGTCGTTCCTGAACCTCGGCTTGGCGGGCTTCGTCCTCGCGGCCATTGCCGCCCGTTTCATTTTTCCCGCCGTCTCGCTCGAGGGCCGCCACATGTGGTTGCTGCGCTCGAGTCCGCTCGACCTCCGGACGCTGCTGTGGTCCAAGTACTGGGTGGGAACGGTTCCGCTGCTCGCGCTCGCCGTGCTCCTCACGGGCCTCACCAACGTGCTCCTGGAAGTGCGGCCGTTCATGATGGCCGTGGGACTCGTGACGATCGCCGGCCTGACGTTCGCGATCGCCGCGCTGGCGCTCGCGTTCGGGGCGTTGTACCCGCAGTTCGAGACCGAGAACGCCGCACAGATTCCGACATCGTTCGGCGGGCTGGTCTACATGATGGCAACGATCGTCCTGCTCGCGCTCGTGATCTTCCTCTTGTGGCAGGCCGTCTACCAGTACGTGCGCTCGGTGTACATCGGGCACCCCATCGTCGTCGATGCGACGATGGTCGTGTGGTTCGCTGTCGCCGCCGCGGTGTGCGCGGCGGTGACGGCGACATCGCTCTGGGTCGGCCTGCGCCGGATGGAGCGGATGGAGTTCTAGCTACAAGGGGAAATTGAGGCCCCCGAGCACGTTGAACGACGTGTGGTCGGCGAAGACGAAGCGTGCCTCGAGGAACGGCTTGAACGGCCGGGCTCGCCGGCCCTCCCACCCCGCGAACAGGTTGGCTCCGGCGTCGCTCGCCCCGTTCGCGTGCAGGTACGCGAACCCCCCGCCGAAATAAAACAGCCCGTAGACGGTCGGCGGGTGGTACTTTAGGTCCGCGTTCAAGCGGAACGGCGACCCGTTCACCCCGGGGTAGAACTCCGCCGACGGCACCAGCGCCCAGCGCCGGCCCACAGGCAGGCTGAGCTGGCCCCCAAGGAACACGTGGTCGGCGTCGAAGTCGTAGCCGATGCGTGGGCCGATGGCCGGCTGATCCACGAGCACGGCCCGCCCGCCCCGGACGCGTCGCTGCGCGTTCGCGACCGTCGCCGCGACGACGCAGCCGAGCAGCAGCAGGACGGCGACCCGCAGAGGGATTCCGCTCACACCCGCGCTCCACGTTTGAAGGTCGCACACTGATAGAAAAGCGCGTCGCGAAAATCAAGGGCGTTCACTACTTTGGCGGTATGCGAGCAGCGCTCCTCGTTCTCTTCGCCGCAGCGACCGTGGCCGGCTGCGGCGCCGAGCGACACGACCGCCCTCACATCGGCGTCACCCTCCCCACGGATTCCGGCGCCCTCACGGCAGAACTCCAGCGTGGCATGGCACCAGTAGCCGATAGCCTGCAGCTCGATGTGCGCGTCGTCACGGCCGGGGGCGACCGGGCGCGCCAAGCTGCACAGGTGGACAGTTTCGCATCGCAGCGCGTCGCGGCGATTCTCATCGATCCCATCGACCCCACCGCCCTCGGGGACGCCATAAGTCGGGCCGCCCGAGCCCGGATCCCCGTCTTCACCATGGTGACGCCCACCGCCGACGGCGATACGAACGACATCGCGGCGCATATCGGCAGCGACGACCGGATGGCAGGCGAGCTCGCCGGCTGGTACGTCGGACGGCGGCTGAACGGCGGGGGGAGCATCGTCATCCTCGACCAGCCCAGCGTGCCGGCCGTCCGCGATCGGGTGGCGGGCATCCGCCTCGCCCTCACTCGCGTCCCCAACGTCCGCGTCGTGGCGAGCCCCGCCGTGGACCCGGCCACGCGCGAGACGGCGCGCCGCCGTAGCGCGTCCCTGCTAACGGCCGATCAACGCGTGGACGCCATCGTCGGCACGAGCGACGAGCTGGCGCTCGGCGCGCTCGACGCGGTCCAGGCGTCGGCGAAATCGGATGTGTTCATCGTGGGATTCGGGGCGGATCCCGAAGCCCGCGCCGCCATCGCCCGTGGAAGCCCGCTCGTCGCCGAGCTCGTGCCGGATGCCGTCACCATCGGTCGCTATGCACTGCTCGTCGCCGCGTCGCGGTTGCGCGGAAACGTCGTGATGCGGTCGGTGCCGGTGCGCGTGCACCTGATCGACCGCGACTCGCTCGTGGTGCCATGACCTCGACCCGGACCGTCGACACCCCCGGCTCGATCGACGCGCAGGTTGCACGGGCGCTGACCGACCGCGTGATGGCGGGCGAGCCCATGGCGCAGCTCGCGCATATCCTGCTCATCAGCGTCATGGCGTTCCTGCTCTGGGGCATCGCTTCGACGCCGCTCCTGCTCGCGTGGACCACCACCGTCGTCGTGGGCGTCTTGGTACGTGCCGCATCCCAGCGCCAATTGCGCGCGACCAAGGCCGACTCCCAGACGACGCTCCGGGCCGTTCGCCTGGCCGTGACCGCGCTCGGGATCGCGTGGGGCGTCGGGGCCGCCGCCATCGTGCCCGACGTCCAGCCGCGCTACATGGCGATGCTCCTCGTCGTGCTGTGCGGCCTCGTGGCCGGTGCCGCGCACAACCTCGACGCCGATCCCCCGGCGTTCAAGAGGTTCCTCTTTACTTCCCTGGGCCCGCTGCTCGTCGCCATCCCGCTGAACGGACGCGACCGCATGCAGCTGGTCGCGATGCTCCTCATCGTGATCTACGGCGGCTTCATGCTGGTGCTCAACCGCCGGGCGCACCGCCTCCTGAATGACCACCTTCGCTCCTCGGAGCTCTTGGCGGTGCGCGAGCAGGAGGCACAACGCGAGCGTCGTCACCTCGACGCGCTCATCGATAGCGCCCCGCTGGGCATCCTGGTTGTGGACCGGGACAACCGCGTGCAGCGGGTGAACCCACGCTTCCAGGAGCTATTTGGGTACACGAGCGACGAGGCAACCGGGCGGGACCTGTACGATCTCATCGTCCCCGCAACCGACCGGCCGGCGGCCGGAGACCTGCAACGGCGGGCGCGGACGATGGGACGGGCCGTGGCCGAGGTCGAACGCCGACGCAAGGACGGTCGGGTCGTCCCCGTGCGCGTGTCCGCGGCACCAGTTGAGGGCGGTGTGTCGGGCGATCTGTTCTTGCAGTACGAAGACATCAGCGAGCGGCGGCAAGCCGAGCAGGTGATGCGGGAAGCACGCGACACGGCGGAGCGTCTCGCCAAGGCACGCTCGTCCTTCCTAGCGAACATGAGCCACGAAATCCGTACGCCGATGAACGCCGTGGTGGGGTTCGTGGAGCTGCTGCTCGATACCGAGCTCACCACCGATCAACGGCGGGCGCTCGAGCTGGTGCGATCGTCCGCCGAGGCCCTGCTGACGATTCTCAACGATGTGCTCGACTTCTCGAAGATCGAAGCCGAGCATCTCGAGCTCGAGGCGATTCCGTTCGACCTCCAAAAAATGCTGCATTCGACCGTGGGGCTGCTCGCCGTCCGAGCCCGCGAGAAGCACCTCGAGCTCATCACCGACATCGGCTTGGACTTCCCGGCGCTGGTGCGCGGCGATCCGACTCGCGTGCGCCAGGTGCTCACCAACCTCATCGGGAACGCGATCAAGTTCACCGACGAAGGGGAAGTCGTGGTCCGCGCCTTCGCTACACCGGCGGGCGACCACGCCGTACGGGTCGAGTTCTCCGTGCGCGACACGGGGATTGGCATCTCGTCAGAGCAGCTCTCCTCGATTTTCCAGGAGTTCACCCAGGCCGACGCGTCGATGACGCGGCGATACGGCGGGACGGGGCTGGGGCTCGCCATCGCCCGCAAGCTCGTGACGCTGATGGGTGGGGAGCTCAAGGTCGAAAGCGAGCTGGGCAAGGGGAGCACCTTTTCCTTCACGCTGTCATTCGCGGTGGAGGCGCCGGCGGCACGGGCAACCGGCGCCGGGGTCTCGCTCGGCAGCCGCCGCGTGCTGATCGTGGACGACAACGAGACCAACCGACGCATCCTGCGCGACATTCTCGCGGGCGCCGGGATGGCGTTGCGCGAAGCCCCATCCGCCGCCGCCGGCATCGACGCATTGCGCGAGGCGCATCGCGGTGGCGCACCGGTCGAGCTGGCGATCATCGACGCCCAGATGCCCGAGCAAGACGGTTTCGCCCTCGCCGCCGAAATCCGCGCGACGCCCGAGCTCGCCGCGACACGCCTGCTGCTGCTGACGTCGGCCGGCCAGCGCGGCGACGCGCAACACTGTCGCGAGGTGGGAATCAACGCCTACCTGACGAAGCCCATCGCCCGGGCGGACCTGCTCGAAGCCCTGAGCGCGCTCTTCGCGGCTCCGGCCGCCGGCGTCAGCCCGGACGAGGGGATCATCACGCGCCACACGATCGCCGAGGCCCGCCGGCGGATGCACATCCTGCTGGCGGAGGACAACCCGGTGAATCAGCAGGTCGCCGCGACGATGCTCCGCAAGCGGGGCCACGAGGTCGACGTGGTCGCCGACGGGGCGGCGGCCGTCGCGGCGGTCCGTGGCACGGTTTACGACGTGGTGCTCATGGATATCCAGATGCCCGAGATGGACGGGTTCGCGGCGACTGAGGCGATTCGCGCCCTGCCGGAGCGCGCCGGGCTGCCGATCATCGCCCTCACCGCGCACGCGCTCTCGGGCGAGCGCGATCGCTGCCTGTCCCATGGCATGACCGGCTACCTCACCAAACCGTTCCGGAGCCACGAGCTGTTCGGTCTGGTCGAGGGTTGGGCGGATTCTCCGGTTCCGATACCGGCCCGGGCTGCCGCTCCCGACGGGCCCGTCGATCTCGAGCAGTTTCGTCGCACGATGCGCGAGGCGGGTGCCGAAGAGGCGGTCGACTCGATCCTCGATACGTTCCTCGAGACCGCCCCGGAGCGGCTGGCGGTCCTCGGCGCCGCGGTGGAGCGGGACGAAACGGCGGGTATCGCCGCGGCGGCGCACGCGTTCAAGTCGGCGGCGGGCAGCATCGGCGCGAAAGAGCTCGCGACCCTGCTGGGCGACGCGGAGCGGGCCGCGCGAGCCGGAGACGGCACGGGCGCTCGGGGCTTGTACGACCGCATCCAGCGGGAGGCCGGCGCAGTGGTCGAGTACGTCCGGCGGGCGCGAAACGACAAGCGGGAGGCGTGATCGCGATCACGCTCCCGCTTCGTGCTTCAAGGCTGTCGCGGTTCGGCTACTCGATCCGGTACGGAATCCCCACTTCGTTGGTCCGATAGTTATCGGCTGTCCCGAGCAGCAGGGTGGCCGAATCGAGCGCATCCACGATGAACCGATCGATCCCGGTCTGGCTCGCGATCCAGGTGCGCTGCCACGTGCCGTCACCATTATCCGCCATGGGAACTCGACGCCAGGCGGTGCTCAGCCGGTTCGCGTGACGAACGTGCAGGAACACGAAGCTCCCTGGCGTGAACCCTGAGCCGGTGGTGTTCGTGACCGCGGCCACGACCTTCACCGTGTCGCCGAGATGGAACCGCGGGATGCGATTCACCACGTCGAACAGGGCGCTCGGATCGGTGACTTCGACCAGCAACGTGTCATTGCGGTACACCTTGACGTCCGTGACCGCGACCGTCTGCCGGCTCGGATCTACCACGGTCCAGTTCTGCGGCGACAGCTCGACCACCCGCCATCCATGTGGCCGCGATGCGTCGCGCACCAGCACCGCGTGCTGGGTCATGCGATCGGCCAAGGGCTTGGAGGTCGGATTGAACACGCCATCGGCACTCGTGTCCACGAGGAAGATGCCGTTGAACGTGATGTCGTGCTCCACGCGAGCGGTGTCGCCCTGAATCGTCACATCGCGGTGGTATATCGGCCGCGGCCCGCCGGGCACGACGCGCAGGCGACCCCAGAAGGTCGGCGCGGTGTCGGCACCCGACGCGGTGCCAGCGCTCGCAGGGCCCGATGCCGCTGGATCAGCCGAGGCGCTGGTCGCCGCGGCGCCCGCGACGCCGAAATCCGTGTCCACCATAGCGCCGAGCTGGTCCGACTCGGCGGCGAGGACCTGGGCCTGGTCCGACGACGGTGCTGTGCCCTCCGTGCAAGCGACGGCCGCCAGTCCGACGAGGGCCGCCGCCAGTGTGATCTCGATGGTGTGCCGCATGAGTGAACGTCTCCTCTCGAAGTTCGGAACGTCATCTCGCACTCCGAGCGGTACAGACGCACACCCGTGGATGATGTTAAGGTGAGCGAGCAAACCGGGCGGACGACTCGTCAGGAAGTCGCCCGCCCGCGCACGCCGACCGGCTCTACTGACAGCTAGGCTGGTGCAACTGGATGTTCCCACCGCCCAGCGTGCCCGACGCGGCGTAGTCGTTGGACAGGTGGAGCGCGAATTGGTCGTTACGTCCGGGCTCGCCGTTGTCCACCACGTCGACCTGATACGTGAACCCGTCCTGGCCATTCACCTGAGCGGTACCTTCGATGTGCCGGGTCGTCGGGTTCGTCACCGAGTAGGCAGTTACGCCGGTGCCCTTCACGTGCGGCCCGCCGGGACCGTGATCGATGTAGGTCAAGTGGCCCCAGAAGGCGCCCTGCTTGATTCCGCCAGCGACACCAAAGTTTCCCTTAGCGCCCGAGGGTGTGCCGGTGATCCAGCCGCCACCGGTGACGAAGTCCGCTCCGGTGCAGCCAGGGGGAGGGGGAGGCGGGGGTGGGGCCGACTGGCACTCGATGTCGGCGTGCGCCGAGGAAACGATCACGTTCGCGACCCCAGACACGATGACATGGAGCGCGTTGACAGTAATGTCTCCCGGCCCGCCGCTTTGCTCGTTGATGATCACCTCCCCAACGGGCAACTGCACTGTCTGGTTGGGCGCACCGGATACTATGATGGTTTGGCCGTTCACGGACAGCCCCGCGATCTCCGAGCTACCGCTCGTGGACGCCGCACCGTTGTTGCAGACCGCGACGGCGCGCGCCTGGAGCAAGCCGGCCGAAATCGTATTGCCGGCGACCGTCAGCGAGACCTCGGCCACCGACGCCTCGGAGCGGCTCGCGTTACCCTGACCCACGGTGGAAGCGTGCAACACCTCCGCCGTCAGCAGGTCAGGCACGTTCGCGTTCAGAAGCGACGCCTCCTCCGCACCACCCGACGGCGGTAGCGGGCCCGCATCGACCAGCACCACCGGGGGGAGACCGAGCAGCGTGGCCTGCAGCACCGTGGCGCGACCGCTGAAGCTTGTCGCCTGGCCGGCGGACGACGTGGTGGCGTCTGCGAGGACTCCCGCCAGTGGAGTGTTGCGCTCGGAGCACCCAAGCGCGAGCGCTGCGGCCGCAAGCAGGCCGGTACCGAGCGCCGTCTTCAGTCGAATTGCCATTGCGGTATGCCTCCCTTCCTCGAGTCATTAGACTCGGGCAAACGGGACGCTCCGCGTAGATAGCAAAGTGGGTGCCCTGATGCCGCGTTGCCACGTCGCCGGGGCGCAGCGACGGGCGCGCGCACCGATGTGGGGCGGCGGCATTAACCTGTGACGCGATTCGCGGCCCACTGCCACGGGAATATGACCGACGGCTTTGTCAGCCTCCGACCGAGCGATCTGTCGGACTTTTCTGACGCCGTGAGGGCGCAGCCGTTGACGAAGGCACTAGGCGATGCTCGACCGCGTAACGGATGATGGCCGCGTTGGTGTTCAGTTTGAGTTTCTCGAGGATCCGGCTTCGGTAGGTGCTCACCGTTTTGGGGCTCACTCCCAGCTCGGCGGCGATTTGCTTGAAGGGAGTTCCGGCGCCGAACATACACAACACTTGGTGTTCTCGGTCTGAGAGCGTAGCGTGGCGGGGCCTTCTCCCAACGCCCCTCGAGTCGGAGATGAGCCTGCTGGCGAGCGACGGGCTTACGTACGATGCGCCACGCACGACCTGCCGAATTGCGTCCACGAGCTGCTCGCGCGAATGATCCTTGCCGAGGTATCCCGCAGCGCCCGTCCCCAGCAGGCGTAGGGCGTCCTCATCTCGCCCCTGCACGTTCAACACGAGCACGCGGCAGCGGGTGTGCCGGTCCCTTACCTCGCGGAGGCGTCCCCGCAGGTTCGGGCCGCCGAACCACGCATCCAGCAGCAGCACATCGACCTCGGTGCCCTGCAGGCGCTCGAGGACCTCGCTCCAGGCGGCCGCCTCACCGACAACCTTCATGTCTGGGCACTGTGCGATCATCCGCGTCAGGCCTTCGCGGACGACCCAGCGATCGTCCGCGATCAGCAGCCTGATCCGGGAAGGCGTGGGGTGGACCGGCGAGATGGACGGCATGTGCCCCAACCTTGGCAAGAAAATGCCCCGTCGAGCCGCTTGCGGGCGCAACGGGGCCAAGACTCCCTTGTTCGGTACGCAGTTTAGGACTGCGGCCGCCCTGCCGTCAAGGGCGCCGTCTCAGGCGGCCACCCGGGCGCCACACGAGTGGCAGTACCGCGCCTCCCGCTCCAGCGACGTCCCACAGCGAGCACAGTACCCCGGTGCGGTGTCGAGGCGCCGGCCGCACTCGGAGCAGAATTGGGGAGCGGGCTCGGGTCGGGGCCCGTGGGTGGGGCATGTTGCAAGCGGGAGCGGGGAGCGGGGAGCGGTTCCATCGCGGAGGGTACCACTCCCCGCTCCCTGCTCCCCGATTTCCGCGCGGAGTGCGGCCAGCGCTTCGGCGGTGTACTTCGCCTTCAGCTCATCATAGTCCTGATCCGAAAGCTTCCCCGTCGCCCGGTCGAACTCGATCTCCTTTAGGGCCCGCAGCGCCACCGCGCGGGGTGAGAGATCGTCGTCGGGATCCTCGCCCTCGTTCCCCCGCGCGTCACCCGCGGCCTCCTCCGTTACGGGCTCCCGTTGCAGGATGGGCCGCAGCACGAAGTAGACCGCACCCGTCACGAGCAGGATGCCGGCGACGAGCTCGATCAACGGAGTCAGACGGACAGGCGATCGAGCTCGCGCCGCAGGCGCTCGAGCTCTTCAGGTGAGGCTGCCACCGCGGAGGGGCGAGGCGCGACGGGCGCGGGAACGGCGCGCGCCCACCGTCGCAGGACGAGCGTCAGGATCGCGCCGGCGACGACGATCACGAAAGACGGCACGAAGTAGCCGGCCAGATTGAAGCCGTGCTTGGGAGGCGCCATGAGGATCGCGACCCCGTTCTCGCGCACGAACTCGTCGAGAATCTGCTGGCCGGTCTTCCCTTCCCTCGCCAACGAAACCACACGCGCGTGCATCGCGGGGCTCACGGCGCAGGTGAAGTCGGTCGTGCGGCAGGTATAGACGTCGAGGTTGCAACCGCACGTGCAATGGATCTGCTTCTCGATCGCCTGGAGGGCTGCGTCGTTGTCGGCGGCCGTCACAGGAGGCAAGGGACGCCCAGCACGGTCGGGGTCCCACAGACGGCCGGAGGGGCCGGCGCCTGGAAGCGAATCCTGGGCGACAGGGCGGTAGGGCGGCAAGATGGTGACCAAACCGACGACGACCGACGCGAGAAACTCCCGCCGAGAGCCTACCGCCGTGCCGCCACGCCGCGGTGCCGGCCTCATTTCTCCCCCACCAGCCTCACCGCGTACCCCGCTTGCGAGCGTTTGACCGCGGGCGAGCCGGCGCCCGGCCACATCACGATCAACCCGCCGAGCGCGACGATCAGCCCGCCGTACCATACCCACCACACGAGCGGGTTGATGGTAAATCGGAAGACCGCCTGCTCGGTGCCGTTCACGACGCCGCCCAGGACCACGTACAGGTCCTCCCGCAGCAAGCTCATGATGCTCGGCTCCGTGGAGGGTTGGAACGTGGGTCGACCCAGGCCATCCACGTGCTGGCGCTTCTCGGGGTTGAGCAGTCCGATCGTCTTGCCGTCGCGGCGCACCTCGACCGCGGCGGCGGTGACTTGCCGATTCAGCGCGTCGTACTGCGAGAGGCCCAGGCTCGTGAACGTGTAGGTGTACCCGTACGGGCTGCGCAGCGAGACGGACTCGCCAGGCCGGAGCGTCGCCTCAGTCTCCGTCTTGAATGCCATGCCGGCGAAGGCAACGAAGAGAATGACGATTCCGGTGTGCACGATGTAGCCACCGTAGCGGCGGCGATTGCGTGCCAACAGACGGCCAAGAGCAAGCACGTACATTTCGCCATACTGACGGTGCCGCGCGCGAGCCCCACGGTCGAACTCCTGCGTTACCGTGCCCAGGACGAACGCCCCGAGACCGATCGCCACGGTTGCGTAGAACTCTCGCATGCCGGCAACAAGAACGATCAGCGTTGCGAAGACGCCCACGGTCAGAGGAACGGCAAACTGGCGCTTCAGGTTTGGCACCGACGCTCTCCGCCACGCGATGAGCGGTCCGATCCCCGTGAGCGCGAGCAGCCCGAGCCCGAGCGGGATGTTCACTTGATTGAAGAACGGTGGGCCAACCGTGATCTTCGTGCCCTTCACCAGCTCGGAGAGGATCGGGAACATGGTGCCCCACAGCACGGAGAACGCGATCCCGACGAGGAGCAGGTTGTTGAACAGGAAGCTGGCCTCACGGCTGATCATTGACTCGAGCCGTGTCTCAGCCTCGAGAAGCGGTAGCCGGATCGCGTACAATGTGAAGCTCGCGATCCCGGCGACGACGAGGAACCCGAAAAAGAAATAACCGACGCTCGACTGGGTGAACGAGTGCACGCTGGAGATCACCCCGGAGCGGGTGATGAACGTGCCGAAAATCGACAGGAGCCACGACCCGATGATCAACCCGAGGTTCCACTTCTTGAGCATCCCGCGCTTTTCCTGGATCATCACCGAGTGCAGGAACGCGGTCATCGTGAGCCAGGGCAGGAGCGACGCGTTCTCCACGGGGTCCCACGCCCAGTAGCCGCCCCACCCGAGCTCCACATACGCCCACCACATGCCGAGGCAGATCCCAATCGAGAGAAACAGCCACGAGAGCAAGGTCCACTTCCGGATGGCGACGAGCCAATCGGAGTCGAGCCGCTTCGAGAGCAGCGCCGCGATCGCGAACGCGAACGGGATTGTGATCGAGATGTAGCCGAGGTACAGCATCGGGGGGTGGAAGACCATCCCGGGGTTCTGGAGCTGTGGGTTGAGCCCGCCGCCGTCGAGCGGCGTGTAGGGCAACCGATCGAACGGGTTCGCCGAGGTGTGGGGCGGCACCAGCCAGGCGAACAGCATGACCGAGATGAAGAATGCCGCGACCGCGGATACCACCCCGGCGACGTATGGGAGCAGGGGACGGTTGTGACGCGGGGTGAGAGCCATGGCGAGCGATCCGAACACCGAGAGCACCGTAGCCCAGAAGAGCAGACTGCCCTTCTGACCGGCGTACAGGGCGGACCACGTGTAAAAGATCGGCAGGTTGCGGCTGGTGTAGGCGGCGACGTACTCGACGTTGAAGTCGTGATGGAACAGCGCCCACTCGAGGGAGAACACCGCGACGAGGAGGGCCCCGCACATGGCGAAGACCGCGTGCCGGCCGCTGCGCGCGAGATCCGATCGCCCGGACAGCCCGCCGACGATCCCCGCCAACGCCCCCCACACCCCCAACAGGAACGCGAGCCAGAGACAGATGCTGCCGAGAACCGTCATCTACGCTTTGGGAACCGATTCGTAGCGCGAGCCGCACTTCGCCAGGACGTTGGTCGCATGGATGACGCCGTCCTTTTGCAGCCGTCCCTCCACCACCACCTCGACCGAATCCGTGAACGTGTCCGGCGGGAGCCCGTGGAACACCACCGGAAACCGAGCGCTCCCGTCGGATACGTCGAAGCGGAGCGTCTGGGTCGCCACGTCCTTGGAGACCGTGCCCCGCACCACGTGGGCGCCGACCCGCATGCCTACGTTATAGAAGGACGGATCGAGCGCGACCTTCTGCGTCAGCTCGGTGGGCGTCAGGAAGTATTGGCCGGTCTCCTTCACGCCGGAGGCCATGAGGTAGCCCACGGACGCGACGATCAACCCCGCCCCGATAGCGAACTTCGTTCCCGCGTTCATGCCCCCATTATACCTCCTGCCGGCGCGCCTGCTCCAGCGCCCACGCGACGGCGTCTTCGGGCCGCCCTACACGGTGAATCGCAATAGCCTCTGTGAAGGCGTCATGAAGGCCGACGACCGGCGTGTCGGTGCGACGAGCGAGCGCGATTTCCGACAGCGTCCCCCACCCCCCGCCGATGGCAATCATCGCCTGCGCCGCGCGCACGATCAGCGCGTTCCGCATCTCGCCCATCCCGGTTGCGAGGGCGACATCGATGCTCGCGTTGGCATCGGCGGGGTCGGCACCCGGGAGAATCCCGACGGTCAGGCCGCCCGCCTCCTTGGCGCCGCGCGCCGCCGCCGCCATGACGCCCCCGAGCCCTCCGCACACCAGGACCGCTCCGCGCTCGGCGATCAGTCGACCCACCGCGCCCGCCCACTCGGCCTCCTGGGGCGTGCACTCCGAGCCGCCGACGACCGCTATGAGCGGAGCCCTCATCGCCGCTTGCGGCGGTCCGGAGCCGCCCAGTACAGCGCGGTCGCGACCGCGCGGCGCCACTCCGCCTGGCGCTCCTGCACGGCGCGCCGGTTCCGGCTCGGACGGAACTGCGTGAACCGCCGCCCCGCGAGGAAATCGCGCGGCGCCTTCCAAACGCCGAGCTCGAGTCCGGCCAGCGCGGCCGCGCCGAGCGCCGTGGTCTCGAGCACGTCGGGACGCGCGACTGGGACGCCGAGCAGGTCCGCCTGGAACTGCATCAAGAAGTCATTGGCGGCGGCACCCCCATCGACTTGGAGCGCGCGCAGCGTGAGCTGCGCATCGGCCGTCATGGCGTCCAGCACATCCTTGGTGCTGTACGCCATCGCCTCGAGCGCGGCGCGCGCCAGATGGGCGCGACTCGTCCCGCGCGTGAGCCCCACGATCGTGCCCCGGGCATTAGGCTCCCATTGAGGCGCGCCGAGACCGACGAAGGCCGGCACGAAATACACTCCGCCCGTATCTGGGACGCCGCGCGCCAGCGCATCGGTTTCAGAAGCTTGATGGATCAGCTGCAGCCCGTCGCGGAGCCATTGGATCGACGCCCCGGCGATGAAGACGCTGCCCTCGAGGGCATAGACCGGCTGCCCGCGAGGCCCGCACGCAACGGTGGTCAGCAAGCCGTGCTTCGACTCCGCGCGTCGTTTGCCAGTATTCAGAAGAAGAAAGGCACCCGTGCCGTACGTGTTTTTGGCCTCGCCGGGGTCGACACATCCCTGTCCGAACAGGGCCGCCTGTTGATCTCCCGCGACGCCCGCCACGGGCATCTCGGCCCCCAGGTGCTGCGCCCCACAGACGCCGAATGCGCCGCTCGAGCTCCGCACCTCGGGGAGCGCGCCGGCGGGGACCCCGAACAGACGTAACAGCTCCGGGTCCCAGGCGTGCGTCTTGATGTTGTAGAGCATGGTGCGAGACGCGTTCGTGTGATCGGTCGCGAACACCTTCCCATTCGTGAGCCGGAAGACGAGCCACGCGTCGATCGTGCCGAACACCGCGTCGCCGGAGGCGACGCGTCGCTCGAGCCCGGGCACGTGCTCGAGCAGCCATTCGATCTTGGTCGCCGAGAAATAGGGGTCGGGCACGAGACCGGTGCGTGATCGGATCAAGGGGGCCTTGCGCCGCTTCACGAGCTGGGCACAGCGCGGCGCCGTGCGGCGGTCCTGCCACACGATCGCCCGATAGAGGGGCCGGCCCGTGTCCCGCTCCCACACGCACACCGTCTCGCGCTGGTTGGTGATCCCCACGCCTACGGGCGTGACGCCCGCCTGCTGAATCGCTTCACGCGCGGCGTGGAGCGCGACACGGAAGATCTCCTCGGGATCGTGTTCGACCTCACCCGGTCGCGGGAAGTGCTGCGTCACCTCGCGGTAGCCGCGGCCGAGGAGGCGTCCGTCGGCGTCGACGACGAGAGAGGTGACCCCCGTGGTCCCCTCATCGATCGCGAGAATGGCGCTCATCCGCGCGGTCTCCCGTCACCGAAGGGCGGTTGTTCGAGCCCGCGATCGGTCACGAAGCCGGTGACATAACGCGCCGGGGTCACGTCGAAAGCGGGATTGAGCGCGGTCACTGACGTGGGGGCGATGCGTCGCCCCGCTACCATCGTCACCTCTTCGGGCGCGCGCTGCTCGATCGGAATGCCGTCCCCGTCGGGCAACGCCGGATCGATGGTGGTGGACGGCGCCGCGCAATAGAACGGCACGCCATGATGGAGGGCGTTCACGGCCAGGGAGTACGTGCCGATCTTGTTGGCAAAGTCGCCGTTGGCGGCGATGCGGTCGGCGCCCACGATCACAAGGTCCACCTTCGCTTGCCGCATCAACGACGCCGCGACCGCGTCCGCGATCACCGTACAGGCGATTCCGGCGTGGGCGAGCTCCCACGCAGTGAGCCGGGAGCCTTGCAACACGGGGCGCGTCTCGTCCACGAACACCTTCACTCGACGACCTGCTTCGTGCGCCAGATAAATCGGCGCGAGCGCGGTTCCGATCCCGCCCGTCGCGAGGGCGCCCGCGTTGCAGTGGGTCAGCACCGCGGCACCGTCCGGCACGAGCGCCAACCCTGCCTCACCGATTCGTCTGCACATCGCCCGGTCCTCTTCCCAGATGGCGGTAGCCGCCGCCTGAAGGCGCTCCCAGATCGCCGCGCCATCGCCGGCCGTCTCCCGGGCGACCCGCGCCATGCGGTCGAGCGCCCACCGAAGGTTCACGGCCGTGGGTCGCGTGGCCGCGAGCATCGTGACGAGCTCGTCGAGGCGCGCGAGGAAGCGTTCGCGCGGCGCCACCCGCAGCTCGCGCGTGCCCGTCACGAGCCCCATCGCCGCCGCGATGCCGATGAGCGGGGCGCCGCGCACCTGGAGCGTTCGAATCGCGTCCGCGACCGCGGTTGCGCTCTCGAGATCCCGCTCGATCAGCGCATCCGGAAGCGCGCGTTGATCGATGATCCGCACGGCACCGGAAGGCGACCAGGCGATGGCTTGGACCGACATGCGCGTCAACGTAACGGTGGCTCGCTGTGGCGTGCAAGCAACGGTCGACCTCGGTCATCGATGTGACGGCGGCATGTGCCGGCTGGGTATCCGCTCATGAAACCTCACTCACTTCCACCCGGAGGCGACATGAAGCGCATCCTCTCCGCACTACTAGTCGCTGGGGCAGTCGTGATGGCCGCGTGCAACGAGCGTGACGGCGCGAGTCGTCCACTCGGGCTCGTGACCGCCAACGACTCCTCGACAGACTCGATTCCAGGCCGGAAGCCGGGCCCCGTCGCATCGGTCACCGTCTCACCCGAGTCGGCAACCGTCGCCGTAGGCGACAGCGCGGGCTTCTTTGCCGACCTGCGTGACGCCGCGGGGATTCCCGCCAGGGACGCCAACGTGAAGTGGAGCGTGGCCGATCCCACGGTGGCGCGCATCGAGGGAGCATTTGGGCAGTCCGTCATTCTACGCGCCCTGCGCCGTGGTAGCACCACGGTCACAGCCAGGAGCCATGGGAAGAGCGGCACAGGGCTGCTGGTGGTCGACTCGCTGCCACCGCCTCCGCCGCCCGGCGATTCTGTCGCGACGGTCGAAGTGACACCGTCAGCCGACACCGTCGCGGCGGGGGATAGCGCCAGCTTCTTCGCAATCCTGCGAGACGCCAACGGAAACATCCTCTCCGGCCGGGCCGTGTCGTGGACTGTGAGCGACTCCTCGGTAGCTCGCATCGAGGGCGCCTTCGGCCAGACCGTAGTGATCCGTGCCATCGGCGCCGGGTTCTCCCTCGTCACGGCGTTCAGCGAGGGCAAGAGCGGGTCGGGGAGCATGGTGGTGCCTTAGAAGGCAAGTGGGGAGTGCGGAATACGGAGTGTAAATGGAAGGTCGGGCCGCGAACGAACGCCCGCCCTGCCATTCCGCACTCCACATTCCGCACTCCGCACTCTCGTGATACCATTCTTCCATGAGCTATCAAACCCTTCTATTTGAAATCCGCGACGGCATCGCCTTCATCACGATCAACCGACCCGACAAGCTCAACGCGCTGAACGATCAGGTCGTGGGCGAGCTCGCGCATGCGGCCGACCGGGTGGCCACCGAAGACGAGATCAAAGGCGCCCTCCTCACCGGGTCGGGCCAGAAGGCGTTCGTCGCGGGCGCCGACATCGGTGACCTCGCGAAGCAGGGTCCGTTCGACGGCAAGGCCCGTGCCCTGCGCGGCCAGGCGATGCTTCGGCGGTTCGAGACGTGTGGCAAACCCGTGGTCGCGGCCGTGAACGGCTACGCGCTCGGGGGCGGCTGTGAGCTCGCGATGGCGTGTCACGTACGCATCGCGAGCGAGACCGCCAAGTTCGGCCAGCCCGAGGTGAAGCTCGGCATCGCCCCGGGGTATGGCGGCACGCAGCGACTGCCCCGACTCGTGGGCAAGGGTAACGCACTGCACCTCATTCTGACCGGCGAGATGATCGACGCGCGCGAGGCGCATCGCATCGGCCTGGTCACACGCGTTGTGGCGCCCGGTGAGCTTCTCGCGACCGCGGAACAGACGCTGCGGGGCATCCTCGGCATGGGGCCGCTTGCCGTACGCCTCTCGCTCGAGGCGGTGGACCAGGGCACTGAGATGACCCTCGACGAAGGCCTGCTGCTCGAGGCCAACCACTTCGGGCTGCTGGCCGCCACGGAGGACATGAAAGAGGGCCTCACCGCCTTCCTGGAAAAGCGGCCTCCGCGCTTCCGGGGTCGATGAGAGTAAGTCTTGCCACGACAATAACTTCAGGGTATTTTTAGTGGGTTGTCTGGGGGTCACGCGGCGAGGCCGCGCTGCGCCACGGGATGCCCCGTGGCGCTTCTCGTAAACGGGGGTGGGGGGGTATGGCCGAGCACCGGCGCAGCGGGCGGCCGACGGCGATCGGCGTAGCGCTGGAGCGCTACCTGGCCAAGGCCGGGCTCGCCCAGCGGCTTGCGCAAGCGCAGGTGATCCCCGACTGGCCGCGGCTCGTCGGCCCGCAGATCGCCCATGTCACCGCCCCGGAGAGCGTGAGCCCCGATGGCACGATGTTCGTGCGCGTGACCACGAGCGCCTGGATGAACGAGCTGCAGCTGATGGGCCCGCAGATCATTGCGGCGATCAACGCAGGGCGCGGCGCCGGACGCATCAAGGCGATCCGCTGGCTTCTTTCACACTAGAGCGCGAATGGCGAAGGCAAAACCTCGAGCCCCGAAAGACAAAGGCAACGGCGGCTACCAGGCCGATTCGATCCAGGTCCTCAAGGGCCTGGAGGCAGTGCGACGCCGTCCGGCGATGTATATCGGATCGGTGTCCGGCCGCGGTCTCCACCACCTCGTGTACGAGGTGGTCGACAACTCCGTGGACGAGGCGCTCGCTGGCTATAGCACCCAGATCGACGTCACCATCCACCCCGACAATGCGATCACCGTGGTCGACAACGGTCGGGGCATCCCGGTCGACGTGCACAAGACGGAAAAGAAGCCCGGCGTCGAGGTGGCTCTCACGGTGCTGCACGCCGGCGGCAAGTTCGACAAGAGCACCTACAAGGTCTCGGGCGGGCTCCACGGCGTCGGCGTGTCGGTGGTGAACGCGCTGTCGGAGAAGCTCGAGGTGTGGGTGGACCGCGACGGCAAGCGACACCATATGGCGTTCGAGCGCGGCGATACCAAGAAGAAGCTCGAGGTCATCGGGAAGGCGAAGGGCACCGGCACCACCGTCTGGTTCAAGCCCGACACGAAGATCTTCACCGAGACGCGCTTCGACTACGCCACGATCGCCACCCGGCTGCGCGAGCTCGCGTTCCTGAACAAGGCCCTCACGATCACGCTCAAGGACGAGCGTAAAGGGCAGCAGAAAGAGGAGACCTTCTTCTACAAGGGCGGCCTCGCCGAGTTCGTGAAGCACCTGCTCGGCAACCGCAAGACGCTGCACCCCAAGCCCATCGTGTTCGAGACCACGCGAGAAGGTGTCGTCGTCGAAGGCGCCATCCAGTACGATGACGGTTACAACGACAACACACTTTCCTTCGTGAACAACATCAACACGCACGAAGGTGGGACGCATCTCACCGGGTTCCGGGCCGCGCTCACCCGCACCATCAACGAGTGGGCGAAAAAGGACGGCATTCTCAAGAAGGAGGAATTCACCCTCACGGGGGACGACATCCGCGAGGGCCTGACCGCCGTGTTGCACGTCAAGGTCAAGGATCCACAGTTCGAAGGGCAGACCAAGACCAAACTGGGCAACTCCGAGGTCGAGGGGATCGTGAAGAGCGTCGTGAACGACGCCCTGGGCGACTTCTTCGACAAGAGCCCGAGCGTGGCGCGCACCATCATCGCCAAGGCGGTGAGCGCGGCGCGGGCGCGCGAGGCGGCACGCAAGGCGCGCGAGCTGGTCCGCAAGAAGAGCGGGCTCGAGGGCGGCCTGCTCCCGGGCAAGCTCGCCGACTGCAGCGTGAGCGACCCCAAGCTCACCGAGCTGTATCTCGTCGAGGGCGACTCGGCCGGTGGCTCCGCCAAACAGGGACGTGACCGCAGCTTCCAGGCGATCCTGCCGCTGCGCGGCAAGATCCTGAACGTGCAGAAAGCGCGCATCGACAAGATCCTCTCCAACGAGGAGATCCGGACCATCATCACGGCGATCGGGACCGGCGTGGGCGAGGACTTCAAGGTCGACGACGCGCGCTACCACAAGATCATCATCATGACCGACGCCGACGTGGATGGCGCCCATATCCGCACGTTGCTGCTCACGTTCTTCTATAAGGAAATGAAGTTCCTGATCGACGTGGGGTACATCTACATCGCGCAGCCGCCGCTGTACCGCGTCGCGAAAGGCAAAGAGGAGTTCTACGCGTACGACGAGAAGGAGCGCGACGCGTACGTGAAGCGGCTCACGAACGGCGAGACGCCCCACGGCACGATGATGGTGCAGCGCTACAAGGGTCTGGGCGAGATGAACCCCGACCAGCTGCGGAACACCACGATGGATCCGGCACGGCGGACGCTCCTGAAGGTGACCATGGAGGATGCCTTCGAGGCGTCGCAGCTGTTCGAGACGTTGATGGGCGACGAGGTGGAGCCTCGCCGCAAATTCATCGAGGAGAACGCGAAGTTCGTGCGGAACCTGGACGTGTAGCGAGGTCCTCCACGCCCGCTTTGGTCACGCGATGTGACACGAGCGGCAGCGGTTTGTCGTCGAGCTTGTCCCCGATCACGATCGCCTGTCCGAGGGCCTCGAAGGCGAGGTTCATTCCCGTCGGGTCCTTCGCGAAGACCGATGCGATCGGCTCCCCCGCCAGCACCTTGTCTCCCGGCTTCGCCGTGATCACGAACCCGACCGTGGGATCCACGGGGTCCTCGACCTTGAGGCGACCGCCGCCCATCGCGACGACTGCCCGTCCGATGACTCTCGGCTCCACCCGCCGGATCACCCCGGTGCGCGGGGCGTTGTACACCTCGACCTCCTGCGCCTGAGGGAGCACGGACGCGTCTTCCACGACTTTCGGGTTCCCGCCTTGCGCTTCGATCACCTGCTCGAATTTTTCGGCCGCGAGCCCCGAGCCGATGGCGTTCTCCAGTCGTTGCCGGGCCTTCTTGGACGTCTTTTCGACGCCCGCCGCCAACAGCATTTCTACGCCGAGTGCGTACGTCACTTCCATCAAGTCCTCGGGACCTTCGCCCCGGAGCGCGAGGATCGCCTCTTCGGTTTCGAGCGCGTTGCCGCACGCCCGGCCGAGCGGGCGATCCATCGCGGTGAGCAGCGCCACCGTCGGGCAGCCCCGGTCCTCGCCTAGGGCGATCATGGTCTTCGCGAGCTCGAGACTTTGCTCGAGCTGGGGCAGGAAGGCTCCGCTGCCGCGCTTCACGTCCAGCACGAGCGCGTTGAGCCCTTCGGCCAGCTTCTTCGACATGATGCTCGCCGCGATCAGCGGGATGGCCTCGACGGTGCCGGTCACGTCCCGCAGGGCGTAGATCCGGCGATCCGCGGGGGCGATCTCGGGTGTCTGGCCGATCATCGCGCAGCCGAGCTTCGTCACCTGGGCCTTGGCCTCCGCTAGCGAAAGCGCGGTGCGGAAGCCGGGGATGGCTTCCAGCTTGTCGAGCGTGCCCCCGGTGTGCCCCAGGCCACGCCCCGACATCATGGGCACCGCGACGCCGCACGTCGCGACGAGGGGCGCGAGCACGAGCGACACCTTGTCGCCCACGCCCCCCGTCGAATGCTTGTCGACACGGGGTGTGGTCCAGGAATCGAACGACAGCCGCTGGCCCGACGCGAGCATCGCGTCGGTGAGGGCGGCGAGCTCCTGGCGCTCGAGCCCGCGCAGCAGCACGGCCATGAGGAGCGCCGACATCTGGTAATCGGGGATGCGGTCCGCCGTGTACGCGGCGACCAGGGCCGACCACTCTTCCGGCGTGAGCGCGCCGCCGTCGCGCTTGCGCTCGATCAAGGGCACGACCAACATTCAGCGACCCCTCGATTTCGGGAGTCGTCGATGCGTGGTGTCGTCTCCGTAGTCTTGAGTCTCGCCCTCGCCAGTGCGGCAAGCGCCCAGGCGCCGCTCACGGACAAGGAGCACATCGCCCTGGGCGACAGCGCGTACGCCGCGCTGGCGCCGGCCCAGGCGCTGCAGCATTACCGCGCGGTCCTGGCGCACGATTCGACCAACTACCAGGCGCTGTGGAAGGCGAGCCGCGAGATCGTGGACATCGCGAAGCAAATGGACGAGAAAGGCGACAAGAAACAGCGCGACAGTCTCTACGAGGTCGGTCGCGCGTACGCGGAGGCGGCCGTGCGCGCCAACCCGAACGGTGCCGACGGCCATTTCATGATCGCGCAGGCGCTCGGCCGCCTGTCCCGCACGCGGGGCGGGAAGGAGCGCGTGCGGTTCGCCCAGATCATTTACGACGAAGCGAACAAGGCGATCGCGCTCGACTCGACCCAGGATGGGGCGTATCACGTCCTCGGCGCGTGGCACGAAGAGGTCATGCTGCTCTCCGGCATCCAGAAGTTCTTCGCGAAGACGCTCTTCGGGGCCGGGTTCCTGGACAAGGGCAATTGGGCCGACGCCCAGCGCTACCTCGAGCGGGCGGTCGCCCTCGCGCCGAAGAATATCTTCCATCGCTACGAGCTGGCGGGCGTGTACATCGATGTGGGGAAGTACTCCAAGGCCCGGGAGCAACTCAGCGCCCTCGAGACGCTCCCGATCGGCGACGTGCTGGACCACCAGTACCAGAAAGAAGCCAAGCAGCTCCTGGAAGACATCAAGGGCGAGAAGGACGAGTCATGAGTCGCTCGATCTCGGCCGTGGTTTTCGGAGCCTTGGCGGAGAGCCATTCGGCCCCCGTCGACGTCACCAGCACGTCGTCCTCGATCCGTACACCCAGCGCTTCCTGCGGCAGGTAGATCCCCGGCTCGATCGTCAGCACCATGCCGGACCGCAGGGGCGTGCTGTAATCCCCCACGTCGTGGACGTCCATCCCGAGCCAGTGCGACAGGCCGTGAATAAAGTACGCGTCGCACGTCTGGTCGCCGCACAGCGAGCCCGAGTGCGTGCGCATGTAGTCTCGGGCCACGCGGTTCAGACGACCGATGGTCGCTCCCGGGCGCGTCGAGTCGAACGCGGCTTGCTGGGTCGCGAGCACCAGATCGTAGATCGCCTTCTGGCGCGGGGTGAACTTCCCGTTCACCGGAAACGTGCGGGTCACGTCCGCCGTGTACTGGCCCCACTCCGCTCCCGCGTCGACTACGACGAGATCGCCGTCCCGGGTCTGGCGCCGGTTGACGTCGTAGTGAAGGGTGGTGGTATTCGGACCACTCCCCACGATGGACGGATAGCCCACGCGGTCGGCGCCGTTGCGGCGGAACGCCGCCTCGAGGGCAGCCTCGATTTCGTACTCCCACATCCCCGGGCGCGCCGCCTGCATCGCGGCCACGTGCCCGGCCGCCGAGATATCGATTGCCTTGCGCATGCGGGCGATCTCGTCCGCGTCTTTGACCAGCCGCATCGAGTCCACAATCGGGCGCAGGTTGCGCACGTCGCGTCCGGCGAACGCCAGGTCCTTGACCCGGGACTCGCCGCGCGTGGTCGCATCCAGGGGCACGTATAGCGGACCGCCCGCACCCCGGAACGTCAGTTCCCCGAGCACGGCATCGAGCGAGTCGGTAGGGAGGACGCGCCGAATGCCCGACAGGCGCGCGGCGGTGCTGTCCGGTCCGAGCCGCAGGCCGGTCCATCGCTCCTGGGACGGATTGCGCGGCGGAAGGAAGAGCACGGTCTCGCCGCCCGGCGCGAGGAGCAGCCACGCGTCCTGGGTCTCGAGCTCGGTGAGGTAAAAGAAGGTGTTGGTCTGACGGAAGTCGTTGTCCTGAATGACTTCGCGCTCGATGTCCCGCTCGTGCCCCGCGGGAACGAGGATCACGCCATGGCCGATGCGCGCAGCCAACGCGCGCCGTCGCGCCGCGACGCTCGCCGTGTCGACGGGCCTGCCCATGCCCGGCAGCTCGGGCACCGGCGTCCACGCGCCGATGGGCGGCGCGGTGGGCGTCGGTCGCGCTTGCGCGGCGGCGACGCTCGCGAGCGTGGTGACCACGACGACACACAGAGCGAATCGCATGGGCTCCGAAGCTACCGCGCGCCCGTGCGCGCGGCAACTTGACGCCGCCTCCGCCGTGGCCGCAAACTATGCCATGCCTGCGCCCGCCGCCTCCTCCTCCACCGACGCGGAGCGCCTCGCGGCGCGCGTTGCCGAGCTCGAGCGCGAGCGGAAGCACCTGCTCGCCATCATCGAGATTCTCAAAGAAGTCTCCACGTCACTCCACTTTATCGACATTCTCCAGGCAATCGCCCGCAAGCTGGGCGAAGCGTTCGGGCTCGATCGCTGCTCGATCTTCCTGGCCGAGCGCGGTGGGCGCTCGGTCCGCCTGGTCGCGTCCTATGAAGACCCCACGATTCGCAACTACGTGGTCGACTTGGAGCGCTATCCCGAGCTCAAGCGCGCGATGGTGAGCGGCGAGACGGTCTTCATTCCGGACGCCGCCACGGATCCCAGCCTGAAGCACGTCAAGGGTGAGATGATCAACCGCCGCGTCAAATCCATCACGGTGGTGCCGATCACGTGGCGGGGTGTGGCCATCGGAGCGATTTTCCTGCGCACGTTCCGCGACGGCCCGACTTTTTCGGACGAGGACGTGCGGTTCGTTCAGGTGGTCGCGGCCCTGACCGCCCAAGCTCTGCGGAACGCCCATCGCTACGAGCGTCTCGAGCAGCGACAGCACGAAACGGGCGAGAGCCTGCGCCGGATGGAGCTCGAGCGGGTGGCCTTGCTCTCGTTCCTGCGGCGGCTGTTCGCGGCGTTCGGCGAGCGCGAGGGTGCCTGGGCCGAGGGCCTGCTCCCGCGCGCTAGCGCGGAGGAGCTCGATCGCCTGGTCGGCGTCGCGATGGCCGTCATCCAAGAAGAAGCCAAGGGGCGGTGAAGGGCGGGGGCACAGCCGCGCGGGCCGCCGAGCTGCGGCGGCTGCTCGAGCGCGCGAGCCACGCCTACTACGTACTCGACAAGCCGGACATCTCGGACGCCGAGTACGATCGTCTGTTCCGGGATCTCCAGGAGCTCGAGGCCAAGCACCCCGAGCTCCGCACGCCGGACAGCCCGACCCACCGCGTGGGTGCCGAGCCCGCGACCGCCTTCAAGAAACATCGCCACGTCGTCCCGATGCTCTCCCTCGCCAACGCCTTCAACGAGACCGAGCTGACCGAATGGGAGGATCGCAACGCCCGCCTGGTCCCGGAGGTCCGGGCGGCCGGCTACACGCTCGAAGTGAAGATCGACGGCGCCGCGGTGAGTCTCACGTACGAGGGCGGCGTCCTGGTGACCGGCGCGACGCGCGGGAACGGCGTGGAGGGTGAAGACGTGACCGCCAACCTCCGGACGGTCCTGGACGTGCCGCTGCGGCTCAAGGGCAAGGGCTGGCCGAAGCGCATGGAGGTGCGCGGCGAGGTCTACTTCTCACGATCGCGATTCGCCGCGCTCAACCGTGAGCGGGAGCAGGCCGGGGAGCCGCCGTTCGCGAATCCGCGCAACTCCGCCGCAGGATCCCTGCGCCAGCTCGACCCCAAGATGACCCGCGGGCGCGGCCTGCGCATCTTCTGCTTTCACATCGAAGCCCCGGGCCAGAAGCTACCCATCGATACGCAGCACGACCTGCTGGAGCAGCTCGGGGCATGGGGGTTCCCTGTAGAGCCGCACCACGCGCTCGTCCCCGATCTCGCTCAGGCGCACCAGGAAATCCTCAAGCTGGGACAACTCTTCCCGACGCTCGACTACGGAGCGGACGGCGTGGTCGTGAAAGTGAATCCGCTGAGCCTGCACGCCGAGCTCGGCACCGTGGGCGACCGGGAGCCGCGTTGGGCGATCGCCCGCAAGTTCGCGCCCGAGGTCCAGATCACCAAGCTCCTCGAGATTCGCATCAACGTCGGGCGGACCGGCGCGCTCAATCCGTACGCCGTGCTCGAGCCGGTCGAGATCGGGGGTGTGACCGTGTCCACCGCCACGCTCCACAACTTCGATCTCATCGAGGCGAAGGACATCCGGGAGGGCGACTGGGTCGAGGTCACGCGTGCCGGCGAAGTCATCCCGCAGGTGCTCGGCCCGGTGCGGGAGCGCCGCACGGGGAAGGAGCGGAAATTCAAGCGCCCGGAACGTTGTCCCGTGTGCCACTCCAAGGTCGAGTACCCGACCGACGAGGTGATGGCGTTTTGCTCGAACATCTCCTGCCCCGGGCGCATCCTCGAGAGCATCGTGTACTTCGCCGCCGTGATGGACATTCGGGGCCTCGGCTACGAGCGCGTCCGCGCCTTCCTCGACGCCAAGCTCATCAAGGACGTCGCCGATCTCTACGAGCTGACGCCCCTGCAGCTCCTGAGCCTGGAGGGGTTCGCGGAGAAGTCGGCGCAGCAGCTCGTGGACGCGATTCAGGCGTCCAAGAACCAGCCGCTCTCCACGCTCCTCAACGCGCTCGGCATCCGGCACGTCGGGGCCGGGGCGGCCAAGCTGCTCGCCCGCCAGTTCGGCACCATGAAAGCGTTGCGCAATGCGTCGGTCGCACAGATCGGGGCCATCCGAGGGGTCGGCGAGGCGATCGCGCAAGCCGTGGCGGGCTTCTTCGATGAAGGGAAGAACCGCAAGCTTCTCGAGCGGCTCGACAAGCTCGGTCTCACCTTCAAGGAGCCCACCGCCTCGGAGGGCAAGGGCCCGCTGGCAGGCCAGGTGTACGTCGTCACCGGCACCCTGCCGTCCCTGTCCCGCGCCAAGGCGATTCAGCTCATCGAGGCGGCCGGCGGTCACGTGGTCGACAGCGTGTCCCGGAAGACCACGGCCATCGTGGTCGGGGCGGACGCGGGCTCGAAACTGGAGCGTGCGAAGACGCTCGGCGTCCAGGTCATCGACGAGGCCGAACTCTTGCGCCGCGCTCGCGCCAAACCCTAACTTGCCGTCCGAGATATGAGTCCTTCCGCGCCCTCAACGACCGATGCGCTCACCATCGGCCGTACTGCCCTGCGCCAACTTCGTGTCAGCCTCCTCCGGGACGCCTCCGACCACGCCGTCCCGATCCTGCAGGAGGTGGGCTTCGCAGCCGGCGAGGGCGTCTTTGACGCCTTCTGCGCCTGGCTCCCGGGCGAGACCGGCGTCGCCCAGCCCGGCGATCTCGATGCGGGACGCTTCAACGACGTGCTGGGCGCATTCTTTCAGGCCATCGGCTGGGGTTCGATGACGGTCGCGCCGCTCGGCAACGCGGCGCTCGTCGTGGACTCGAGTGACTGGGCGGAGGCCGAGCCGGGCAGCGCCGAGACGCCGATGTGCTTCTTTACGTCAGGGATGCTGTCGGACTTCCTGGGTCGTCTCTCCGGAGAGCCGGTGGCCGTGATGGAGGTGGAGTGCCGCTCGCGCAACGACGGGCGGTGTCGCTTTCTCTCGGGATCCCCGGATACGCTGAATGCGGTGTACGAGCAGATGTCACAGGGCCGGACCTACGCCGAAGCCCTGGCGGGCTAGGTGTCGGGTGTCCGGTGCCCGGTGTCCGACACCAGACACCTGACACCTCAGTGACCGCCGCGGAAGCCCAAATCGCCGAGATCGTCCACCGCGAGACGAACGCCTGGGACACCCAGGACGCGGGCCTCCTCGTCTCCTGCTTCCATCCCGCCATGGTGTGGCCCTGGCCGCCAACGGCTCAGTCCCACGACCCTATGACATGGGTGATGGTCTGGGGCCGGTTCAACGCCGAACGGTGGAGTCGCGGGTGGCAGGAGCTGTTCGACACGCATTCGCTGGTGCACAACAAGCGCGAGATCAAACGGATCGTCGTGTCCGCCGAGGGCGACGGCGCCTTCGCGGTCGTGGACATCGACACGCTCTGGCGACACAAGCAGACGGGTGTCGAGCAACGGTGGAAGGGACGGACCTGCAAGATCTACTCGCAGGTGGGGACGCAATGGAAGATGGTGGCGCAGACGGGGGTGCTTCAATACTAGGTGTCCGGTGTCCGGTGTCAGGTGTCCGGTGTTCGGGCACGGCCGGGTAGCGCCGGACACCCGACACCAGAAACCGGACACCTGTCTTACCGCCGAGCAACGCTCACCCCCTCGAAGAGCACCGAAGATGCCCAGCGCGACCCCGCCCAGCGCGCGTCGTTCCCGAAGGCGCCGACTCGGTTCCACAGCTCATAGGCGTTTCCGGCGACGGCCGCGTCCTTCACTCGCCCGGTGATCTCACCGCGCTCGACGCGATAGGCCAATGCCACGGGGTGGCTGAACGCTCCGCCGATCACATTGCCCTGCCCCACCCCGATCAGCTCGTCGACCAATAGGCCGTCGGTGATGCTGGCAAGCAACCCACCGCCCAACGCTTGGGGCAAGGCATGCCTTGCCCCGACATCGACCGCATCCCCCACGAGGATGTTCGTATATCCCGGCACGGGCTTCCCGAAGATTCCTCGCTCTCCATTCCCGGTGCTCTGTGTCCTAGCACGCGCGGCCGTTTCGAGATCATAAATGAATCCGCGCACGACCCCCCGCTCCACGAGCGCCGTACGCCGTGAGGCGACGCACTCGTCATCGATGGGACGCGAGCTTGGCCGACCCGCCCGGAGTGGGTCGTCGGCGAGCGAGAACCCGACGTCGAACGCCTGCTCCCCGACCTTCCCCCCGAGCGGCGAAATGCCCTGCAGCACGGCCTTCCCCGACAATGCCTGCGTGACCGGCAACATCAGCGGCGACAGGCCCGACGGCGTGAAGACGACCGGCAGCGCGCCTTCGGGCGGCGCGACGATCCGCAGAGCACGGTCGAGCCGGGTGTTGACCGACGCGACCAGGGCCGCCAACACGTCGTCGCCCGGAAAATCCGCGGTCTCGGCCGAGTCCCCCACCGCCAGGACGTCGTCCCCGGCGATGCGCCACACGTCCACGCTGACGGCGACGCCGCTCGAGGCGTACTCGGCCGCGCCGCCGCTGGTATTCGCCACGCGCACCTGGGCGGTCTCGCGGTCGATGGCGACGTTGACGTGACAACCCTCGCGTTCGAGCCGCTCGAGCAGCGAGCGGCCCATAGCGATCAGCGCGTCCAGGCTAGCGCCCGCCGCGCGATCGAAGAAGGTCGAGATGCTCGGGAGCGGGCTCCCGGAGGGGGGGGAGGCGGGAAACCCGAGGTCGATCTCTTCCCCAAGCTCGGCGGAGGCGAGCGCGCGCGTCACGAGGTCGTCGGGGGCGACGTCGGCCGCGGTGGTGCCCGCGACGCCGACTCGCCCACGGTGGCGTACACGGAGGTTGGCGCCCGCTTCTTCGGTCGCGCCGGCGGCCTTGAGCCGGCCCCACTCGAAGGCCACGGACGTCCGCTCCACCCGACGCCAAAGCGCGTCCGCGCCACCATCGGCCCGACGCCGGGCGACCTCGAGCAGGCGCTCGATCACGCCGGCACGTCGCCGCCGACCAGCGCTTCCTCGATTCGCACGTGCGGCGCGCCCTCCGTCACCGGCAGCGGCGACTGCCCCGCCTTGCCGCAGCCGCCACCCATCTGGTTCCACCGGAAATCGCCGGCGATGTGGTCGATGCGGTCGAGCGTCTGGAACAGGTTGCCGGCGAGCACCACGTCCTTGACGAGCTCCGCGACGTGCCCATCGCGGATCATGCGGCCGTAGGCGGCGGTGAACGAGAAATTCTCGAGCATCGTCTGACCGCCGAACGCGCCGCAGGCATAGACGCCGAGCGTCACGTCGCGAATCAGATCGTCGAAGGTGCCCTTGCCGTTCCCGATATACGTGTTGGTCATCCGGACGATCGGCGCATGACGAAACGAAAGGGCGCGCGCGTTGCCGGAGGGTCGTTCGCCCATGGCGGCCGCCGTTTCGCGTGAGTGCAGGCGGCCGACGAGGATGCCCTCGCGGATGAGCGCCGTGTCCTGCGTCGGCGTGCCCTCGTCGTCGAACGGCAGCGTCCCCCGGAGACCCGGGGCGGCGCCGTTGTCGCCCACGTTGAGGACCGGCTTCCCGAAGCGGCGGCCGAGCGTCATCATCTCGCGGGCCTGCGGGTTTTCATAGACGAAGTCCGCCTCGGAGAGGTGCCCGAACGCTTCGTGGATGAACACCCCCGCGAGCTCCGGGTCGAGAATGACGGGGTAGGTCCCGCCGCGGACCATGGGCGCGTCGAGCAGCGCCACCGCGCGCTCCGCCGCGGCCCGGAAGCCGGACTCGTGATCCTGCGCGGACTTCCAGCCCCGGCGCAGGCCGACGGACTCGAGTCCTTTTTCGATGGTGCCGTCGCGGCGCGCCACCGCGGTTCCGGACAGGGTCAGCTCAGGCCGCAGCTCGTGCAGCGCGGCTCCTTGCGAGTTCACGTACCAGTACTCGCTCACCTCGTCGCGATAGATGGCGAGCGTATCGACGATCCGGTCGCTCACCCCGAGCATCGCGCCGTTGTAGGCCTCGATCAGGCGCTTCTTGTCCGCCAGGGCCACCCCACGCACATCCCCGTCGAGATCGAGCGCCGCGTCGGCGCGTTGCGGAGCGACGTCGGCGAGCCGGATGGGAGGGTCGACGGAGACCGCGCGCGACAGCTCTCCCGCCCGCGCGACCATCGACTCGAGCTGGTCGAGCGATGTGAACGACGCGACGCCCCACCCCCGGCCGGCGTGCAGGACGCGTACGAACCCACCCTGGTCCTCGCTGGCGGTCGCCGATTCGAGGCGCCGCCCGCGGTAGGTCACGGCGGTACTCCAGGTGCGTTCGACGCGGATTTCGGTGTAGTCGGCGCGAGAGCGTTTCAGCGCCGCGGCCAGCCGATCGATCAACCCCCGAGTTCCTTGAGCTTCGCGGCGTAGTCGGGTCGCATCACGATCTCACCCTCGATGATGACCTCGCGGTCCCACGGGAGGATGATGAAGTTCTCGGTTTCGAGCGCGGCGAAGTCGGGTTGGAAGGGTCCCGTCCGAAACGAGACGGCCGTCTTCACGTCGGCGGGCTTGAGCTCGCGCACGGCGTTCAGAGCGAGCTTCATGGTGGCGCCCGTGTCGCACGTCTCGTCCACGATCAACACGCGCCGGCCCGTGACGAGACGCGGCGGAGCGGCGATCACGACCGGTCGCCCACCCGCCTCGGTCCGGGTGATGGCGAGGGACGCGAAGTCCCGCTGCAGGATGCTCGCCACCACCGCGCCGGGAATCACCCCCGCCCGGGCGATGCCGATCACCACCTCGGGGTCGTACGCGCGGAAGATTCGCAGCGCCAGGGCCCGGCACATCTCGCCGAACAGCGGCCAGTCGACCTCGAGGACGCCGTGGGGCTTGCGGGGGGGGCGCGCGTTGCGCGGTGGAGGTGTGCGGGGCGCGGCGGGCATGGGGTCAGAAGCTACATTGCAAAGTCACGAGGCCGCAAGCTATTTTCGGCGCATGGGTTTCTGGCGCCGTCTGTTCGGCGGCTCGGTTGCGGACGATCTCAAACCCCAGCGCCTCGACTACCTGAACGAGGCGCTCGCACTGGAACGCCAGGGCGATTACGAATCGGCCCTCACGTCGTACCGCCTCGCCCTCCGCGATCATCCCAACGACGCGCGCATTCTCCAGAACATGGCCATCGCGTTCACCAAGACGCGCCGCGTCGACGAAGCCATCCGCCATTACCGCCGGGCGCTCGAGCTCGACCGAGAGCTCGCCGGCGCGCACTACGGCCTTGCGTTCTTGCTGCTCAAGCGAGGGGATCCGGACGGGGCCACCCAGCATCTCCGGGCGTTTCTCGCCCACCCCCCCAAAGGTCCTGATGCGCAGAAGTGGATCGAGCACGCCACCGTGGCCCTGCGCGACCTGGGCGCCTCGGGAGGCGGGCCGACGCACGCCGCGGCGGCGGAGGCGCCCTGACCGGCCGGCCCCACCCCGGGGCCCGCGCCGGCGTCATCCTGCTCGTGGTCGCGGCGGCCGCCGGCTGTGGAGCGTTCGGCCCCCCGGACTTGAACCGCGTGATCGCCATCGAGATCACCGCCCCCGACAGTCTGGAGGAGCTCGTCACGCTCGTTCCGCATGCCCGAGCGCTCGACGGCCACCTCGACTCGGTCCCAGCGACGTTCATCTGGTCCACCCTCGACACCGCCGTCCTGACGGTGCTCGACAGCACGACGGGACGCACGGTGGTCAATCATGCCGGCAACACCGGCCGCCTGCTGGCGCGCACGGGCTCGATGTTCTCGAACCCGCTGCTAATTCGCACGCTCGCCGCGGCGGACACCGTCTATGCGACCCCCCCCACGCGCGTGGCGGACACCGTGCACCTGTCGGTTGACTCCCTCTCCGATTCGCTCGCCGTGCTGATCGCGGACATCATCGATTCGACGAGCGGCGGCGACTCGCTCACGGTCCCGCTCGCCGGCAGGCCCGTCACCTACTCGATCACGTTTCCCACGGCGCCCGGACCTGTCACGCTCGTCACGAGCGACACGGCGCGGACGCTCGTTACGAGCGATAGCGTGGCGAGCGGAAGCACGGGGATCGCGAGCGTCAAGCTGCGCTTGATCGCGGGACCGGTGCCCGACAGCGTGCTCGTGACCGCGAGCGCTCACCGCGCCGTCGGCACGCCGGTGCCCGGGTCGCCTGTCACTTTCGTCGTGAGGTTCCTGCCATGAGCGCCCGTACGTTGACGGAGCTGTTCTTCGACGCCGTGGAGAAATACGGTGGTCACCCGGCCGCCTTCCGCTACAAGGCCGACGGGACGTGGCATGCAGTCACGCATCCCGAGGCTCGGGAGCGAGTCGAGGCGCTCGCCATGGGGCTGCGGGAGCTGGCGCTCGGCGCCGGGGACAAGGTCGCGATCCTGTCCGAAACCCGCCTCGACTGGACGCTCGCCGACTATGCGTGCCTCTGCATCCGCGCCACCGACGTGCCGATCTACCCCACGTTGCCCGCGAATCAGGTCGAGTACATCCTGCGCGACTCGGGGGCGGCGGCGGTGTTCTGCTCCACCGCCGCGCAGGTGGAGAAGATTCAGTCGGTGCGCGCCGGGCTCCCGGCCCTGCGCAACGTCATCGTCTTCGATCCGACGGCCGCGGGCGGCGGCGTCCTCGCCCTTGCCGACGTCGAGAAGAAGGGAAAGGCGGCCGCGGCGAAGTATCCCCGCCTCAAGGAAGACGCCCTGGCCGTGCGGCCCGACGACCTCGCGACGCTGATCTACACGTCGGGCACGACCGGGCAGCCCAAAGGCGTCATGCTGAGCCACGGCAACATCTGCTCCAATGTGAATGCGTGCGTGGCGGTGCTGCGCGCGAGCGAAGACGACAGCTGCCTGGCCTGGCTCCCGCTGTCGCACATCCTCGAACGCATGGTGGAGTACTACTTCTTCGACGTCGGCGTGACGATCAACTTCGCCGAATCGGTGGACACGGTCGCGCAAAATCTGCTCGACGTGCATCCGACGATCGTCGCGGGCGTGCCGCGCCTGTACGAAAAGGTCTACGCCCGCGTGCTCGAGAACGCGCTGAGCGGCAGCGCGCTCAAGCGCCGGATCTTCCTCTGGGCCAAGCGCGTCGGGGAGGCGTGGACGGCGCATCGCCTCGCCGGCGTCCCGGTTCCGCTGACCCTGCGCCTGCGGCGCGCGCTCGCCGATCGCCTGGTCTTCGCGAAGCTGCGCGCCCGGACCGGTGGCCGCGTGAAGTTCTTCGTGTCCGGATCGGCGCCCCTCGCGGCCGAGGTCGCGCGGTTCTTCTTCAGCGCCGGTCTGCCCGTCCTCGAGGGGTACGGCCTGACCGAAACGTCGCCCGTCCTCACCCTCACCCCGCTCGATCGCCCCAGGCTCGGCGCCGTGGGCAAGCCGATCCCCGGCGTGCAGATCAAGATCGCGTCGGACGGCGAGATCCTCGCGAAGGGGCCCAACATCATGCGGGGCTACTACAACAAGCCCGACGAGACCCGCGAAGCGATCGATGCGGATGGCTGGTTCCACACGGGCGACATCGGGGAGCTCGACGCCGATGGCTACCTCAAAATCACCGACCGGAAAAAGGATCTCCTCAAGACGGCCGGCGGGAAGTACATCGCCCCGCAGCCGATCGAGAATACCGTCCGCCTGAACAAGTTCGTGGCGAGCGCGGTGGTCCTCGGCGACATGCGCAAGTTCCCGATCATTCTCATCGTGCCGAACTTCGAGAACCTGGAGCGCTGGGCCAAGGAGCGCGGCCTGGCGTACGCGTCCCATGCCGATCTGATCCGGCTGGCGGACGTGAAGGCCAAGATGGAGCGCGAGGTGATGGGAGGCCTGCGCGACCTCGCGAAGTTCGAGATGCCGAAGAAGGTCGTGCTGCTCGAGCGCGACTTCACGATCGAGTCGGGCGAGCTGACCCCGTCGCTGAAGGTCAAGCGGCGTCAGGTCGAGAAGAACTACAAGGAGATGATCGACCGCGTCTACACCGAGGCCGATCCCACGGCCGCGACGGTCGAAGGCTGATCAGCGCCGCTCGGCGACGAGCAGTCCCTGCCCCGAGGCGACCCGGGTCAGCCCGGGGGGCGGTGTGACGTCGTCGCGCTCCACCACCAGCCGCCGCCCCGGCAGCAGGATGCGGTGCGCTTCCGCGAGCCAGGCCGGCTCCGCGCGATCTCGCCCGACCACCACCGCCCGCGCCATCGTCCGTCGCAACGGGATCATCGTGTCACAGGCCACGAGACTCAGCACCGGCAGCTCCTCGACGTCGGGCGGGGCGTCGATCCCGATGAAATGGATGCCGCCCATCAGTGCCGCGAGCCCCACCGCGTGCCGCGCGGCGGAGCCGAGCAGGACGACGTAACCACCCGGACCGGAAAGATCGAGCAACGCCTGGAGGGTCTCGGCCGCAGGGAGCGGGGAGCGCGGAGCGGGACCCTCCGCAGTGCCAGGTCCTGCTCCCCGCTCCCTGCTCCCCGAGAATTGCACAACTCCCTTGAGGATCGCGAATTCCCGCCCACACACCGGGCACCCGAGCACCCCGGACCGCACCATGCGGCCGCGCATTTCTCCCGTGGACATCACGAGGAACCCCTCGTCGTGGGGCTCCGGGCAGCGCAGCATCTCCGTCAGGTCAATGTGCACGTGAGCCGAACTCCACCCACGTCACGCGATCCGCTTCGACCCGCACGCGTCGCGTCATCTTTCGCCCGTCGACCACGACCGCGAGCGTGTAGTCCCCTGGATCGACGTCCGAGACCGCGAAGTGCTCCCCGTAGTCGGGGTCGGGATGATTGTGCTCCCCGTATGTCTCCGCGTACGAGTACGGCGTTTCCTGGGGCTCCGCCTTGATCAGCCCGTAGACACGCGCCTGTTGCGCGGGCCGGCCCTGCGCGTCCCACACGCGCCCGGCCACGATGCCCGTCCCCGGCAGGGGCCGGATCCACAGCTCGGGATTCACGGTGTAGCGCGGGAACCGCTCGTTCGGATCGACGACGAGCGGCGTCGAGTCGACGGGCGTGGTGTGAATCTCGAGGTGCAGATGGTCGTTCGTGGCCCGACCGGTATTGCCCACGAGCGCGATGACGTCGCCCGCCTTCACCCGCTGGCCCTCGGACACGAGCAGCTTGGAATTGTGGTAATACGTCGAGTAGACGAAGAGCCCCTTCACCTTTCGGTCGTGGCGGATCGCCACCGTGTTCGAGCCCCGCTCCGCGAGCCCCGCGAACACCACGGTCCCGTCGCCGATCGCGTGGACCGGCGTGCCGTCGGGGTTGTTGAACTCGACGCCCTGATGTTGCTGGAAGTTGCCGCCCATGGTGGAGCCGTATCGGTACGTCTGGTCGATATACGGTTGATCGGTCAGGGCGATCGGGCGCGCGAACCAGGTATGCCGTGCGCCCTGAGTGTCGGTGTCGGGCCGTTCGCGATACGTCACGCCGACCAGGCTCAAGCCTTGATTGATGCGACACGTCGAGATCCCGGTGGGACGGCCCGCCGCATACGTGCCGGGCGCGAGCACCAGGAGCGCCGTGACCGTCGGCGTGACGTCGCACACGCTCAATGCGTCACCGTCTTCCTCGTACGCGCCTTCGCGTGTGCCCGCGAATGCGCGCCCCGGGCCGGCTCCCACGATGGCCTGCACGGCGGGCATGTCCGCCCGGCAACCCTTTACGACGGGAGCGACCGGACACGCCGGGCGTCCCTTCTTGTCGAGCCACGCGTTCCGGGTCGCATCGAGCCGATACAGCCCGCGTTCGGTTCCAACCCACGCCACCGCACCGGTGTCGGGCGCGATCGCGCGAACCCGATCCGCGCATTCCGCCGCGGGGCATCGCACGGGCGTCGGATACTCCGTCCAGGTGCGGCCGCCATCCGTGGAGCGGGCGAGGCCGCGCAAGTGACCCGCCCACAGACTCCCGTCCGCCCCGCGCGCCAGCGCGAGGACGTACTGGCTCCGGATCTGGGCTCCCCCCTCCGCCCATGCATGAGCCGCGGTCGTCGCGCCGATCGAATCCGTGATCTCGGACCAATTGGCCCCGCGATCCCAGCTCAGCTTGATACCGTCGGAAGTGGCGATGTAGACGGTGTCCCCGCGCGTGACGATGCCGTTCGGTGCGACGTACTGCCATTCGGGCCCCAGCTGGTCGCCCGTCCAGCTGGTCCAGCTCTTTCCGCCATCGGTCGAGAGTCCCCAGCCGTTGCCCACGGTGCCGTACCAGACTTCCCCCGCCGGACCGAAGCCGAAAGCGTTGACGAAGTCGAACGAGATGGACCGCGCGGTGGAATCGGCCGAATGGCTGAGCCGCTCCCAGGCGCCCGCGCCCGCGCGGAGCACGAAGATGCCCTGCCCGTACGTGCCCACCCAGACGGCCCTGTCGGGCGCGCGGGCGATCGCGAGCACGTGGACGCCGAACCCGGTCGTGTCGGGGAGGGGAGCAAGAAGCGACTGAGCGACGGACGGCACGGGTGCCCAAAGGATGGTCAGGGTTGTAAGTAGTGCGGAGTGCGGAATGCGGAGTGCGGAATTGCCCGCTAGACGTCGATCCCGAGCGCGGGCCTCGAACCCGGCCGTGCCGCTCCGCACTCCCCACTCCGCATTCGGCACTTGCTCAGCTCCGCGCCGCGTAAACCGTCGGCATCAATCTGATTTCGGTGACGTCCACCCGCTGCGGCTGCGTGACCGCATAGAGCGCGGCGGCCGCGACGTCTTCCGCGCACAGCATGTCGCGACGCTTGGTGAAACCGGGTTTCGAGTCGGGGTCGATCGGATCCCAGATGTCCGTGTCCACCGGACCGGGCGACAGCAGGGTGGTGCGCACCCCGGTCTTGGACAGCTCGACCCGGAGAATCTCGTGCAGCCCGCGCAGGCCATACTTGCTCGCTGCGTACGCACCGGAGCCGGAGTATGCGACGTGATCGGACACGGAGCCGACCGTGACGACGTGCCCGCTCCCTCGTCGCACCATGGGCGGGACCAGCGTACGCGCCAGGAGGAAGGCTCCCGTGAGGTTGATCGCGAGGGTGCGCTGAAACTCCTCGGGCTCGATGTCCTGGAATGGCTTGATGAAGAACTGACCCGCGTTGTTGACGAGGACATCGGGGACGCCGAGCGCATCCAGGATGCGAGCTCCGGTCCGCGCGACGGCCTCGGGGTCGGACACGTCGCAGCGAAGGTCGGTCCGTCGCTCGGCGGACGCATCGCCCAGGCTTCGCGCGAGTCGCACCACGTGCGCGCCCGCGCCGTGCAGCGCCCCCGCCACGGCGAGGCCGATGCCCCGTGAGGCTCCAGAGACGACAGCGATCTTTCCGCTCAGCGCGGCGTCGTTCACTCCGAGCCCCGACCGCTGTATACGAGGCGCAGGAACTCGTCGCGGGTTTTGGCGTCCTGAAGCAGGGCCCCGCGCAGCGCGCTCGTCACGGTCTTGGAGTTCTGCTTTTCCACGCCCCGCATCATCATGCAGAGGTGGTATGCCTCGATGACGACGCCGACGCCGCGCGGCTCCAGCACCTCCATGAGGGCGTCGGCGACCTGATCCGTCAGCCGTTCCTGCACCTGGAGGCGCCGCGCGAAGACTTCGATCACCCGCGGGATCTTGGACAGGCCGACGAGCCTCCCGTTCGGGAGGTAGGCGACGTGCGCCCGGCCGAAGAAGGGCAGCATGTGGTGCTCGCACAGCGAGTAGATCTCGATGTCGCGAACGCACACGAGGTTTTCGTGGCGCTCGTGGTAGAGCGCGTCGCCGATGACGTCGGCCACGGACATCTGGTAGCCGCGTGTGAGCCAGCGGAGCGACGCCTCCACGCGATCGGGGGTCTGGCGCAGCCCTTCCCGACCGGGGTCCTCGCCGAGCTGCACGAGCATGTCGCGGACGAGCGTCTCGAACGGCGTGGGTCCGTCGAGCTGGGGCGCGTGGTCCGGCTGGGCGGGCGCGGGCAGCGGTGGCGTCGCCGGCTCGAGGTGCCCTTCGTGAAAGCCATGACGGCTGGCGGACTTCATCTTGTCGCGTCCCATGATCGCTTGTTAGCCCTCCAGTCCAGCGCTTATCTTCGGCGCACGTGAAGCTAAAGGTACTCGCTTTTCTGTCCGGGGCGGGAGGCACGGCGCTCTCCGCCCTGTGGACATTCCCGAGCATCCTCGCGTCCGCGTTTCTCGTCACCTGGGGCGCGGAGGCCGCGCAGTTCCTCATGTCGCAGGGCCTCGCCCTCGCGATTCTGGCGTGGCTGCAGACGCTCCCCGAGTTCGGCGTCGAGGCGGTGATCGCGTGGGACGCCGGACGAGACCCGCAGCGCGCGCATCTTGCGATCGCGAATCTCACCGGCGCCATCCGGCTGTTGCTCGGGCTCGGGTGGCCGATGATCTACTTCGTCTTCGCGACCGCCGGTCGCAAGACGGCCACGCGGCGGCTGCCGGCGATCCACCTCGCGCGCGAACACGCGGTCGAGATCGTCGGGCTCGTCCCGCCGCTCCTCTATTTCGGCGTGATCCTCCTGAAGAGCAGCTTCACGTGGATCGACGCCGTGGTGCTGCTCGCGCTCTATCTCGGCTATCTGTGGGTGCTGTTCCAGAATCCGCCCCACGCGGCCGAGAACATCGGCGAGGCCCCGCTGGTCTCGCGCTGGGCGTACAATCAGCCCGGCTGGCGCCGGCCGCTCGCGATCGGTGGTCTGTTCGGCGCCGGGGGCCTGCTGCTCTACATCACCGCGCATCCGTTCCTCGAATCCATGCTCGCAGTCGCCGGTCTACTCGGCGTGAGCCAGTTCGTGCTCGTGCAGTGGGTCGCGCCGTTTTTGTCGGAGTTTCCGGAAAAGGTGTCGGCGTTCTACTGGGCGCGGCGCGTCACCCACGCCCCGTTGGCGCTCATGAACATGGTGTCGAGCAACATCAACCAGTGGACCGTGCTCGCCGCCATGATCCCGCTGGTGTACGGCTATTCGACTTTACGTCACCATGGGATGTGGATGGATTTCCATTTCGACGAAGCCCAACGGCTGGAGATCCTGCTCACGCTCTTGCAGTCCGGCCTGGGGCTCATGGTCCTCGCGAACATGGAATTCGACGCGCGCGATGCCGGCGTGTTGTTCGTGCTGTGGCTGGCGCAGTTTCTGCGGCCGACCCTGCGCGACGAAGTCGCGATCGTGTACGCGGGGTGGATGGTGATCCTCGCGATCGAGTTCGCGTTCGGCCGGAAGCAGTTACTCGCGCCGAAGTATTTCTGGCAGACGGTGAGAAAAAGCGATCGGCCGGCACCGCCATAACGCGGCCCGGCCGACCGGTGCGACAGGAACGGAGAGGATTATTGAAGCCCGAAGGTAATGACTGGTCCCTCACCATGGCGTCTGCCTTCCCCACGCGGGGGCATGACATCGGTCACAGTATCTGGGTCCACGATCGAGCCTGTTGGCTCAATAATTCTTCTCCCCGTCCCTGGTAGTAGAATACTGCCTGGACGCGAAACGTCAATCTGGAGAGAACGGCATGAATGTGACGCTCGTCGCAGCGGCCGCCCTGCTCGCGTTGTGGGCCGTGCTGGTGTTCGCCTTCCACATCGGGACCGGTTCGGTCCACATCCTGTACGCGGCCGCTGCGATCCTGTCCGCGCGGCGGGTGATCGTGGGCGCGCCGAAATTCCTGTCCTGACGCGCTAAGAGCCGAACGCGAGCCCGGCGGTGACGGGAACGAACCGCAGGGCGGTACCGGGCAAGTGAATACTGACGTACCGCGACTCCGCGAAGGCGTGGATCCCGCCAACGGCGAAAGACGCACCCAGACCGGCTCCCCACGCAAATTTCGTCGTGGAGCCTCCATTGACGTCCACGTTGTAGGCACCCGCTCCGGCCAGGACATACGGCCTGAGGCCGGGCACGGACGTCGGGATGTGCCAGACCAGGTCCGCCGTGCCACCGGCCAGCGTGGTGTTCCCGGTTGACGGGGCTCTCTGACCCGTGCGGCTGTACATCCCGTCCACGCGGACGTCGATCGGCGAGTCAGGGACGTCGATCTCGACTTTCCCGAGCACGTGCCAACCGGCGTTATCGGTCGTGTGATACTCACGTAGCGGCAACGTCAGGCCCCCGCCGAGCCCGAAGCGCGCGCTCTGGGTCGTCCCCGTGGACACACCAACGACGGTCGCAACGGCCATCGCGACCGCCACCTGCCGAACCCGGTTCATCAATCCGCCTCCTGGGGAAATGTCCGGTTTGGGGCGCGCTCCATGATTGGTGAATTCGCCTTCATGGCGCAAGCCGGACATCCCAAGACGGCGTCCCGCACGGGCTGCTGAGTACGCAGGATCAACTCCGCACTCCGCATTCAGCACTCAGCACTTGACTAAATCTCCCAATTCGAAAACAACACGCCACGCGGTGGGTGGGGCTCGGCGTAGCCCTCATAGGTCATCCGCAAATCGGTCCAGCGGACGCGGTACCCTCGCGCCACCAGGTGACGGAAGGCGTCCGCGAAGCGCGTCTGGCAGCGGACCGCGACTCGGCGGATGCCCGCGCGGGCCGCGGCGGCTTCGGTCGCAGCGATCGCGGCGTCGAAGGCGCGCTCGTCCCGGGCCGCGAGCTTGAGCACGCGCACCTCGTCGCGCGGGCGCCCTTCCGCGAGCGGCGCGGAGTGCCACAGCACGAGCGCCGCCAGGGCGTCATCGCCGTCGACCAGGGAGGTGTCACCCAGGCCGAGCTCCGTCGTGAGCAAGATCTCGCGGGTAAAGTCGTACCCCGGAGCGAGTGACCCGACGAGCCGGCGTCCCGCCTCGAGCGCTTCCCCACCGGCGGAGCCTTTGCGCTGCGACAGGAGGGCCGGGGGCTGGTGCCCGCGCGTCGGGATGTCGTTCGTCAGGGTCACCGTCAGGTGACCCGGTGAGAAGCCGAGGCGCGCGTAGAAGCCGATGTTCTCCACGGTCCGCGGCATGGTCTCGAGCCCGAGGGTCGTCACCCCCTGCGCGAGCAGCCAGTCGACGGCGGTCTGCACGACGGCCTTGCCGACACCGGCGCCCTGGCGATCCGGCCGCACGGCCAGGGGGCCCATCCACCCTTCCGCTCCGGAGCGATGCGCGATGTTGAACGCCACCACCTGCCCCGCCTCGTCCCGCCACACCATCGCGCCCTCGCCCGCATCGAGGAGCGCGTAGCGCCACACCTGAGGGTTCAGGTGGGGCACCCGGACTCCCACGAGTCCATCGCGCCGGTACCGGTCGGTGAACGCGTCGGCGAAGACGCGGTTCAAGCCTTCGGTGTCGCGCTCCCCCGGGGCCTCCGGCCCGTACACCTGGCGGTCAGGCAGCCACGCCCGCATCGGCGGCTCCTAGCGTTGCCGTGTCGTCTCTCGCCACACTCGTCCCGCGCGCCGGGTCGAAGTCCACGCGGATCACGCGGTCGAGACCCTCACGCACCTGCTCGATATGCGTGATGAGCACGACCTGCGGAAACCGGTCCGCGAGACGGCGCAGCAGGCCCACCACGTGCTGCCGGCGGCTCTCGTCGAGCGACCCGAAGATCTCGTCGAGCACGAGCAGCGAGAGAGGCTGCCCCGCCCGCTCGGCGATCATCTGGGAAATCGCGAGCCGCAAGACGAGGCTCGTGATGTCTTCCTCTCCGCCCGAGATCACGGGTTTGGGCACGCCGCCCTCCAGCACGGCCACAGCGTAGTCCTCGGTGAGCTCGAGCTCATCGTAACGACCGTCGGTGAGGTCCGAAAGGAAGCCGGAGGCGAGCTCGGCGATTTCGGGACGCATGCGCGCGTTCAGCTCGCCCCGCAGGTCCGAGAACGCCCGATCGAGCTCGTTGTGGAGCCGCTGGCGCGCCTTGAGCCCGCCGATCTGCCGCTCGCGTTGCGCGCGCTCCGCCTCGCGCCGCTTGGCGTCTCGTACGTCGTCTTCGGCGCGGTTCAGCTCGCCCCGCGCCTCGACGACGGCGAGCTCGGCCTCGCGAAGCGCACCGACCGCGCGGTCGTAGCGATCCTTTGCTTGAGTGTACTGGGTGTCGGAGAACCCCTCCGCCCGGACAGCGGCAGTCAGCTCCGCCACGCGGCGTTCGCTCACGGAGAGCTGCTGCTCGGCCTGCTCGGCGTCCCGCACCAGGTGCTCGGCGCGCCGGGCGCGCTCTTCGAGGGCCGCCGCCTCGAGCGCGATCGGCTCGAGCTTCGCGAGCTCGCCCCGGACCGCGTCATGGCGCTTCGGATCGTAGCCCACGGGCCGGGCGGTGAGCCGGCCCTCGAGCTCCTTCGCCCGCCGGCGGGCGTCGGCGAGCTCCACGCTCGCACGGTCTCGCTCCTCGACCTGCGCCTGCAGCTCGCCCGCGCGCCCGCTCGCCCGGCGGCTCTCCTCGAGCACACGGTCGCGCTCGGCCTCGACGTCGAGCACCCTGGCGGGTGGCTGCGCGAGCTGCTCGAGGCGCTGGCGAAAGTACTTCCCGTCACCGGTGATGACTTCGAGCTGGGAGTCGAGGAGCGCGAGCACCGCCGCGTACTCCGCGCCGAGCGGCCGCTTGCAGGTGGGGCACGTGCCGTCGGGGCCGAGTTTCACGATCTGATCGCGCTGCTCCTTCACCTCTTCGTACAGCTTGAGGAGCTCGGTGCGTTTCGTCTCCGCGTACTGACGATCGCGGACCCACGCGGTCCGCTCCTCCTCGACGGCGCGCTCGGCCGTCTCCAGGCGGTCGTGCAATTCCCGCGCGGCGGCCGTCGCCCGTGCGAGGGCGTCCGCCACGTCGCCGAGCTCGGTCGTGCGACGCTCCAACGTGCCGGCGGCGCGCCGCAGCTCGGCCAGCCGCGCCTCATCCGCCCGCCGCGCCGCGGCCTCCCGCTGCAGGCGCTCGAGCGCCGCCAAGTCTTGCTTCAAGCGGGTCACCGGGGCCAGCTCGGTCTCCAGCCGGCGCAGCTGCTCCCGTGCCGCGAGCGCGTCGGCGAGCTCCTTGTCGAGCCGCTGGAATTCCTGGCGGGACGACACCACCGCCTGCTCCGCCATGCGGCGCTCGCCGTCGAGGGACAACGTGCGCTCGCGCCGGGCCATCCACTCGTTCCAGCGCGGCTCTTCCCGCTTGAGCCCTTCCTCGGCCGCTTTGCGCGTCGCGTCGGCCCGTTGGGCCGCCGTCCGCGCGGCCTTCAGCCGCTGCTCGGTCGCCTGCCGCTCGGACGCGAGCGCCGCGTCATCCGGGAGGCCCGCCTCGAGGCCCCGGACCTCCGCCGCCACGGCGTTCCGTACTTCGCGCACCCGCTCCTGCGCCTCTCGCAGGCGCTCGTACCCCAGGACGCGCGACAGGAACGCCGCGCGCTCGGTCTTGCCGAGTGCGGACATGACGGCGAGCTCTTTCTGACCGGTGAAGTACGTGTTGAAGAACTCGTCGTGCGACATGCCGATCGTGCGCTCGAGCTTCTCGGTGACCGCCTTGAGCGAATTCGCGACGAGCTGACCGTCCTGATGCAGCGCGGCGGTCGTCAAGCCGCGTGTTACCCGGTACTCGTGCGCGCCGAGCCGGAATTCGAGATCCACTTCGACGCCGGCGCGCCCAGGGGCGCCGAGCCGCCGGATCGAGTCCTTGTCGCCCCGCACCGCCTGCGTACCGTAGATCGCCCAGGCGGTCGCTTCCAGGATCGTGGTCTTGCCGGAGCCGTTCGGGCCCACGATGCCGGTGATCCCCGGACCGAACTCGAGCTCGGTATCCGCGTGCTGGCGGAAGTTGACGAGGCGGAGCCGGAGGAGCTGCATCAGCCGGCGTCCTCCTCGCTGCCTGGCCCCACGTACTCGACGCCAAGCCGCACGAATTCCGCCCGGTCCAGGTCGGCGTCGAGCGGCCGATGCTCGAGGAACGCTCGTACCGTGTCGGGGAGCGCCTGCCGGCGGCCCCCTTCCCCCAGGATGCCCGCTCCGTCCCCCCGCGCCACTTCCGGACGGCGCAGATCCAACAGGTAGTGCAGCGCGCGCGCCTTGAAGCCGCGGATCGCGGTATGGTCCAGGTCACGCGCGGTTCCCCGCGACACGTCGAACACGAGCTGCCGAACGATCTGGTCATCGATCGGCGGCTTCACCCGGGCCACCGCATCCTTGATGCGCTCGTCCAGCTCCTTCGGCGTCAGTCCCTGGCCGTCGATGGACGGCAGGTCGATCTGGCGGCGGGCCGCCACGATTGGTCGGGGAGTCACGCGGGCGGCGGGCAGATCGACCAGCAGGTAGCACTTCCCGGAGCGATTCCGCTCCGCCTCGTCCTGCAACTGACCCCAGGGATTGGGACTCACGTACTCGAGGCTGCCGGCATACCACGCGTTGTCCGCCATCTGCTGGGCCACATGGTAATGACCGAGGGCCACGTAATCCCATTGCGCCGGGGCCAGATCGTGCTGCTCGAGGAGCGCTCCGCCGTACTCCACGGTTCCGCGTTGCTCACCCACGCCGGGAAGGTTCCCGTGGACGAGCAGGACGTTGCGGGTCGAGCCGCGCGACGGCCGGAGTGCCGGCCGGTCGGGCTGCATCGCCGCCTGATGCGGAACCGCCAGCACGGAGCAGTCGAGCTTCGAAAAGTTCAAGTGCTTCGCCTCATCGACGACGACGTCCACTCCGAGGGCTTCATACAGCCGCAAGATGGTCCCCGTCTCGACCGAACGCGGTGTGTCGTGCTCTCCAGCGATCATCACGATTGGGGATTCTGGAAGACCGGTCCGCAGCCGATGCAGCTGCTGGAAGAGAAACAGGATCGCCGGATTGGTCGGCCGAACCGAATGGAAGATGTCGCCCGCGAGGAGGATCAGGTCGGGGCGCTGCTCCAGGAGGTCGTCCACCGCGCGCCGGAACGCGTCCGCGACGTCCGCCTCGCGCTGATTGCCGCCCCGGGGCGTCTGCCGGTCGTACTGGCGGAAGCCCAGATGAAGGTCGGCGAGGTGGGCGAGCTTCAGTGGTGTCACTTCCCCCCGGTGAGCTGCAGCGAGAACTGTCGCGACAGGTTGGTCACCTGCGGCTCACCGGCGCGGCCGCGATCCTCGACCCGCATGTTGCCCCCCACCGTCGAGCGAATGGGAATGCCCCTGGAGAGAGAGTACACGCGCTCGCCCGTCAGCGCGCCCGAGACCCGAACCGTGTGGGTCTCGGGCACCCCGCCGCTACTCTCCTTTATGGAAACTGGGTTCCCGGGAAACGTGCTTTCGACGCTCACGACCACGGTGGTATCGGGTCCCGTCACCTGAATTTCCTTGACGGTGAATCGTGTCCGCATCGGGATCGCCGCGCCCACGCCCACCGCCTGGTTCCCCGAATCCGCATCGGCGCTCCAGGAGTCGCCCACGCCCACCGGCGCGTCGGGCAACGGCAGCGCGGTCCCCTTCATGCTGCGTTCCAGCTGATCGGCGATGGGGGAGGGCTCGCCGTCGAGGCCGGTGAAAGCGGCGCTCACGACGCGCCCGCGGTCATCGAACACCACCCGGCTCTTGAGCCCGCGCATCCGGTCGAGCGCGGGCGCGTAACCGCCGGGAAGAATCGTCATCGAATCGTAGGAGACGGTCACGGCCGTACCGCCGGCCGTGGGTCCTGTGACGGTCTGCGTATAGTGGATCTGCAGTATGAGGTCCTGTCCCGGCGCCGGTCCCGCGGCGCTCTCCATGGACCAGGACGTTCGCTGCTCAAGGGCGTAGTGAAACTCGGCACCGGCCGGTGGGCGGTATCGCAGTGTCACCTTCGGCCCACCGCCTGACCGGCAGCCGGTCCAGGCGACGATGGCGGTCGCGGCGAGTACGAGAGGACGGCAACCGGTCATCGCTGGCTCCAGTCGATCAGTAGGGTTCGTCGGAGATCGGGTTGAGGGGCGGCACGCTCTCACGCACTGGCATGGGAGCGGCCGAGACGCGGGCTCCGAGCAGTTTCTTGAAGTGGGCGAACGCGTCGTGGGGTCGCGCTTGCCGGGTCAGGGCCAGGGCGCGGCGCACGTCCTCCTCGCGCCGATCGGCGATCAGGTCCTTCACCAGGTTCGGCCGGACGCGGACGTCCAGCTTCACGAGCTGACGGACGACGGCGTCCTCGAACGGCAGGTCGGCGGCGGGCGGGAAGCGGTCGACGCCGTCCCGCCCCCTCAACACGGCGGGCCGTGGGAACCGCACGAAGATCGGCTGGGTGAAGTGCGGATGGCGCACCATGAGCTCGCCGATGGGCAGCGTGGCCAGCTTGATCTTCGTGGCGGGCGAGAGCACCTGGTAGCCCGGTGTCGCGAGCTCGTCGGAGTCCATGCGGCCGAACACGATGGTCCCGGCGTTTCCCACCACGCGCCGATGCATCTGCGAGCGGAATTGCTCGGCACCGAACAGCACGAGGCCAAGGTAACGCCCGCGCTCGGAGATATCGAGCAGCATCTTCTTGACGTAGGTGTCCGGCCCGTCGGCGGGCGCGTACTTGTTCAACTCGTCGACGAACACCACCACCGCATCGACACCCAGATCCCGGCGCTCGAGATATTCGCGCAGCTTGGACACTACACGGGCGAACACGAGGTCCTGGCCCAGCGGGTCGACGTTGGCGACGTCGACGACATAGACGGCTCGATCCTCGAACCCGCCCCACGGCAGGTCGCTCGACGGCCCGTCATCGGTCACGAGCCCCTTGGCGCGCGTGGAGATGTTCGACAGACGGTTGCGCACCTTGCGGATCGTCGCGATGTGGTGCGTGCGCCAGGTGTCGCTCCGTCCCCCACCCCCCTCGAGGCCGTCAAAGATGGCGCGAAACAGCCGCTCCAGGTCGGCGAACGTCACGACGCGATGCGTGCCCCCGAAGCCGTCGTCGAACTCCCGACCCACCACGCGGTCGGACAGGAAGTCGATGAACGCATCGGCCTTCGCGTCGATGTCGTCGCGGTTGAGGAGCACCTCGGCATAGTCGAGCACCTCGCGCAGGCCCCACACGAGCGGCTCCACCGCGCGTACGAGGTCGGGGTGGGTGCGCAGCGTGTTCAGGTTCACGCCGTCGGATTTGAACGGTGCGTAGTAGCGCACCCGCTCGAACGCTTTCGGCTCCACGCCCAGCCGATCGTACCTCCGCAGGTCCTGCTCGTCGAGCGTACCCGCCTGATCGAGAAAACACAGGTCCGGACCCTTCACGTTGAAGCACACGGCCGCGATCCGGCCTTTGTGTGAGGGGAAGTGCTCGAAGACCGACGCCAGGAGGAACTCCACGGCACTCGTCTTGGTGGCAAGACCCGAGACGCCCGAGATGTTCAAGTGCGCGGCCTCGGGGCCGAGCAGGAAGTCGGCGTCCAGGTAGACGGGCGCCTCGAGGCCGCCCGACGTGTAGAGCCCGACGGGAATCCCCCTCGGCTCGGCGCCGCCGAGATAGGCGTCCATGCGGAGCGCCTGCGCGACGTCGGCATCCGTGGCCACGTGCACGCGCCCGAGCGGCACCGGCTGTAACGGCTCTTCCGGCCGCTGCCGGAGCACCGCCGCGGTCCACAGGCGGATCTCCTGTCGCGCCGTCGGACTTTCGGCCGCGCGGGCAGGATCTCCTTCCGCGCCCACGACGTCGTGGAGAGGCGTGACGAGGTCGGAGTATGCAAACCCGTCGGTGACCACGCCGTAGACCACGCGCCCGAGTCCCTGCTCGTCGCTCCCGCCCCCGCCCCCAGTGTCTTCCTCGACTGTGACGATCGCACCAATCCCGATGCTCGTTTCCTTCGCGGTCCAGAAGTGGAATTGGTGCGGGGTCGCGGGCTTCTGCTCGGTGGCGACGACGCGGCCGATGGGGGGAGGGGCGGAATCGCGTCGCTCGATCACGATCCGGTCCTCGGGAGGCGGGAAACGGGATACGGGACAACGTCGCGCGGCGCGCGCGCTCTCAGATAGGTCTCCACGTCATGGATAGGGTAAAGTAACCGATCCCACCGGCGGTCGGGGGTGGCGAGCGGCGCGCGCTCGCGCAGGAGCCACGCTGAGAGCGCCGAGGCCGTTGCAACCGTGTCGGCGTGCGCGCGCGCCTCCAATCGGATCAAGCCGTAGAGCAGGTCGTTCCCCTCCCAGGGCCAGAGGCGGAGGTACCACGAATGGATCTCGCGGCGCGCGCCCCGGCTCCTCGGACGGAACACGCTGGTGCGATGGTCCGCCGGCAACGTGAGCGCCCGCTCGAGCTCCGCGCCCTCGAAGTACTGTGCCCCGTGACTCTTCACGACGCCGAGCGCGCGAGGATGCGCGGAGAGCGCGGCCGAGTCGGAAATGACCCCGTCGATCACGAGCCATTCGCCCGGGGCGAGGGCCTCGAGCCTGCGTTCCGCCACGCGCCGCTCGAGTGCCGCGCGCGCCTTCTCGACCTCGACGCGGGCGGCCGGGAGCGCGCGGGCCGGCTGCCCCGCGTCTTCCGCCGGGATCTCGACCACGCGCACCCCGCCACGCTCGAGCGCGCCACGCACTGCGTCGGGAAGGAGCTCGAGCCGGGTGATCGCGAGCTCTTCGGCGTCCTCGGCCACGGTGCGGGGCCGGCGATCGGGCCCTCGCCGCCGGATCGCCGCGGCCACGTGGGCGCACACGATGGGCGTGACGCCGGCGTATCCCACCACCCGCCACAGCTCGATGCCGTCGAGGAACTCGACCGCGCCGGGAGCGAGCGCTTGAACGCCCGCGAGGGAATGCGCTCGAAGCTCCGGGTCTTCGATGGGATCGGCGCCGGTGAACGTTTCGATGTCGGCACGACCGAGGCTCGCCTCGGGCACCGCGGACGCGGGAACCGCGCCGGCCGCGAGCACCGCTTCGACCCAGGAGCGCGCCACGATCAGCGCGTCCGGAGGGCCCAGCCGAGGTAGGTGACGCTCAAGTCATCCGTGAGCACTCGGCGGCCGCTGCCGTCGCCCGCGCGCTCCACGCCTTTCATCTCCTGTACGACCATGCCGTTCGCGGCAAGCCCGTCGGTGAGCTCGGCCGGCGTGATGAAGCGGGCGAAGTCGTGGAATCCTTCGGGCATGCTGTGCTGCACGTATTCCTCTTCCCAGATGATCCGCAGGAACCCGGCGATCGTGCGATTGTGCGTGAGGAAGCCCAGGGCCCCACCGGGGGCCAGCACCTGCGCGATGGCGGCCAGGGTGCGATCCAGGTCGTCGACGTGCTCGAGCACGTCCACCGCGAATACCTGATCGAACGTCCCCTCGAGACCGCTCCCGCTCAACTCCTCCGCTGTGCCACGCCGGTAGTCGATGGCGAGCCCGGAGCGGCGGGCGTGCTCGCGCGCCACGCCGAGCGATTTCTCCGACGGATCGATGCCCGTGACGACCGCGCCCTCCGCCGCGAGCGTCTCGGCGAGGATCCCTCCCCCGCAGCCGACGTCGAGCACTCGCTTGCCTCCGAATCCGCCGAACGCCTCCCGCAAGTAGTCCACCCGGGCGACGTTCAGCTCGTGGAGGCCGGCGAACGGTCCGGCCTCGCTCCACCAGACGCCTGGGACGCGATCGACCAGGCGCTCGTACTTCTCGGGCTCGGGGAGGCCGCCGAGGCGGGGGAGCTGATCGGACATCGGAAACAATCTATGGGAGGGTAGGGGAGGTTTGGGAGGTTGGGGGGAGGTTAGGGGAGGTTGCTACCGATGCAAGGCACGATACAACTGCCACGTGAGAAACCGAGCACGACTTTGCCGGTCACTTAATGCGGACCAGTCGGCGTCGGCGAGAAATCCAGCTTCATGAGCGAAGCGTAACGCATATCCGACTTCGCTCAGCGAGGAGAGGGAGATGTCGAGAAACCGACGGAATTCCCTTTTACTGCGACGTGCCGCGCCCTCGACAATGTTGACCGCTGCAGAAAACGCCGCACGGCGAGTTTGAGATGTGAGGCCGTAGCGCTCGTCGGCTGGGAACTTCTTAGTCGCTCCGTAGACTGCGAGGGCAAGCTCGTGACATTCTCGCCACGCATGGAGCTTTTCGTAACGAGACATGAGACGGTAGGATAGCCTTCCGCTGCACTAAAGCCGCATCCTTGCATTGCGGTGCCAGTCCTTTCACCGCATCAACCTTCCCCAACCTCCCCCAACCCCCCCAACCTCCCCTAACCTCCCCTAACCTCCCCTACGCAGTCGCCTCCACGTTCGGAAACGGCGGCACGTCGAGGAACCATAAGCCCGCCAGGCGCGAGTGCTTGTCCACCTCGACCAGCAGACGGTCCGCGACCCGCACCACCGTCGCGGCGCGCTGGCGCCCGACGCGGAGATGAAGCAACGACTCGGACTGGTTTTTCTCCACGGTGAGCGCCGTGTCCACTTCTACCGCCGAGACACCGGGATTGGACTTGCGGCTGGGGAATACCACGCGGCCTTCTTTGGCCGACTCGGGAATGGCGAGGGCGTCGAGCGTCCGGATGTCGTCGGGCCAGGTGACGACGTCCACCCCGCGCAGGCACCCGCCGGCGACGTCGATGACGACGAACGAGCCGTCACCGCCCTCCAGGTCCACGGTGCCGTTCAAGCCGCTCGCCTTCCCCGCGCCCTTGCAGGCGACGGAGAGAATGTCCGTCTCGGGATCCCACCGATACGTCACCTTGGGGAGCTTGCCGTCGAGCGGCTCGATCCGGGCTTCGAATTGCATCGCCGACCGCACCTTCCAAGGTCCCAGGGGGGCGGGTAATATAGGCCGCACTTTGGGGAGGGGCTAGCACGATGGAGCGGCGGGAGTTTTTCACAGTGGCCGGGGCAGCGTTGGCGACACATGCAGTGCGGAATGCGGAGTGGGGAATGCGGAGTCCTCGCCCGATCCAAGAGCCTTCCCTGTCCCCCGCGGTCTTCCAGCGCCGCCTCGAGCGCGCGCAGGCCGAGCTCAAGGCCCGTCGCTGGGACTTTCTCATTGCGACGCCGGGCACGAACTACCAATACCTCACCGGATACAACCCGGGCAGAAGCGAGCGCTTGATCGCGCTCGTGCTCCCCGTCTCGGGCTCACCGGCCGTCGTCTGCCCGTCCTTCGAAGTCGAGCGCATCAGGCGGCACAGCATCATCACCGACCTTCGCGGCTGGGAGGAGCAGGACGATCCGTACGTCCTCGTCGGCGATGTCGTGCGGCGGCTGAACTCCGGGTCCGCGAGAGGCACGATCGCGCTCGAGTCGTCCACCGCGTATCAGTCATCGCTGCCGCTCGCTGCCGCGCTTCCCGGCCGGAAGTTCGTCGACGCGGCGCCGGTGACGGAGCGCCTCCGGGTGATCAAGTCCCCGGAGGAAATCGCGCTCATTCGGCAGGCGATCGTCATCACGCAGGACGCGATGGCGGCGACGTTCGCGCAGCTCGCCGTAGGGACGACCGAAGTCGAGGTCTCACAGGTGCTGTCACACGAGATGGAGCAGCGCGGTGCCCGCGGAGGCGGCCTCGTGCAGTTCGGCCCGTCCAGTGCTCTGCCCCACGGCGGCCCCGCCGGGCCGAAGCTCGAGCGCGAGATGGTCGTGCTGATCGACTGCGGGTGCACCGTCGGCGGCTATCAGTCGGATATCACCCGCACGATCTGGTTCGGCGATCACCCGTCGGATGAATTCGTGAAGGTGTTCAACATCGTCCACGACGCCCAAACCGCCGCCATCGAGCTCGGGCGCCCGGGCACGCCCTGTGAAGAGATGGACCGCGCCGCACGCAACGTCATCACCGCCGCAGGCTACGGTCAGTACTTCACCCATCGGCTGGGCCACGGGCTCGGCATGGACGGCCACGAGCCCGCGTACTTGGTCGAGGGCAACACGACACCCCTCGAGCCCGGCATGGTGTTTACCGACGAGCCGGGGATCTATCAGCTGGGGAAGTTCGGCGTGCGGATCGAGGACGACTGCACCATGACCGAGCACCGCGTGGAGGTGCTGAGTCGTCGCGCCACGCGGCTCTAGCGCTCAGTTCCCCGCAACCACCTCGAACCGAGACTCCAAGCCCTCCACCGAGCTCGGCCCCACGTAAACGCGGAACCAGCCGGGCTCCACGACGTACTTCATGGCCTGATTGTAGAGACCGAGCCGCTGGGATTGGACCGTGAGCTCGACGGTTTGGCTCTCGCCTGGCCCGAGCGCCACGCGGCGGAAATCGGCTAGCTGACGCACGGGTCGCGTGACGCTCGCGACCTCGTCGTGGATATAGAGCTGGACGATTTCGGTGCCCGGGCGGCTCCCGGTGTTCGTCAGGGTGACCCGGACGCCCAGCGTGTCCTGTCGTCCCATTTTCGTTGCACTCAACCGAAGGTCGGAGTAGCGGAAGCTCGTATAGCTCAATCCGTACCCGAACGGGTAGAGCGGCGTCGACGGGAGGTCGAGATACTGTGACGTGAAGTGGTCCGTCGCTGAATAAGGCCGGCCGGTGTTCTTGTGGTTGTAGTAGATGGGCACTTGTCCAACCGAGCGCGGGACCGTGACGGGGAGCTTGCCGCTCGGGTTGACGTCGCCATACAGAACATCTGTCACCGCGTGGCCCGTCTCGACCCCCAGGAACCACGTTTCGACGATCGCCGGCACGTGCTCGGCGGCCCACGGTATCGCAAGCGGTCTTCCATTCATCAGGACGAGCACCACCGGCGTGCCGGTGCGAACGATCGCCTCGAGCAGACGCTCCTGGACGCCGGGGAGGTCGAGTGTCGAACGGCTGGAGGCCTCGCCACTCATACCATCCGTCTCGCCGAGTACGAGGATGGCCACGTCGGACCGGCGGGCGAGGCCGACCGCCTCCGCGAAGCCCGCGGTGGATGTATCGGAGACTGAGCAGCCCCGCGCGTACCGCACTACCGACCCTTGAGGCGCCCGTTCCTTGAGACCGGCGAGCACCGTCACCACGTCCGTCGGGTCGCCCTTCGCGTGCCACGGCCCGAGTGGGTCTTCGCGACTGGCCGCGAGCGCCCCGATGACGGCCACGCGTTTGGCGCGTGCACTGAGGGGGAGCAGGCCGCGATCGTTCTTCAAGAGCACGATCGACTCGCCCGCCACCTGCCGCGCCAGGCGCCGCGCCTCCAATGTCAGCGTCACGGCGCGCTCGTGGGCGATATCGGCTCCCCGATAAGGATGCTCGAACAGCCCGAGACGCACTTTGGCGCGCAGCACACGCCGGACCGCTTCGTCCACTATGGTCTCGGGAACTCCGCCTGCCCGGACTATCGTCGACAAGTCGTCCGCATAGATGTTGCTCTGCATGTCCATTTCGACGCCGGCTTGGAGCGCCAGCGCACCAGCCACCGCCGGGCTCTCGGCTACACCGTGCGCCTGCAGCTCTTTCACCGACGTCCAGTCGCTGACCACGAGGCCGCTGAAACCCCACTCGTCCCGCAATACCGAGCTGAGCAACCAGTGATTGGCGGTGCTCGGCACGCCACCGATCTCATTGAAGGAAGACATGATGCTCCCCACGCCTGCCGCGATCGCGGCATGAAAAGGCGGCAGATAAATCTCACGGAGCGTGCGCTCGGACACGTCGACCGTGTTGTAGTCGCGTCCCCCTTCGGCGCCGCCATAGGCGGCGAAATGCTTCGCGGTCGCGAGCACGTTCGCGGGACCAAGCGAGTCGCCCTGGAACCCCCGTACCCGCGCCGCGGCGAACGCCGACCCGAGCTCGGGGTCCTCACCCGCTCCTTCCGCGATCCGCCCCCAGCGCGGGTCACGGGCGATGTCCACCATCGGCGCGTACGTCCAGTTCACGCCCGCGGCAGCGGCCTCGAGTGCCGCGGCCCGGGCGGTCGCTGCGGCAACGGCCGTGTCCCAGCTGCTGGCCTCGCCCAGGGGAATCGGGAAGACCGTGCGATACCCGTGAATGACGTCGTAGCCGAGCAGCAGCGGGATCTTGAGCCGGGACTCTTCCACGGCCACGCGCTGCGCCTCGTGGGTGTGCGCGGCGCCGATCACGCCGAGGAAGCCACCCACCCGACCCGCACGCACCAATGCGAGCTGCGCCGGGCTGGCGGTATCCGCATCGCCGGCGATCACGTTGAGCTGGCCCAGCTTCTCTTCGAGCGTCATGCGGGAGAGGAGCGAATCGACCAGACGCTCGCTGGCGTCCCGCGGACGATCGGGCCGGGTCCACCCGAGGGCGAGTCCGCCAGTCAGGGCGACGACACCGCTCCACCAGGCAAGTCGAGACAATTCAGTCGGAGATCTTCTTGGCGAACCCGATGATCCGATCGAGCGCCTTCTGAATGTTCTCGGACGACGCGGCATACGAGAGACGTACGTACCGATCGTCCCCGAACGCCGCGCCCGGCACCAGGGCCACGCCGGTGGTGGTGATCAGCCGGGTGCAGAAGTCGGTACCGCTGATGCCGCCGAAGGAGTCGACCCGGAAAAAGAAGTAGAATGCGCCGAGTGGCTCCACGAACTCGACGCCCGGCAGCTCCTGGCGGAACCGCGCGACCACCAGGTCACGACGCTTGCGGAACTCCGCCACCATGCGGATCACGTCCTGCTCTACCCGCTCGTCGCCCAGCGCCGCGGCGGCGGCGAATTGCGCGGGATGATTCGCGCCGGTGGTGGTGTGCGACTGGAGCGCCGCGATCGCCTTGGCCGTGGCGCCCGGCGCGAGCGCGAATCCGATCCGCCACCCCGTCATCGCGTACGCCTTGCTCACGCCGGAGATCACCACGACCCGCTCGAGCATTTCGTCCGGGAGATCCAGGAAGGATGGCGCGGGCCCGGTGCCGTAGTGGATCCGCCGGTAGATCTCGTCCGCCACCACCCACACTTTGCGGTCCCGCGCCCACGTGGCGATCGCCTTGATTTCGGCGTGGGTGTACACGGCTCCGGTCGGATTGCAGGGCGAGCAGAGGATCAGACCGCGGGCGCCGGGGACCACGCGGTCCAAATCGCGGACGCTGACCTTGAGGCTCCATTCCGGCTCGCCCTGGACGAGCACCGGCCGGGCGCGCGCCAGGTACACGATCTGCGGATAAGACACCCAGGCGGGCGCCGGGATCGCGACGACGTCGCCCGGCCCGAACAGCGAGAAACAGACGTTGAACAGGGACTGCTTCGAGCCGTTCGACACCACGATGTTGTCGGCGTTGACGGGACGCCCGCCGGAGAGCAAGGAGAGGTGCTTCGCCGCGGCGGCGCGCAGCTCGAGAATCCCCTCGTTGGCGGGATAGTGCGTCTTCCCCTCGCGGATCGCGCGCACCCCAGCGTCCGACGGAATGCCGGGCGTCGGGAAGTCCGGTTCCCCCGCCCCCAGGTCGATCACATCTTCGCCCGCCGCCTTGCGGCGCTTGGCCTCCTGCGAGATGGCGATCGTCGCCGAGGTCTCGAGGTGCTGCAGGTTGGGCGACAAACCGCTGGGTGGACTCATGGGCGAGAGGATAGCCCTACCGGCCAAGGGCACGCAACCGCGTTGTAGGGGCAAGGGCATGCCTTGCCCCTAAGGCATGCCTTGCCCGTACAGACGCGGTTGCGTGCCCGGTCCCCAAGACGTACCATCCCCTGCCATTCGCCCTTTGACAATCGAGGACCGTGTGACGGCAGCTGACGCAAAGGCCGCGCTCGAGCGCGGCCGGCCGGTGGTGCTCGTGACACCGCCAGCCGTGGAGCAGGTCGGAAACCTCTGGGAATTGGTGGGTCCCGCAACGCCAGGGCACGGCCCGGGGGTTTCCCCGCACGTGCTCATCGTGTGCGCCGATCCCGCCACCGCCGCCGAGTGGGCCGCCGCCGCGCCTGCCGAGATGCGCGCTCACGCCGTCACCGGTCTGGCCCGTAGTGCCCAAATCCTCGCTCAAGGGTTGGTGCACGTTCTCACCGGCGAGGTGAACGACCTCGCCGCGCTCGTCCAACGCTCCGCCTTGAAGCTCGAGCAGGTGTCGGCCGTGGTGATCGCCTGGCCCGAGACGCTCATCGCGGGTGATCGCGCCGCGACGCTCGACACCATGCTCGCCGAGCTTCGAGATGCTCGGCGCATCGTGCTGAGCTGGAATCCCGCCGCGCTCGCCGACTTTCTGGAGCGGCACGCCCGTCGTGCCGAGCTGGTCGGGACACCCGGAAGGGACGAGAGCGGCAAGCAGCTCCCACCGGTCTGCCGTGCCAGATTTGCCATCGTTCCGTCATTCCATCGTTCCGTCGCCGTGCATGACACCCTCGATGCGCTCGGCGCGACCAAGGCATTCATCTGGACCGGCGGCCCCATCGCGCCGCCCGATCAACCTCCCGATGCCGTCGTGTGCTCCGCTCTCCCGACCCGCGACGAGCTCGCGACGCTCGCGCGGATGGGCGAGCCGGTGCTGCTTCTCAATGCGCCGCAGCTCGCGTACGCCCGGTCCATCGCGGCGCTGGCGCCGCTCGCGCTCCCGGGCGTGGCGGACCGCGCACGCGATCGCGTCGAGGAGCTGCGCGACCGGGTGGCCCGACGGATCGCGGCCGGCGGCGTGGACGCCGAGCTCGCGCTGCTCGACCCGCTGTTTCAACGGTTCGACCCGGCCGAAGTGGCGGGAGCACTGCTGGCCATGCTCCACGAGCCGCAGGACGAAAAGGAGGAGGCAGCCGCGCCGCTCGCTCCCGATGCGCGCGTCAAGCTCTTCGTCAACGTGGGAAAGCGGGACCGGGCATCCGCGAAGGACCTCGTGGGAGCGCTGATCCGTGAAGCGGGTGTCGCGAAGGCGGACATCGGACGGATCGAGGTGCGGGACTCCTTCAGCCTCGTCGAGCTCGCGCCTCCGGCCGCGCAGCAGGCCGTTCAGAAGCTCGCCGGCGCCATGATTCGCGGGCGTCGGGTGGCCCCGAGGCTCGACCGCAACACCTGACTCGGAACGCAGGCGTAGTCATTCGGTACAATGCGGGTGCCGACCGGAACAACGCGCGTGCAACCCATCGCGCTCAACGGCTACCACGGATCCCCCACGTCTGGGAACGTCACGATCCATACGTTCGCCCGTGAGCAGCGCCTGCGTCGCGCAGTCGCGGGCCTGGGAAAGTGGTGGGGGGTGGCCGTCCTCTGCGTGTTCATCCCGGTCGCGCACTTCATCCTCGTCCCGTCGTTTCTCGCCTACGGCGCCTGGCAATTCTTCCAGCGGGCGGGTACCGTCGAGCTCGCGACCGACGCGCGCGGCACCTGCCCCGATTGTGGCGCCGAGCAGGCGCTCGAGCTGGCCCCGCGGTGGCGCGTCCCTCAGCCGGTGACGTGCCGGCACTGCCACCGGGGGCTCAGGCTCTCGTTACCGTCCTAGTTGCTCCGCTAGCCAGCGCAGGCTCTCGCCCACGTGCGCGTGCCAGTACTTCCAGTTGTGTTGTCCGGACCATTCGGCGTACGCGTGGGCAATGCCCATACTCGTGAGCTCCGCGTGAAACGCGCGCGACTGGTCCACCAGTCCATCCTCCGTGCCGACGTCGACGAACAGCGACGGGATGGAGTCGCCCGCAGTCTTGAGGGTGCGGATACGGTGCGCCGGATCGCGCGCTTCCCACGACGCGATCGTGTTGCCGAACGCCGGCGCGACCGAGGGCCACATGCCGCCCCATGCCGCCTGGACGGCATCGATCGAAGACAGATACTGCACCGGGGCCGCGAAGGGGTGCCGCCCCCGATACAGGGGCGATAACACACCGGAGTGACTCGCGGCCGCGGCAAACAGATCGGGATGTCCCACCGCGAGCATGACAGCGCCGTATCCCCCCATGCTCAGTCCGGCAATGCCCCGGTGACGGCGATCGGCCATAGTCCGATACGTCGAATCGATGTGCCGGACGACGTCGCCCGCAATGTAGTCATCGTAGCGCGGCGTTTTCACGCAAAACGTCGGCGCCGCGCGATCGCTCCCCGCGCCGCCCGCGCATTCCTCGTACGCACGTGGCCTGACCCAGTTCGTGTACCAGCCGTCATCGCCGTCGGGCATCACGAGGATCATCTCGGGCATTCCGGCGGCAATGAGCGAGTCGGCGATGACATCGATGCCCGCGAGTGAAACCCAGTCCGCCTCGCTCCCCGAGTGGCCATGGAGATAGTAGGCGACCGGAAAGCGCCGCGTCGGGTCGCTCGCGTATGACGGCGGGAGGTACACCAGATAATGTTTGGTGACGCCGAGCGAGGGCGCGAAGAAACGCTCGACGAGCACCGTGCCGTGTCGCTCGGCTTGGGGACCTCGCGGAACGACGGCGAAGAGGGCGGCGGCGCCCAGCGCAGCCGCGAGTGGTCGAATCAGCACGAGTCTTTCCCTCGAGCGAGTCAGTTAAATAAACGTCGACGGGCCGCCCAGCGGGGCGGCCCGTGAAGAGAAAACGGAAGACGGCCCACTACTATCCCTTCTTGTTGACCGCCTGCTTGAGCTGCTTGCCGGCGCGGAACGCGGGGGCGATGGACGCCTTGATCTGAATCACGCCTCCGGTCTTCGGGTTGCGGCCCATGCGCGCGGCGCGCTTGCGGGCCTCGAAGTTACCGAACCCGGTGATCTGCACCTTCGCGCCCTTCTTCAGCTCGCCCGCGATGATGCCCTTGTCGTCGAATAGGGCTTCGATCGCGCGGCCCGCGTCGGCCTTTGACATCTTGGTGCGCATGGCCAGTGCCGCGGTCAGTTCGGCTTTGTTCACCGTGTCTCCTTGTGAGGGTCTAGGGCTGAAACCCTTGGAAATCCGCCCCTTTCACGGAGGGGCACCCGAAAACCCGCATAAAACCGCCACAATATGGGGGTATCCCCCGGAAATCCGCAAGATTCGGGCACTTTCGCGCCTCAGGGGGTCATCGGAGGACTCCCACGAGCCACGGGAGGATTTGGCGGCAATGACGTAGTCCTGTACCATCGAAGCGGTTACCAGCGTCCGCGGGCACCCTCCACATGGGAAAGGAGATCCACGTGAAGAAGAACCTCGGTATGCTCCTCCTCGGCATTTGGCTCGTACTGCATGGACTCATTCAGGTTGTGGACTTCAGCTTCTCGGGGCTCACCACCGTGATGGCGATCCTCGCGATCCTCTCCGGAGCACTCATCATCGTGGGCCGGTGACCCGTGCCATCGTCGTGTTCGCCGGTATCGCGGCCGCCGCCACGTTGAGCGTCGATCACATGGACAGCATCCCGGCGCTGCTGGTCATCGCTCCGGGATACGTCGTGCAGGCGTGGCTGTTCGAGCGACATCACGCGCTAGGTGGCCTGGGATATCGGCTCACCATGATCGGCGTGTCGGCGCTATTCTGGACCGTGCTCCTGCTTGGCATCGCACTAGGATGCAAGCACCTCGTCGCTCGTTTTGCGAATCGTCAGGAATCCTGATGCCACCTACCCGCGCCAACGGCAAGATCTGCTACGTCGAGCTCCCGGCGATCGACGTCCGTCGGTCGGCGGCCGGCCGCCGTCGTCACAGCCCGGCGTGTTGTTCTACATCATGGTCGACAGCGTGAAAGACACCGTCGCCGCCGTCATGGCACACGGCGGCGAGATCGTGCAAGCCATCGGGGCCGACGCGCCGGAGATCACGGCGCGGTTCCGGGATCCCGGCGGGAACGTCATCGGCCTGTACCAGGAGCCGGATTCGCGTTGACCAGCCCTGGGACGCAAGTGCGCGCGACTCGCGGAGCTACCCAAGAAAAGGGATACGTGATGCACTCCGTCCGACGACGTGAGTTCCTTGACCGAGCCCCACGCCCCGACTACGCTTCTCCCCGCGTGTCCGGTCCCCGCCACTCGGACACCTGACACCGGACACCGGACACCCGACTTCCACCATGTTTCACGGCACACGCCCCGGCTGGATCGAAGTCATCGCCGGCGTGATGTTCTCCGGCAAAAGCGAGGAGCTCGTGCGCCGGGTGCGGCGCGCGGTGATCGCCCGGAAACACGTCCAGGTCTTCAAGTCCCACCTCGACGCGCGCTACGCGGGCCTCTACTCCGTCAGCACGCACGACGGCGGCACGGTCGAGGCCGAGCCGGTGGACTCCTCCGAGGCGGTGATGCGCGCGATTCGTCCCGGCACCGAAGTCGTCGCGGTGGACGAAGTGCAGTTCCTCGACGACGGCATCGTCGACGTCGCGAACACGCTCGCGGATAAGGGTGTGCGCGTCATGCTGGCCGGCATCGACATGGATTTCCGTGGCCTGCCGTTCGGCCCCATGCCCACGCTCCTCGCGGTCGCGGAGATCGTCGACAAGCTCCAGGCCATCTGCGTGTGCTGCGGCGGTCCGGCCAGCCGCAACCAGCGCCTCGTCAACGGCCAGCCCGCCCTCTGGGACAGTCCCACGATCATGGTCGGCGGCCGGGAAACGTACGAGGCGAGATGTCGGCATTGTCACCAGGTCCCGAGAGTCGATGAAAACCAACGCGCGCTGCTCTGAGCGGCGAGGTGTCCGGTGTCGGGTGTCCGGTGGCCGCACGCCCGGACACCGGACACCGGGCATCTGACACCGGCCTTGCTCAACATCGCCCTCACCGGCAACATCGCCGCGGGCAAGTCCAGCGTCGTCGCGCTGTTCCAGCGCTGGGGCGCCACGGTGATCGACGCCGACCTCCTCGCCCGCGAGGCGCAGGCCCCGGGTGGCGAAGTGATCGCGGCGATCGCCGGCCGGTTCGGCACCGATGTCCTCGCGCCGGACGGTAGCCTCGATCGAACCGCGCTGCGCTCGAAGGTCATGGGCGACCAGGCCGCGCTGGACGCGCTCAATCAGATCGTGCACCCCGCCGTGCAGCGCCGCCGCGATCAGCTCGTGCAAGAGGCCCAGGAGCGCGGCGACGTGCTCGTGGTGAACGACATCCCGCTGCTGTTCGAGGTGCTCGACCCGTCCCAGTTCGACGCGGTGGTGCTCGTCGACGCGAGCGTCGCCATCCGGCGCACGCGACTCCGCACGACGCGCAGCCTCTCGAACGAAGAAGCGGATCGCATGATCGCCGCGCAGATGCCCGCCGAGCGCAAGCGCGACAAGAGTCAGTTCGTGATCGAAAACGACGGCTCTCTTGCGGCGCTGGAGAGACAAGCCCGAAGGGTGTTCGAGGAATTACGGCGGCGCGCCGCGACGAGCGCCTTGGGCGCTCCCGCGCACGCCCTGCTGCTCGCGACCGCGGAGGCGACCCAGCACCCCGCGCTCAACGCGATCGCCGCCCGCTACACGGACGCGGGACTCGCCGTGCGCCGGGTGACGGGCGCCGCGGCGGCGATCGAGCGGGCGTTGGGTCGCGCGCCACGCCCCGACGCGATCGTCGCGACGGCCGCCGCCGCGAGCGCCGCCGAGCAGGCCTGGACGCGCGCGGGACGCCCCGGATTGCTGGTGGCGATGTCCGACGATCCCGATCCGGTGGCCGTGCGGCTCGACCTGCGGCCGTGGGGATACGATCGGCTGCGGTTGGTCGAGCCGGGCGCGGCGGGTCTGGCCCCGCGCGTCGATCTGTTCGTCGCGGCCAACCCATTGGCTTGACAGAGGTTTCGTGCTCCGGTAACCTTCGGCCCGACGTTCTACAGAACCGCGAAACGAGCGATCCCGCATGGCGAACATCCCAGCCGACCTGCGTTACACGAAAGATCACGAGTACGTAAAGCAGAGCGGAGACGGGGGCGTCATCGGCATCACGGACTATGCACAGGGGGAGCTGGGCGACGTCGTCTACGTGGATTTGCCCAAGGTGGGCGCCAGCTTCGGGCGGGGGGACGTGTTCGGCACCATCGAGGCGGTGAAAGCGGTCTCGGAGCTGTACGCGCCGCTCGCCGGGACGGTGACCGAGGTGAACGCGGCGCTGCAGAACGACCCGGCGCTCGTCAATCGCGATCCCTACGGCGCGGGATGGATGATCAAGCTCCGCGTGAAGACCCCCGCGGAGCTCGACCAGCTCCTCAGCGCCGAGGCGTACAAGAAGCAAATCGCGCAATAGGGCCGTCGGGGATGCTCAAGCTCACATTCCACGGGCATGCCTGCTTCTCGCTGGAAGCGGACGGACGACACGTGGTGATCGACCCGTTTCTCACCGGCAATCCGGCGGCGGACGTTCAGGTCGCCCGGCTCCCGAAGGTCGACGCGGTCCTGCTGTCGCACGGGCACGGCGACCACCTGGGCGACGCGATTCCCATCGCCAAGCGCGACGGAGCGACGATCGTCGCCACCGCGGAGCTGGCCAGGTTCTGCGGGCAACGTGGCGCCACCGTGCACGCCATGCACATCGGCGGGGCGCATCAGTTCCCGTTCGGGCGGGTGAAGCTCGTGCCCGCATTTCACGGCGGAGGAGTGGAAGGAGACGCGACGGGCCAATTCACCACCAATCCTTGCGGCGTGGTCGTCACGATGGGTGGGAAGTCCACCTACCATTGCGGGGACACGGGTCTGACGCTCGAGATGCAGCTACTCCAGGGCCGCGTCGACGTGATGCTGGTCCCGATCGGGGACAATTACACGATGGGGATCGAAGATGCCGTCCGGGCGGTGGAGCTCGTGAAGCCCGCCACGGTGATTCCCATGCACTACAATACCTGGGACGTGATCCAGGCCGACCCGGAACAATTCAAGCGTCAGGTAGGAGACCGGGCACGCGTCGTCGTGCTCGCGCCGGGCCAGTCGCACACTCTTTCCTGACGCCCTCATACCGATCCATCTCATGCCGACCGTACGCGCTTCCCTCGCCCCCGCCGACCGATTCGCCACCCGCCACATCGGACCGAGCCCAGACGAAGTACGGGGCATGCTGGCGACGGTGGGTTATGAGTCGCTCGATGCCTTCATCGACGCGGTGATTCCCTCGGACATCCGGCTGGGCCGTCCGTTACAGCTCCCTCCGGGCCGCACCGAGCGCGAGGTGCTCCAGGCGCTGCGGGGTCTCGCGGCACAGAACCAGCTTTACCGCTCCTACATCGGGATGGGGTATCACCATTCGTTCACACCCCAGGTGATCCAACGCAACATCGTCGAGAACCCGGGGTGGTACACCGCCTACACGCCCTACCAACCGGAGGTCGCGCAGGGCAGACTCGAGGCCCTGCTCAACTTCCAGACGATGGTCGCCGATCTCACCGCCCTTCCGATCGCCAACGCC
>Ga0207663_10000044_pt1 | contig 71563 bp, 91 predicted proteins | sample LARL53metaG_FD_184346 | JGI IMG/M metagenome (GOLD analysis project Ga0207663, IMG submission 184346) | Corn, switchgrass and miscanthus rhizosphere microbial communities from Kellogg Biological Station, Michigan, USA - LAR L5-3 metaG... | ecosystem: Host-associated > Plants > Roots >...
AAGAGCCGCAAGCCGTGACCTGCGAAGAGCCGCAAGCCGTGACCTGCGAAGAGCCGCAAGCCGTGACCTGCGAAGAGTCGCAAGCCCTGACCTGCGAAGAGCCGCAAGCCCTGACCTGCGAAGAGCCGTAAGCCGTGACCTGCGAAGAGTCGCAAGCCGTGACCTGCGAAGAGTCGCAAGCCCTGACCTGCGAAGAGCCGTAAGCCGTGACCTGCGAAGAGTCGCAAGCCGTGACCTGCGAAGAGCCGCAAGCCGTGACCTGCGAAGAGCCGCAAGCCGTGACCTGCGAAGAGCCGTAAGCCGTGAATACTCCGGCCCTGACAACTGCGATATTCCCATCAGCGCAAGCCTTCTCTAATTCGGCTTGTGTCTTTACTTCAATCTCTTTTTTCACTTTCAATCCTCCGAATCGGCAAGGATGATCCACATGAAAAGCATTCCCGCCATAAACGCCACTACGAGAGAAGCAGGGATCAGCAGCGCATCTAGCACAGGTTTACCTCGTCCCGTAGAACTCGAATCACTTCAGCCCATTTCTTCTCATCTGAATCTTTGTCTGCATACATGAACTGGATTCGCGCCAGACCAATGGCTTGCTCCAGTTCGTCGTTGCAGTTGTCTAAGAGGAACATCGCTTGTGGCGCTGCTCCGTCGAAGATTGGGCGATCTAGCGTCAGGTCGGTCATTTCATTTCCAGATATTCCTTGCGAACTTCCTTCAGCCGCTCGATGATTTGAGCCTGGTCAACGTCCTTCCAATCGAGCATTTCGACGAGTCCGCAAAATTGGCCGACAACCTCTGCGCGCTTCAGTTCCGCACGCATCACAGCATCGGTCAGGTCGGAGATTAGGGTTCCTGAGTACATTTAGAACCTTGCCTTCCTGCGCTCCAAACGATTGATGGCTCGGGCTGTGCGGCGGCGCATTCGCTCCTGCTGTGCGTGCAGATCGGCGGCGTGCTTGAAAAGCCACTCAAAGCTAAAGCCATAGCGTTGCCGCGTTCCTGCGAGTCGCGTGCTGGCGTGAAAGCCATTCTCGACTTCGATTACTATCGACCGTAGCTTCCCGCGATACCTCAACTCTGAATCAGTCACGAAGCTGAGCTTGGTCTTGCGCTGGCTTAATTTCGTCATCTGGCAGCCTCTCTATGCACTGCACTATCGGTGGTGCGCGAGTACGATTGCAACTCTACCCCCGAGGGTAGCGGGCTGTCAAGCGGAATCTTTTGCTACGCCTAAAAGTAGGTAAATCCCGCACCAGTAAAGGGTTCTAGCCCGATGGTAACTGAGCGCGAAAAACACGTTTTGCACAACCTCTGAGGGTAGGCATGGTACATTCCACTTGAACATGACAGCCCCCAAGAGTCGTTCGGCCTATCAGTTGGAATATCAGCGAGAACTTCAGAAGGAAGGCCGTTGCGTCAGTTGTGGCAAGAAGCGCGGTCGGAGCAAGAGCAAGCGATTCTGCAGAGTCTGTCACGAAGCAGTGAAGGCGCGGGATCGGGAGCGGAAGAAGCGATGAACCTAGCCCTTGAAATCCAGTGCCAGTTGTGGGTTCGGAGGTTTCAATCCCGCTACGGTTACCTACCCACGATTATCTGGGTGGATGGTTTCTGGTGGGCAGAGATGTACGCAGAAGTTGTGCGGTTTCCCTACTACATGCCAGCAGGAGTAAAGGGCATCACTTGTTACGGAATTCCGGTGTACCAACGATGAGTCCCGTCAACCAACAGCTAGATAGCGCGTTCCCACTCGGCCACGGATTAGCCGCCGAGCAACTTGAACTTCTCTACAGCGCCAAGAACCCCGAGTCCTCGTTTTGGGCCTTCGATAAGAAGCATCCCTCGGTCTATCGCATGCTGGTGCATCTGGCGCGCGGACTGAAGAAGCAGGGATTCAAGACCTACTCGATTGACGCACTATTCCATCGAATCAGATGGCACCACTACGTAAAGAGGAACCGCGGCCAAGAAGCATTCAAGCTGAACGACTGGTACACGAGCTTCTATGCGCGGCTGATCATGGCTCGCGAGCCGGATCTCGCAGACTTTTTCAGTATTAGAAGACAGCGCTCTAAGGCGAAGGGATAATGCCAGCGTTCAAGGATGTTTCGGGTTGTGTGTTCGGACGGCTTACGGCCAGATGGCCCATAGGTCGGAGAACGCGCTGGCGGAACACTTCAGAGATTGTGTGGTTGTGCTCCTGCGAATGCGGAAATCTTCACCTTGCAACTATTCAACATTTGGGTCGCTCGCGCAGTTGCGGCTGTCTCGTGGTTGAGTTGATGCGCAATATCGGCATGGCGAATCTGAAGCATGGGCACGGGAAGGACGGCAGTAAGACTCCAGAGTATTGCTCGTGGCGAGCCATGCTAGACCGTTGCTACAACTCGAACCTGAAGAACTTCGAATACTACGGTGGCCGCGGCATTTCCGTGTGCGAGAGATGGCGTGGCAGTTTCGAGGCTTTCCTTGAAGACATGGGTCCGCGCCCGAGTGGAAAGACCTTGGACCGGTGGCCCGACAATGACGGCAATTACGAGCCCGCAAACTGCCGATGGGCGACAAAGCTTGAGCAGATACACAACCGACGACCTTCGAAAAAATATAAGCAGCGGAGTAAGACGAAAGGAGCATAGATGTTCGACGGACCAGTAGACGCAAACATCGGCAACATTTGCAACGGATCGGTGCCGGAACGCTTCGAGCACGAAATGAAGAAGATCCTTGCCAACATTGCTGATGTGAATACAGACCCAGAAGCCAAGCGGTGTTTGACTCTGGAATTCAAGATTGCCCCATCGCCTGACCGGAAATCCGCGGTGATCACGTTTGGGTGCAAGTCCAAGATTCCAGGGGCCACGGCTGTGTCCTCCTCGATTTTCTTCGCCAAGGGCCAGGCTTACACAGAAGACCCTCGCCAAGCTGCGTTGTTTGCGAAGGAGGCGCCGGCAACCCCAAAAGCTCAATAACAAGTTACCCCTAAACCTAAAACTAGCGGCAGTGGAGTGGTGGGCGAGGCATGGCATTGCGTCCTATCAGCCCTGATAAGTCCCATCACTCCTAAGCTGCACAACCGAAAGGACAATTCACATGGCAGAAGTCGAAAGAGAAGCCCTTGAATACTTGGTCGACGTCGGCAAGAAACTGGCCGAACCGATCGAGCGCGACTACGATGGCCGGCAATTCATCAACAAGGAACTGAAGCCGATGGAGCCGCCAGTAGTGACGGCCCTAAAGATCAGCACCCTTGGAAGCCTGATTGAACTCTGTGTCGGACAGTTCACCGACGAAGCCGCATTCGAGAAATTCGACTGCAAAACCCACATCGTTCACGTCGTCGATGAGGAGCACGTACAGGTCATCGGTGCATTCTCAAACGCCTGGGCCCGGCGCGAAGGACTCATCCACTGCCAACTCGATTCCGCCATCGGATTCCGGTTCGGCCAATTCATGTCCCATGAAGACTTCTTTGTCGGCGTCCTGGCGCAGTTCACCCAGACCGACGACAAGGACTACGTTCTTCGGATCGCCTCAAGCCTAACGACCGAGCGCGTAGTGACCTCAGACGACGATGGGATCTCACAGGGAGTCGGGCTCAAGGCAGGTGTCTCGCTCAAGACGCAGGAAACGCTACGGCCGAGGGTAAAACTCGCACCCTACCGGACCTTCCGCGAAGTCGCACAACCAGTCTCGGAATTCGTCTTCCGCGTGAAACAGAGCGGGGATGCAATGCCACTGCTGGCGCTATTTGAGGCGGACGGCGGCGCGTGGAAACTTGAGGCTCGGGACAACATCGCACGCTTCCTGAGCGCGGGAATCACAGGCGCAACGGTCGCAAGCTGATGAAATGCAAAAACCCCAAGTGTCCTCGCCTTCGCTTTCGGGACAAATCCAAGTGTCGGAGATGCCTGTTAGCGAACGCGAGGTACGCTGCGGCCAAACGGAAACTCTCAACTTTTCCACAAGAATCTTGACTTCTATGGTCCAAAGTACAGCTTTTTACCTTGCGTAGTAAAGCAAAACCTGTATTGTGGAATCTACCTACAGCGTACCTGGGATGGCCGGTTGGTTTCCTCCACGAACCTTCCGGCCTTTTCCAGTGAAAGTAGGTCAGTCGTGGAGGCTGCTTCGTCTTGTCAGACAAATTGCCCTGGTTACCGTTCTACATAAGCGATTGGGAGAATGATCGGCGCGTCCGCGCGATGGGCCCGGTGGCGCGGAGCTACTACCTGACATTGCTCATCTGCCAGTGGCGCGAAGGTTCTCTCCCTGCCGACCGTAAGACTCTTCAAAGACTCTTAGTGCTACCTTGCGACCCTCTTCGCTCTGACTTGCAGCTTTCACTCAACTCTGACCCGCATCAGCGTATGGACGGCATCGACCACGATGCGGTTTTAGATCAGGTGCTTGAGTGTTTCGATCTGACAGACGCAGGCGTCTTTGTGAACGCTCGCCTTAACTCTATAAGAGAACAGCAACTTAGAGTGGTAGAGGCGAAATCCAGAGGGGGTAAGCAGTCTGCTAAGAGTGGTAAAGGAGTCTCGCAAGACTCTTCCAAGAGTGTCGGACAAAGACAGAGGGAGAGTCAGAGTCAAATAGAAACTAAAAATCAAAAGAGGGGGAAGCATCCCCTCCCCACTTATTCACAGAGTGATTTCGATGAACGAGACCTGCGCCGACTGGCAGATGCGCGCACCAAAGTTCGCGAACGGATAGAAGCGATCGTAGGCTGTGACCCGATAACCGAGCAGGAATTTATGACCGCGGTGCTTGAGGAATGTGGCCTGAAGGAAGCGCGGGTCCGCGAACTCGACAAAATGACGAAATGGACCGGAGCCACGGCATGAACCCCCACTTCGTACCCATCGGCTCCGGCCAAGCGTTAGCCTATAAAGTAACAATCCGTCTGCGTCAAAGGTACTCCGAGTGGACGGTAGACCGTAGACCGAACGGGCCGGGGATACCGTACCTGCATTGGACCGACGACGGCGCGCGGGATGCGTATTGGCTCATTTGTGACACCTGCAGAATTCCAAGGGAGGCATAAATGCTTTCAAATTAATACATTCTAGAGATGTTCGTAAACAGCATCACACTACCCCCGGGCGTTCGTTGGGGACTTCCAGACCAGCATCCGATGGACACTCCAATTCTCGCGCAAACCTTCAGCAACGGTGGTGGGCCTACAGGAACCTACGTCACCTACTTGCACATTCGGAACGGAACGCGAGTCTGGATCAACACGGTGAAGATCGAAGACGACGACGACCTAGGCGAGATCAAAGCAAACGTTCTAGCGGCCGCCGGTGACCTTGAGACCGAAGTGCTGAAAGACCGTAAAGCCGTGCAGGAGTTGGAAAATCTCTACTCTCGAGGAGAGCATCTGTGAAGCAAAAACAAGCAGAACGGGAGGTTGTATGCATCGGGATAATCCCACAGAGGCTTATTGTCGTCTGGAGCTTGACCCAGGCGCCGCGCTTAATCGGTGCAGGACCGAAGAAGCCTTCGCAGTGCTGCGCAACGAACTCCAGCGAATCGAAGAAGGCAATCGTGAAGGCGGCAGGAAACGCCGCAGGAAAGTAACGAAATGAGACGCGCTAAAGTCCGCTACTCCTGGAATCGAAACCATGAACCCTGTGGTGGAACAGGATGGGTAACTACGATGGGAACTTCGAGACTGGGCGGAAGGCCGATGGTGGGAGTGGAACGCTGCTCCTGCTGGTACAAAATCTCAGCCGATCCGCAGCCAAAGAAGCGTAATAAGCACCATGATGGAAAAGCGAGAGGAGCAGGAGAATGAGGATTTACGGGTTTTTCTATGGAAGTATGATGCGGTTGGCGCACCGATTCAACTGGCACTATGCCCCGGCAATTGGCCCGCTCGAAGACAGCACCCCGAAGTACCAGAAGTACATGCGATGGTGCAAGTGGTGCGGTATGCGCGATACGTTCTATCGAATACCCGCCGTCGATGCTAAGGCGATATTCGGGAGAGAGCGGTTCCCTCCGACAAAAACGACCGTCCACGGAGACAGGTGACGGAGGGTAGGGACCCATCCCAAAACTGCCAGACGCGGAGCCTAACTTCATAGAATAAAAGGGGTAAAAAAGGTGTACTTAAGAGGGAATAGATAATTTTGAAAGCCTACTACGAGACTGCCGAGATCCAACTCTTTCACGGCTCATGCTTTGATGGTGTGGAGCACTTGGTTTTCCCGTGCCATTCGCTGATTATTGCCGATCCGCCCTACGAGCAAACGTCGCTTGCTTGGGATAAATGGCCGAAGCGCTGGCCTCGGATGGCGACCGGATTCCTAGCTAACTCGATGTGGTGCTTTGGATCTCTGCGAATGTTCGCGGACAAGTGGGAGGAGTTCGCAGACTGGCAACTGTCTCAAGACGTCATCTGGGAGAAGCACAACGGCTCATCGTTTCATGCGGACAGGTTCCGGCGCGTCCATGAGCAAGTGGCGCATTTCTATCGTGGACCGTGGGAGAAAATCTACAAAGACGTGCCGACAACGCCAGACGCTACCAAGCGCACGCTCCGGCGGAAGCAACGGCCTACGCACATGGGGCATATCGAGGCTGGCGCATATGCATCACAAGACGGCGGCCCACTCCTAGAGCGCAGCGTGATATTCGAGCCATCCTGCCATGGCGAGGCTGTCAACGAGACCCAAAAACCCGTGCGCATACTCGAGCGGCTAATCCATTACGGGTGCCCGCCGGACGGCGTAGTTGTAGACCTGTTCTCAGGAAGCGGTACGGCGCTCGTGGCAGCCAAGCGACTCGGACGACGCGCGGTGGGCTGGGAAATCCGCGAACAGCAATGCGAAGAGGCGGCCAAGCGTTTATCTCAGGAGGTACTCCAGTTTGGCTAAAGAAAGCACTCCCAAGCCGACGCTTCGAGAACTCCTGACTGCCAGACAGTTCCAGATTGCGAAGCTGGTGGCGGAAGGCTACTCTGACAAGCAAATCGCTGCCGAACTGGAACTTGCTCAGGGTACAGTCTCTGTCATGGTCTATGCGGCCATGGATCGGGCAGATGTGACGAAGAGAGTATTATTGGCGACCCGCTATGCTTTGGAGAAAGACCGCGGCTACTACGAGGGAACCTAGCATGGAGAACTCGCTGGTTCAGTTCAATAGCTATGATGCCGACTACGGGGATGGCCGGGGGCCGCTCACGGGAGTAGCGCGTCATGCCCAAGTTTACGCTGTAGGCGGTTTTACCTGTGACAAAGGCATTAGTTGCTTGGTGCGTGCTTTTTGGGATGCTGGGATGGAAACCCATGGCGGGTGCGAGAATTCCAATGTAGGCGAGGGGTTCCGTTCCTGGTACGTGCCTAGGGGCAAGATTATATTTTCCAGCCCCAAAGGTGTTTATCACCTGCTCGATTTTTGTTTATTCCTAAAGACAAACATGCGGGATGGAGGTTGGAGTCAACAATTGGTCTTGGACAACCATGCAATTCCGAACGATCCGTTCGCGCAAATAACCTTCACATGGAAAGCGCAGCAGGAGTTGACAGAGGTTGTGCGGGCATTGACTCGCCGTATGCGGTACGGCGATAGTGCCCGTATAAGAACCTAGGCCGCCCTCTGCATCCAGACCGAACTCTGCTCCGTCTCCCGCAAGTCCTGAAACCTCTCCGGATCCTCGAGCGCCCAAGCGATTACAGGCCGAATCTGAGGTTGGACCCCATCCAAGTACACCGTGAACCAGAACGCCACGCTACGGGAGCGGAAACGAGCGGATAAGCCATTTCGTGCGGCGTCGGACTGAAGAGTTTGAAGCCAGGTCACCACGTCGAGCATTGCGAAATCCTACCTGTTGAGATAAAAACCGTCTGTGCTGTTTTGCACAACTGTATGTATTTTTGCTATTACGTGGCATCCGGTTAATCCTGTAGTACGTAAGAGTACCCCGTACCATAGCTGTAGCCACCTTCGCGGCCGAATAGAGCGATTCCTTAGAATGGGGCTGATCCTTGGCGAAAACAGCAGTTCTCGACAGCAGCGGTCGGCTCGTAAAATGGTGTTTCAAGAAAGAAGCGATAAGGCTTCTGATAGATGGATTCGCAGAACCAATCCGACATCCTGAATTCAGAAACCCGTGTCTCCGCCTGTTTCGTGGAATGCCAAGGAAAAAACAAGCGTTGAAGAGTACGCAGGGTGAAGTCTACGAAGCTGCGGCGATTGAGAAATACCCCATCATCTTCCTCGGTGGGCTTGTAAGAACCGAAACTAAGCCGGCGAAAATCAAGGCTTTCTCCGGTGCAAAAGTCGGACATCAGCCCTAATCCCCATGAAAATTAGAGTGTTTTCAGCAGACGCAAACCCCCGCGTCGACGCTCCCCTATGTCGCAAATCTCTGTCTTATGTGAGCACGGAGATTCAAACCGGCCGTATGGTCATGCTGAATGCAAAAGAGGCTCAGTGCGTATCCCGCCGACCACTGAGCGAACTCACAGCCGAAGAATTAGTCTCTGCCGCGCACGAAACAGCCTGCAATTCAGCTATTTCCAACAAAGAGATGGAAGCCAACGCAGGCATAGCGGAGACACAGGGAGCCGTGCTACGTGCCCAGGTAAAGATCAAGGCGTGGATGTCGCCGCTCACTGCAGACGAACGCGCGCCCCTGCCCCGCGGCAAGTGGTACGACTCAAGTCGGATTCAAGTCGTTGTTGTCCAGTAAACATGACCCACTGGCAAGAAGCCGGATTGGTGGTCGGCTCTGTGCTGCTATTTGCAGCTGGGTGCTACGTCTGGAACCGGATCCCCGTCCTGCAATGTCCCAACTGCGAAAAATATCTACTCGAAGAGGACATTGAACTCCAAGTGATGGGAACCAATGGCGAAGACCGGGAGTACGCGACGTGCCCAACCTGCGAATACCAGTGGATGCTGGAGAAAGTTGCGGAGCGATGAAGAAACTACTGGCAGTCGTTCTGTTCGCTTCTCTCCAAGCCTTCGCTACGGTCACAGTGAACGCGACGTTCAATTCTCCGACCGGCCAGCCTGCCTCATTTGCCTACCTGACGTTGGACCTCGAGAACTGCGGCTACAACGTTCCCATCGTGCCAAGTTCTTCGACGACGATGGTCCTGAAGCACATGCAGCTGCGGCCGAGTCAACTGCCAGCGACGATCTACGGGAACAACGAGATAACCTGCGGAAACTCGTACTCAACTCTATGGCACGTGACAGCCTGGGCGGATTCGAATACGCCGATTGCCGGCGATTTGAATTATGACCTGTGCAGTTCTTCAACGAACTGCCTGGTGGCCTCCACGGGTGCATTCAATCTGGCGCAGAGCCAGCCATTCATGGGCACTCCTCCCCCGCCGGGATTCCGCAGCATCTTCGGCAATCCTACGCAGAGCCAGCTGGTGAAACAGCCGAGCGGGACTTCGTTCTCGTTCGTCGGCACGTTGGATCTGACGCAGGCAACGGTTGTCGGACTGAGCGCGATCGGCATCAACGCCACGCAGATTGGGGGAATCAACGTCTGCACGACGGCGCCAACAAACAATCAGGTGTTGACGTTCGTGCAGGGAACGAATAGCTGGTGCCCGGGCGCCGCAGGACAGAATGCGAATGCTTCGCAGCTGCAGGGATTCAATGTCTCGAGCACGGCGCCGACAAGTGGACAGTTCCTTGGCTGGACTGGAAGCCTGTGGGCGCCTACGGCCATTACGGGGTTCTTGCCCACGACGGGCGGGACGCTGACCGGCGCTCTGACACTCTCAGCGAATGCGGCCACGAATTTACAGCCAACGACTCTCCAGCAGGTGACTGGGCTGCTTACTGCTAAAGCCGACCTGACTGGAGGGTTTGTTCCCCAAGCAGAACTGGGAACGGGTTCGCTTGGGACGGGAACCAAGTGCCTGCTCGACAATCACAGCTTTGGAACCTGCGGATCAGGTTCTGGATCCGGCACGGTCTCAACGGGCACCCAGAACTTCCTCGCGCTGTACACCACGCCGGGGAGCGGAACCACGGTTGGACCAAGCAAGTTCTCGGATACTTCTACAGTCGGTGCTTACACCGGAACCCAGTTCCAGTTTCCTCAAGGCTCGAACGCATCGCCGGCGTTCTTCTTTCAGGGCACGAATATTGGGATGTACATTGGGGCGATTTCTGAGCAGTTCCAGGTCACGTCGACGTCTGCTTCGGGCGGGACAGCCACAATCGTCATTGCGAGCTCTGCCGGCTTCGCGATCAATCCGAAAGTCGGTGAGTACTTTGTAACCTCGGGCATCGGTGGCGGCTATGACTGCGCCATGCCAAACCCGTGCGTTATCACAGGGGTAAGTGGCGCGAATGTCAGCTACCTATCCTCTGGCACTGGCAGCTTCAGTTCGGGAACATTCAACTATGTCTACCCGACTCTGACCCAGACAGCCTCGCGAAAGCTGGTGTTCAACAGCCTGCTCTCATCGACCAACAATGCGGCTCTGTCCTGCTCTCTCTGCTTGGCCGCGGGAGATACGGTTGCCTACCACGACACAACCCTAAACGCCGATGTCGTGGAATTGCAGGGCTGGACCGGAACCGGAACCAAGGGCCGCGTACAGATCGGGGACTTGCCTTCGAAGGTTCCGACCGCGGGCGCAATCGTCCCTGGCACCCTCGAGGTTCAAGGCAACGTAACATTCGACGGTTCTTGCACGGGATGCGGAGCGGGCGGCGCGGGCCTACAGAACCAGATGGCGTTCTATAGCGCGAACGGGAATACCTCAGTCGGCAACTCCAACACCACGGAGAACGGGACAACGTTCTCCTACTCGGGTACAGGCGGCGGAAACTTCGCCAACGGAATCAGCGCCAACGGGACAGCCGGCATTCTGGCGAAGTTGGCATTCCCCGGCGCTCCCATGGCAGTCAGTCCGGTAGGCTATGTGGCCTACGGTGCCTCGAATGACGGGCACTCTTATGGTTCAGAGAACGGCGGCGCAATCTTCCAATGGCTGACCTCGGCCACCCTGACCCGCGGCCAGCGCGTATTCGGCACGGCCTTGGGAAATGGAGTGAATGTCACTGCTGGCTCAGAGTACGAATACACCTCGCTCTTGGCTGGTGCGACGGCTGACGCGCGTCTTCAGCAGTGCATCACGGATCTCGCGAGTTCTGGCGGAATCTGCGACATGACCGGGGAAGCCTCGGCTATCTCGCCAGCGGCCACAATTACCATCACGACCAACAACATCACGATTTATTGGGTTTCTGGCACTTATACCGAAGGCAACAGCATCACGATCAACATCTCAGGCAATAACGACCAAGTTCTTTGCCTGCAGAAGTGGACTTGCACGATTGACGCCTCAAACAACGGGGCGGTGGGCGCGTTCAATATCAATGCCGGGCAGAATAACCTGCTCTCTGGTTTTAAGGTACTCGGCGGCCGCCTGACGAGCCAAGCAGGATTCGAAGTGAACATCTCCGGTTCACACAACGCCATGCAGGATATGTGGATTGTGAACGGCGGGGCATGGGGATCGCAGTTCGTCAACTGCTTCGAGTGCTCTGGAGTCCGCAACCGCATCGAGCAGGCGACTCGCGCGGGCATCGGGGTCACTGGCTCAGCTTTGGCAGTGTCGACGGCCACGCGAGTTGGGACACTCGCCACAATCACCACCACCGCGGCGCAAATCATCGGCGGAACCGGGACACGCACCTTCGTAGATATGCAGTCCTGTTCCTTGAGTCCGTACAACGGAGTCTTTCAGGCGACGGCGACCGGGGCAAATACCTTCACCTACACGATGGCCTCTGACCCGGGCGGATCGGCCACGTCCTGCACCTATACCATCTACACCGAAGGCACTCTTATTGCGGACAATGTGCTGATCGACAACAACACGATCGACACAGGAGACGGTGGGCTAGCGATTCAATCAGCTTCGGGCATTGGAGTGGTCGAAGGCACAATCGTCAGAGGCAACACCGTCCGCTACAACTCCTACGGAACTGCTAGTTGCAACGGTGATACCACGGGTGCGACTCCGCTAAGCGTGACCCTGGCGGGCAATGGCGCAACGATCACGGCGACAGTTGGCGCGGGCGTTACGGCTCCGAACCAAATGATGCTGACCAGTCCGACGGCCAGCGTCGTGACCTTCAGCGGGATTACTGGCGGCGGCCTGGCGAACGCTACGCCGTTCACCGTGGCAAGTGTTGGCGCTACCACTTTCACCATCACGAACGCCAACTGCAACCCGTCTTGCACCGGAACAATCACCTTCGTCATTAACGGCCATGGTAGCCTGGCGACAGGATGCTCGGAAGGCATTCAGCAGACAGATAAAGCCACAGACACGGAGATCGTCGGGAATACGGTCATCAACTCCTACCGCGAATCCTTCGCGACCTCGGGGACCGGCCTGAATATGCACGCGAACCGCTGCATCAACCCTGCACTGCTCGGTGGTAGCGGGAACGGATGCTTCATGCTATCAGTCTCGAGCGGCGGTGGGCTGACGATCGCGGGCGATGCGGTCATGGCGGATAACATCGCAATCAATGGTGGAACGAACTCGAACGCCTATGCATTCTCCGTCCAGGCGGGCACTGGATCCTCGAATACGACATTCCAGAACATTGACATCCACGACAACCAAATTGACGGCACAGTGACAGCCTTTGGAAATGGCGTGCGCTGGAATAACGCCTCGACCAACACCATGACGCTGAAAAATATCAGCGTTCACAACAATACCATGGTGGCAGCAACGACAGGCTTTGTCCTAAACAACAGCGTGGCCGGCACGACTACGATCTCAAACGTCGGCGTCCATGATAACCCAATGAGCGGGTTCACGACGGCCATCTCGATCCTGAACGGCGGCGGTGGCACACTAAACGGTGCGATCTACAGCCTGAATAACGGCACCATGATCCAGGCCGTTCCTCTGACCGTAGCGCTTGGCACAACGACGGTGAACGCGAATACATGCAACACGGTATCAGGATCACCATTCACGGCGACAGGCGTCACGACTACCAGTCGGCTGAGTTGGAGCTTTGAAGCCACTCCCAACGGAGTGACAGGTTACACCCCAAGCGCAGCCACGTTGAATGTTGTGACTTATCCCACAGCGAATGCGATCAACGTCCTTCTCTGCAACCCGACTGGTGGTGGCATTACCCCGGCGGCGATGAGCATTTCAGTAGATGCACGCAATCCGTAAGTGAATCGTTTCTCCCTCATCCTAGTGCTGGCCCTCTGTAGTTCGGCCTTGGCCGCGACCCAGCCTTGCGGCACAGGAACGACGCCCTGCCAGATGATCTCTAGCGCGTCGGACTTTCCGCTCGTCTCGACGCAGCCGAACTACGCACCAGCGAATAACTTTATTCTGCCCAACCCGACATTTACAGGGCCATCGCTGCTCATCAGTTGGGGTGACACGACCGGAACGGAAAACTCCGCGCTTCGATTAGACACTGGCACGACAGCACCATCATTTGACTTCACAGGCCTCGATTCCGCTCTCGCGGTGAACATTATCCCCAACAAGGGGCGCTTTAATCTAATCGTCCAGCCGGCATTTCTCGGAGTCGGTGGGACGATCAACAGCGCGACCCCGCTCTACATCTACCGGCAGGATTACGCGGATTCCGTCTATCTCACCTATGCCGCCGGTTTGGTTGTCATCCCCGGCTGGTACATCTGCCTCAATGGAACCTGTCCGGGCACGGGGCAATACTGGCAAGTCACATCGACCACAATTTCCGGGGTGAGTGCGACCTGCGCGCTGGCTGGAACCACAACCTTCCCCAGTTCTCCCATCGTCGGCCAAACTGTGACCGACTCTTGCGCGACCTTTGCCTACGTGGGTCCGCATGCTCCTCCCCAGGATACGGCTTTTTCGAGCACCTATAAGGGCCATGGATATTCCTTGACGGTGGCGAGTGGATCTCAGTCGGGAACGACTGGCACGGTGACGGCCTCTGGCTTTGCGCCAACGTGGAAGTCTGGCGATCTGGTAACGGTAGCATTTGCAAGCGATCCCCGCCTGAACTGTACAAACTGTGCAGTGGTGGGGACGCCAACAGCAACCACCGTCAGTTACCAAATGGCAACCTCGGCCGTGATTAACTCCGAGGTTTGTACCGGAGCCTGCACGATATCCGGGAAACACTCTGCCAATATCAATAGCGCGAACGCGACTCCTGCCCTGCTCGCGACAGGCCTTGCAGTCTGCTACGAATTGCCCTGCACCACAGCGATGAAGAATCTGATGCTACGGGTGCTAGAGCACTACTCCGCGAATTGTGCATCGGGCACTGAGCCTCCCTGCTCAGGCAACGCCGGAAACAATGGGCCTGCGCTCGGTAAATTCCTCGGCTACGTCCGCTTTGGTCTGCAGCATGGCGGCGAGAACGTTGTGGACGATCCTTCGGTCTGGTCAACCTTCGCGCTGACATCGACCGCATTCAAGCCGATCTATTTGAGTTGGGTGAACTCGATGGATCAGTACGAGAACGTCACAAACCTGGCGAACGCGAACGTCTGGTTGAATGGCAATCTCTATACCAACGTAAACCCCGCGACGAGCGCCCCAGATACGGACTTCCCCGACTTCGAAGCGACCTATGCCGTCCAGAACAACATAGGGATTGATCAGAACGGACTGAACAGCGCAGACATGACAGCCGGCGGCGTCCCGCCGAATTGTGCCGCTGGTCCCAATGTGAACGTCACGGGCGATCTGGTCTACAACTGGTGCAAATACATCGTTCCGACCGTGGCGGGGCAGTGTAAGTACAAAATGCCGAACGGCCAATGCGCATGGGGAACTTTGCAGACCCAGAGTTGCTCGACGCCCGGAATTGCGTCGGGGACTCAGGGCGGAACGAGTTGCTCCTCTGGTTCCTACTCGCCTATCCCCGGCTTCATCGGTCTAGCAGCCTGGGCTTCGTTGCTTCATAACACGAATCTCGAAGTCTACACGTCGGATCTTTTGCAAGGATTCGACCTGACTCCCACAGCGCTTCAGTGCCCGCAGTGCAGCACGCCGTTCCAGTTGCCCTATTTCGAGTCTTACGCGACCTTCCGCAACAGTCCAGAACTGATTCAGGCTGGCAATTGGGGCAGCGGGGCTACTGGGGGAGCGTTCACGATCGCCCCGGTGCCATTGGTCAATCTGCCGACAATCGGAGTTGCGAATCACGAATGTGACTCATCGTTTACTTATGAACTCTCTTTGCCGAATACGTGGGTCACGAGCGCGGCCCCAGGCTGGCCTGCGCATCTTCCCTATGCCCTGTCGCAAACCGGGATCCAGTTAGCCGTTAACGATATGGAAGCGTACCGGACGGCAAACAACGTCGGGATCAAACTCGACATTCCGCCCGGGGTTTACTCCGGCTCGGCGCCACTGACGCTTCCTCAGACAAGCACTACGGCATCCTCTTCGAGTCATTGCCTGATTCTCGCTTCCACGCAGGATTCCAACCTGCCAAACGGTCGCACAGTTTGCTCTCATGGCATTCAAGACAACCTCGCATCATCGACCGATCCAGGAGTTGAGAACTTCGACTGCACGGGCACGCAGATGACGTACCAGCTAGGAACGACTGTCACTCCGATTCCAGTGGGCACATTCACTCTGGCGAATGGGACGGTGACGAACACCTCGGCCTACAACGATGTGCAGTTCATGTGGACGTGGGAGATTACAGGCGTAAATAAGCCGGTAATCCAAGTGTGTTCGCCCATCGGCGTGAGTGGGACTTCCGTCCCTCCTCTTTGCGGAGCTACGGTGATCGGCCCTGATCATTGGCTAATTATGGACGCGGAAGGACGGCCACAGGCTGGACTAATTACCAATGCTGACATTTTCTCTGTCGGCCAAACTGGGACAGAAACAGCGACCACGCAATTCGCTTCGCATATTCATTGGCGCAAGGATTGGGGGCATGGAGACTGGGCGCACACGGTCGCTGGGCTCTCTGTTGGGATCAATGCTATCGGCAGGGTGTTTTTCCTGAGTTGTTTTAATTGCTCAATCGTTGATAGCTACGCGAGCGAAGCGATTACGCCTGGGGCAGAAGGGCATATCGTCGGTTGCGGAATGGGGTCAATTTTCAAGATTAACCACAACTGGTTCAGCGGAGAATCGCAGAGCGTTCTGTGTGGGGGAACTTCTACGCCAACGGTTGCCGGCTACGTCATGGGGAAAGACCTGGAGATTCGCAGGAATCGGTTTAGTTTCCCCTACGCATGGCTCGGAGTGCTCAAGATCCCTGCGGGTAATCCGCACTGGGCCAATCAGAGCATCGGGCGTAAAAACCTCTTCGAGATGAAGCAGGGCGAGCGGCAAGTAATCATGGGCAACATTCTCGAAAACGATGATAACTCTGGCGGGCAATCTGGGCCGGAAAGTGTGTTTACAGTAAGAAATTTTGATGGTGCCAATTACCTCGCAACAATCACCGATTTATATGTGAACTCCAACATTTTCCGAAACACTTGCGAGGGACACCAGGTTGCTGGTAGGTCAGGAATCGGTGGGAACGGGTCAGGTGTGTCTCGCGGTATGCAGCGCGTCTGGTTCTTGAATAATCTCCATTACAACTATTCCGTGTCCAACCCGGGCTGTACGGGTGTTAACAACACTGGTCAAAAAATCACTACCGCCGGTGAGCATTGGAATGGGACGATGACGAGAGATGCCACTGGAACGGTGGCGACCTTCATTGCGACTTGCACTACGGATGTTGGCGGGAATTGTCCTCTCGGGCCGCCACCGCTTGGATTCCAGCAGACTCAGATTCAGATTGGTGACCATGTTGCGGTTACGGGATGCACTGTGGATTCCGGCTTCAACACTCCGGCTAACGGTAGCGGAGTAGTCTTGGGGGCAGCTGCGCTTTATGGAACGTTGCCATCTGGTCTTACTGTGGTGTTTCCGAACGCAGGAACCCCGAACTCTGTCGATTCTTCGGGAAACTGTCAGATAACGAACACTCAGGGTTACCCGAATAATCTAATTTGGACGCATAACACTGCCGTAAGTGCAGTAACCGGCGGAGAGGTGCTCGGCAATCAGGTGAACCCTTCTGGGTATCCCTACAGTCTTTCTGGAGTCTTCCGCGACAGCATCTTCACCGGAATATCAGGATGGAACAACAACAACGGCGAAGGCACCGTCACCCAAGGGCAAGACTGGGATACCACCACGCTGACCGCCGACCATCTGGTTTGGGCAGGTCGTACAGCTTCGAAGTACACCGAGTACTCGAACAACACTTTAGTTCAGCAGTTGGGTTGCTTCTTTACTTCGGCAGAGCATTGCACTCCGCCACTCTCGATGTTTTTCCCGACGACGCCATACTGTACGGGTGCAACGTCGACTTCATCGTGTATTGGATTTGTGGGAGAGATGAGCGCGAGCAGTTTGAATCTTGCGTTGCCGGACTACCACGGCTACGCGCTGCGCTCAGACAGTTCTTTTATCAATAGCGCCTCAGACGGCACACAAATGGGCGCGAGCATTTCCGCGATCGACGCGGCCCAGACCCAGAAGCAGTTCGTATGTCCATGGGCATGCACGATGAATCCGCAACCGGACTGAGGAGAGTGAATATGTGGAATAAATTTTGGCTTTGGCTCGGAGAGAAGTACGAGACTAACCCGGTATTTCACGGGGCAGTCGCCGCGGCGGAAGGCGGCGCTGTCGCGGGCCTCGGAACCTGGATCACTGCGGGGGCCCCTCTGACAAAGCAGGGGCTGGCGGCTGCCCTAGCTGGTGTCGGTGGTGGAGCGGGAATCGCACTGCGCAACTACTTCAAGAATCGGCTGACTCAGCCGGCGACGGGAGCACCCAAAGCCTAAATGAACGAGACGGGATTCACTCTGCTAGAGCATCACTTAACCTTCGGCGCGATTATGACCATGTGGGCCAGCATGGTCGGCGCTGGAGTCTGGATCCTTAACAAGCACAAAGTCTGGCTCAACATCAAGAACCGTTTGAACGATCTTTGGTGGGACCGTTGCGCGATCCGACAAGAGCGGTACACGCCTCTTGAGAATGGCGCACCGGCAGTAATACCTCCGCGACCTTCGCACCATCACGGCGACTAGATGTGGATTTATTCACAGTCCTCCGGCCTTCTCACGAAGGATGGGATTCACGTTGGCTACGGCTACTCCGGCGCAGAACCTGACGGTAAAAACAATCCAGCCATGGAAGCAACGCCAAACGTCGGGCCCATTCCCCAAGGCGATTGGATGATCTCGGGACCTCCACAGGACACGAAAGAGCACGGGCCCTACGTTCTTAAGCTGGATCCGAAAGATGGGACATTTACCTTCGGGCGTTCCGGGTTTCTTGTACATGGTGACTCTTTGGAATCCCCTGGGACCGCCTCAAAAGGTTGTATCGTCGCCAATCGAATTGTGCGAACGAGAATTTGGCAGAGCGGAGACGCGGATTTGCAGGTGATTCCGTGAGCCACGGTCTGACTCCACGCGAGGTTGAATCGCTGGAATTGGCTGCTGACGGGCATCGCTCACTGGATATTGCACGGATGTGGGGATACACAAAAGCGAAGCATGGAAACGACACTGGTCCGAGCCATGTACGAAGAGTCTGGAAAAATGCTGAGGAAAAATTGGGCGCCGACACGATCACGCAAGCAGTGGCGATGGCTCTGAGGCGCGGACTGATTCAATGAGCCATCCATTTAGCAATAACGGTTTGGCCTGTGGAGTCTGCAAAGTCTGTGGCGATGCGATTACCGTCCATGAATTCCTTGAGATTGCGCCGGGGAAGACGGTTCGCGTCGGTCCTCCAATCCCGAAGCACTGCCTATTTGTCTCAACCGTGACCTTCGATCCAATCAGTGCCTACATTCGCTGGCGAACGAACTGCGCATGGTCCCACACAGGCTGGTATCGCCTTTCTGACGGCTGGACCTATTCAGCTATGTCCGACGGTAAAGGACTCGACTGGCGGCCCCCGAATGCGCGCGCAAAGATACTTCTACTGGACGCTCCGGGGGTAGATGAATCTCTGGCGAAGGCATTGGAGCATCGCGGAGCAGGGTACGACTTCTTTCAGATATTGGGCCTTGGGCTGGCGCGGGACTGGTCAATGCCGGGGCGGTTCATCTGCGACAAGGCAGTGTTCTATTTCCAGCAGCAGGCAGGATTTCCGCTGCTGAATCACACGTTCATTCAATTGAACAAACTCACACCAGAAAGCATTCTGCTCAGTGAGCACGTAACTGAGAGAAAACAAGGATAAATCTATGAAGAAACTCTTGATTCCAGTTCTATTGCTTACCATTGTCCTCTCCGGATGCTCGACGGCATGGTTGACGACTTTGGATTCCGTTCTCGCTGCGGCGGCACCAGCACTCATTAACATCCTGCAAATTGCAGCACTTTCGAAGGGACTCACTGCCAGTTCTGCCAGCGCTCAGTTGACGGCCAAGATCAATGCCGACGCCGCGGCGCTCCAGAAATCAGCCAGCGACTTTGCGAGTGCCTCGGCCGCGGCCGCTCCAGGTGCCTGCGCTCAATTGCAGGCCGCGCTGACGACCTACCAGAGCGATCTGCCGGCAGTTCTGCAGGTGGCCCAGGTGTCGAATGCGAACACACAGAGCAAGATCGAGACGCTCTCGGCCCTCGTCGTAGGAGTGTTTGGCAGCATTGAACCGCTGATTCCTAACTGCCAGGCGCCGAAGATGATGAGTCTGGCCGGAGCAACACATTCTGCCCCACCGCTCGAGTTGAAGAACTTCGTGCAGGCTTACAACGCTGTCTTGGTCTCGCCCGTCAATGACAAGGCTGTAGACGCGGAGACTTCAAAGATGAAAATCCATCGGCACGGAAAGTTCGCACGCGCCGTAACGCTCGGAGTCTTGCGGTAAATGAAACTGTCTCTGCTCGCGTGCCTTCTTCTCATTGGTTGTGGGAACAGGCATGCGCGCCAGAGCGGAGTCAACTACTTCGTAGGCCAAGAATGCCACACGGAAGCGCTGATGAAGGATTGCGATCCCCACACAGAGCCTCCAGTGTGCAAGAAGATTCGATTGACCTTCGACAAAGGCTGCGAACGGGTGAAGGTAAAGTAGCGTGCCTGTCGACCGTTTCGGTTCTCGAGTCCTTACTCCCAAAGAACTCAGCATCATAGCCTTACTCACAGAAGGCATGACGAACAAAGAAATCGCCAAAGACGCAGGGACGACCGAGAACATGGTCAAAAACTATCTGCGGGTGATCTTTGACAAGACGGGGATGTTCTCACGCTTGGAACTGGCTCTCTGGAACGTAACACGGGACGGCTCTACCGGAGCAAAAAGGGCGTGACTCAATTCATGCGAAAACATTTGAACCTACTCTTCAGCTTCCTACATGCAGCCGCGGTCATTTGCGTGATGAGCGTATTGTCAACAATCAGCTTGTCAGCGCAGGCATCTGTGTCGAGGACGACTCCGAAGGTGGTTCAGCGAAGCGCGGAGTTGAGCACGGACGACTCCCTGCTACCGACTAATCCCGTGCCGCAGCCAAAGCCTGCGAGCTTCTTTACCTTCCGATCCTCATGGAAGTCCCCTGCGCTCAAGCCGAACAAGAAGTCTTGGGCGATCTTTGCAGCCGCACATGTCGCGCTGGGAATCACGCTGGCCTACGACATTCATCACACGCACGGAGCCCGCGAAACAGTGGACTCAGAAGTTCCGGCAGTCCTGGCAGTTAGCGCTCTGGACTTTGCCGCATTCAAGTTTTTCTCGCCGGCGCTTTCAATCGAAGCGCCGATCTACGGCATTCAGCACTATGCGCGGGATGCCGCGAAATGACTTTCCCGAACTCTCAACAGGAGAACTCACCAATGAAACGAAAGCTTGCGCTGGTACTTGCGTTACTCGGCGGGCTGGTGGCTGGAATCGTCCCAGCGCTGGCTCAAAACCCTAACTACCCCTCGGCTGCTGCAGGGCGCGTGATGGCCTCGGAATACAGCAAGTGGTCTGTCCATGCTTTGAACGCAGTCGCTGTCGGTTCGGCTCAGATGCTGGTCGACAACTGCTACGTGAGCGTCGGCACGGAGAACCGCAAGGTATTTCCGTTCGCTATCAACGTTCCAGTCACCATCATCGACGGAGCGAACACTGAGAACGTGACGCCGACCGCGATCTTGGCTCCGACCGTTGCAACTGGTCCTTCCACTGGTCCGAACCCTTTCCAGTGCGGATTTACTGCAACCTTCGCCAACGCACATACGGCACAGGTCTCAGTAGCTTCAAACGACGGCGGACTGGAAGAAGCGATCAATGACGCGATTGCCCGAAATATCGGCATCGTGACGCTGGATCCAACTTCACAGATCAGCGCAACCCAGATGGCTGCGGCTCTGGTCTATCCGGCGGTGCAGATTGAGGACTTGCGCAACCCAGGAGTCACTTACTGGAACGGCGTAGCTTCCGGCACTACCACGTTGCCAGCGCCGACGACCTTGACGGCGGTCACCGCGCTTCCATCGGCAACTCCGGTGGGCGGGTATGGCACTGGCACCTATCACCTCTGCGTGGCCTATGTGGACATCATGGGGAACGAAGGGCAGTGCTCGGCTGACTTCTCTGAGGCTGGCTTGGCTACCGGATCATTCATCTTTACGCCTCCAGCGGCTTCGGCGGGTGCGGTGGGATACGAAATCTATATCTCTCTGACGTCTGGTACCTATGCCTTGGCATACCGCGTTCCGCTCACTTCGTCCATCTGCACGCTGACGACTCTCGAAAAGACGATCGCAGCTTGCGCGGTGGCGAATACGCTCTACGGACAAAACGGCGCGACCGCGACGGTAACGGCCATCACAGTCAACACCGCGCGCCTTGCGGTAGGACTTGGTGGCACTTCAACCACTGCGGATTATGTCGGCAACTCGGCTTCGCGCACGACCTACATCTATGCCCCGAGCACCCACCCCGCAATCCCTGGGCTGCAGTCAACCTACACCGCGTTTGCAGGCGCTACCGCTCCGGCTACCACCGTACCGGCAGTGCTTGGGACAGTTCAATTGCCTGCGGGCTTTATGAACTACGTGGGCCGGACGATTCGCCTCTGCGGATTGTTCACGGAAGCCTCTGCCGGCAGCACTTCAACCGTAACTGAAGTCGAATTTCTCTGGGATGCGGACGGGTCCAATACCACTGGTGCCGGTGTGATCATTCACGGCCCAAGGACGACATCGACCTTGCCGGGTTCGGCGGCGGACCAATGGTATTTCTGCCAAAACCTGAAAACCACGGTGTCTGGTGCTGGCGTAACGGCTGGTTCGATTCAGGCAGGTGCAGGCTTCCTGTCGGAAACGTCTGGCGCGAACGGTACGGCAACGGCTGTGGGATGGGGTAACGCTCCTACGGTGGGTGCCGCTGCGGTGGGCTCGCTGAACCTGGCGGGTGAGGCACGTATCGACATTACCTACCTGCACACCACTGGCACTGACGGTGCGGCTCCAACCCTCACCGATCTGACGCTGGAGGTTTTGAACTAACCGGTTCAATCTCTTCCGATGAAGGGCGCTCAGAAATGGGCGCCCTTTGTTTTGGAGCAAACATGGCCGACAGAAATCACTGGATGCAAAAAGCCCGAGATCGAATGAAGAAGAAAGGCACGACGGGTCTGTTCGGGAAGAAGGCGGCCGCTGCTGGCGAAAGCACTCGAGAGTATGCGCTCGACAAGTACTCCGCGTCTGGCGCGCTCGGGAAAGAAGCTAGATTCGCGGCCAATTCGCAGGGGTGGAAGTAGATGCCGTGGGACCAGGTTCTCCACAAGTGGAAGGCTGGAACGCTCAAGAGTGGATCGGGCGAACCAGTTAAGGATCAGAAACAGGCAGTCGCCATCATGCTTTCCGAGAAAAAGAAGGCCGCCGAAGGCAATTCAGAGTACGCCGCTCACCCGATGCGGAAATCACTCGGCAGAGGAAAAGGATAACCAGCTATGGCAACCGGGATTAAGCAGTCTCCGATTCGTCGAGTCATTGCAATCAATGGGAGCGGTGGCGCCGCAGTCATCATCAAGAGCACAACCTTCGCGCGCTACGTCGAGATTCAGGAGTGCCCACCGACCAACTTCGACAACAACGCGAATCCCTTTGCTCCACAGGGCTTGCTCTACCAATTGCCCGCCGATGGGAATACCGCAAGCTTCGGCCTGTTGCCTGGGGTGGTATGGAGCCTTGGGGACCAGAACTATCCCATGACTCGGCCAGTGGGATCTCCAACGTGGACCGATCCAGCAGGGCAAGCAGCCGGCGGGACAGAGTACATGCAAGTCAAAAGTGCTACTGCCACGGCAACACAAGTTGAAGTCCGAGAGTATCTCTAATGAGAAAACTAACTCTTCTCGCCGTGATATTTCTGTGCGGCCTAGCCTACGCCCAAAAAGGCTCAACCATCATTCAGGCGCAGAATGCCGGCACCACGGTCTATACCGGCAGCGGCTACGTCAAGATCAACTGGACGGGCGGAGGCTGTACGGCATCGAACGTCTCAGGAACGCTGACCGTCAACTGTAGTGGTGGTGGTGGAACAGGCACGGTATCCGCCAACAACGGGAACGCCAATGCAGTCGCCAAATATTCGGCAGCAGCAGGCAGTACCACAGTCGGCCCAGATGCCACGCTGACCGATGACGGCACGACGCTCACGTATTCCGGGGGAAGCGGACTGGCAACTACGCTCGCAGGCTCGACAGGCTATCTGTGGAATAACAATGCAGCGCCAAGCGGGAACCTCTTAATAGTGAATGGGGCAAACACTTCCATCTTCACGACTACGACCGGAGTCAACCAGTTCTTTGCATGGAAGAACACGACCGCGGCACTCGTCGGCGCCTCACAGTCAAGTCCGATCATTTCCTTCTGCGGAACAGAATTTCACGCGGCGGCCTCAGTTGAAGGTTGCGGAGCATTTCAGTTTGTTCCGGGTACGGGTACAGATGCAGCCTCGACACTAGCTTTTACGCACTCGGGAACAGCGACGGGCGCAGTAACTACGACTTTCCCCGGTCCCATTTCAGCAGGTGCATCGGGCGGCGTGGGCGGAACCCTGACTCTTCCAGAAGGTACGGCTCCGTCAGCCTCGGCAGGAAACGACGTGTGCTATGCGGACTCGACGGCCCACGGCATCAAGTGCGCCTATAACAACGGAGCATTTTTCGCTATCACCTCTCCGACTGAAAACAATCTCTTAGGTGCTACAGCGGCAGGGACGATTACCGAAGGAGGAGCGGGATTCTCTGTTACTCGCGCAGGTGTTGCGACAGCGAACCTGACCGCACCTTGGGTAATCCAGAACACTAACTCGACCAACAACAACACTTCAATCACTCTCGGTGTGACGGCACCGGGAACCTCTACCGGGCAGACAGTTCTGAATGTCAACGGAGCTTCGACGGGCGGAGATCTTCAGGATTGGGGAACAGGCGGAACTTGGACAGCAGGTGTTCTCTCAGGGCAAACGATTGTTGCCAGTGTGCTTCCTACAGGCGGAGTCGTCTCTAAAGGCACCACGGCAGGATTCGTAGACTTTCCGCAAGGCACGACAAGCGCAGCGGTAGCGCCCTGCAACGCGGCTACGAGTATTTGCGAACAGGCTCCGACCTCGGTTACGTCGTATCTGGTCACAAAGCCGGGTGCGGGGTCGCCTGGACTTCTCGCAGGAACAGGCACTACTACGCGAACGGAGAATTATACAGGCGGCGCGGCGTTCCATCTTGGCCCTATCACAATTGGCTCGGGTTCCTCGATTTCTTCAACGTTGCTCTGCTCTACGACCAACTGCCCAGCGGGAGATTACGACGTTGCGGCTTACGTGGAAATCACCACGCAATGCACCACGACGGGAAGCTATATCGTCTGGCTCGGTTGGACCGATGACGGATCGGCTAAGACTGGATCATCGACTACGACGTTCTTCCCCTTTCCTTTGAACGGAAGCGGCGTACCAACGACCGTAGGCACCATCGTTCCGGCAGCGGTTGGAAACTACGCGCAGGCTCACATCTTCCTGCATACCACTGGCGCAGCGACAAACGCGCAAGGCGCAATCAACTATGGGAGTACAGCAGGGGCCTGCGGCACTGGTGGGCCGATGGTAGGGAAGATGTTCCTTACAGTGACGCCGTTATCATGAGAAAACTTCTCATACTACCTCTTCTTTGCGCGCTCGCTTGGTCCCAAGGGATCGGCGGGAAGGCTGGCATTGGAGGAAAGGCTGGAATTGGCGGTGGTTTATCATCGCACCCGCCTATCGCCCCAACACTCGTCGGCAGTTGCTCGCAGGCAGTTTGCAATTTTGCCTCGCCTTACTCCATCTCTTTTACGGGCACGGTCCCGGTCGGAGATACGCTCCTCGTCTTGGTTGGCGGAAATAACGCAACCGCGCAGACTCCCACGATTACGGATACTGCCGGGGGAAACACCTACACCGTCCGCTCCAGTCAAAGTGCCAGCAACATAGGGATTTTCGCTCTCGATTCCACCTTGGCAACACAAGTAACTGCGGCTAACCACATCACCCTGACCATGCCGCAGGATGGGGCGTGGAACGTCTACATCTACGACATCGCTAACGCAGCGCTGTCGAATCCGCTCGATACACAGGTCTCCAACATTGACGCGGGCGCGAGCTCAACAGCGACTTCAAGCAGTTTGACCCCCGGCGTTCAGCCAGTGGGTGCGTTCGCGGCTTTTTGTACTAACCAATCTGGAGGCGGAAACTTTAGTGCCTACGGAAACATCATGGGATCGGCAGCTACTGGACTTAATAACCAGACCGGAGCGTCGAGAATTCTTGCTGTGGAATGGCTGAGGTTGACCTCGACTTCGGCGGGGACAGCGACATTGGCATTAACAGCAAGCGGCGATACTACGGGCATTGTGTTCCTGACTTACAAGGAACGATGAGACTTAAACTTGCAATCTTCGTGCTACTCGTCTCTGCTTCGGCGTGGGGCACGACATACTTTGTCGATCCGCAGAATACTCTCGGCACTTCTGCGGACACGAACAATGGAACGGCGAAGGCTACAGCGTGGATTCACGCCCCCGGTATGACGGGATGTGCCAGCACTTGCAACTCGACTGTCTTAGCTGCTGGCGACAGCGTTATCGTGCGCGGCGGCACCACGATTCCCAAAGCATATCTTCCGTGGACACTGCCAGCGCGTAATGGCAGCGCAGGAAACGTGATTTATTACGGCGTAGATTTGACGTGGTTTGTCGGCGGTTCATTTACGCGGCCGATCATCAGCGGCGGAAATCCTTTGAGTACCAGTTTCGTCGCTAGTTGCACGGGCGGGGCGAATAGCGGGACCCAGGTGCAGATGGCTTCCACGCTGGCCTTTATCACCTTCGACAATTTTGAGTTCTCAGGATTCTGCTGGACGGGCAACGTCTCCTCGAACGGAGCGATGCTCAACATCGACGGTGGCGCATCGAACATCATCATCTCGAATAATTACTTCCACGGCTGGACGATGACCAGCGGAGCCTCCGACAACTTTCCTTCCATCACCGCATTTGGAGCGGGATCAGATACGAACCAGTTCACCCTTAATGTCTTTGATGGCGTGGACTCTCCGCATTTCGCGGCAGGGGATACAACCAACTGCCAATGGGCCTCGAACAACGCGGTCAGTTGCTACTCAGGGCAGGGCATGAATGGAAGCCACTTCTACGATGTAAATAAGAACGTCTTTCGCTACCTATCGAACGCCGTGGTGACGGCAAACTGTCATTCCTACCATGACAACCTGTTCGAGTTCATCGGTCACACGTTCGCATCAGGATCGTTGCAGCAGCATCCGAACGTGATGAACTGCCTCGGAGGGGCATCGAGCGAGAATCTCTACTGGTACAACAACACGATGCGGCACACATTCATGGAGGAAGACGTTTACTTCGCCGTCCGAACGAACCTCTATGTCTTCAACAACGTGATGTACGACAACATGAACTCCGATTTCGGGCCGCTGCCGAGTGCTTGCATGAGGTTCAACACCGTCTCGAATAGCACGCTTCCAGCCCATGCCTTCGTCTACAACAACACGGACGGAGACAACACTTGCCAGATAAAGTTTGAAGTGGCGAACGCTCCTTTAACGCAATGGAGCGGCACAGGGACATTCGAGAACAATCACTACGGGGCGCAAGGGTCGAACTGTACGGGAGCGTGCGGAGCGCAATGGACTGCTGAGTTTTCCTGTGCTACGGCTGGAACCTGTACTACAACAAACAATGGCTCACACGTCTTCCAGACGACCGCGACGGAAACCGCGCAGGGTTATACCTCGTCCAACATGTACCAGCCTACGACAGGCGGCACAACTATTGGGGCAGGAACGAATGCCTCGGCTTCCTGCGCGACGTTCTCGACGGACTCGGCTCTGTGCAGCGGCAGCAGCGCGGGCGTTAAAGAAAGTAGCGCTAACGGAGGAAATGTCGCTACCTATCCGGCAGTCGCAACGATTGCGCGTAGTTCTACTTGGGATGCGGGGGCATTTCAGTTTCAAACTGCTGCGCTATCACCCTCTTGCTCCCCCGGTTCAGGATCTTCTTCTACGACCATCACCGTAACCTGCACCAATCCGAACGGTGGCACAACGGTGATGTGCTACACGACGAATGGCTCACTGCCAGTCACGAATGGTGCGGGGACAGCCTGCACAACGGGCAGCATCGTGACGACGACCATTTCCATCGCTTCGAGTACGACCACATTGGAAGTAGTCGCGGGGACTAGTCTTCTGCCGGACAGCCCAGCCAGTGTCTATGGGGCATATGTGATTTCCTCGACAGCTAACAGTGCAATGTCTGGTGGAGTAATCCTGTCGAATGGGGCGAAATTTCAATGAGATTCCCTTTCGTAGCTCGCTCCACCTACGACGAAGTAAAGCAGCAGCGTGACGACTTCAAGGTGAAGTACGAACGCCTGTTGAACCAGTTCGTCTATCGCGGCACGGGCGTAGCGCTCGATCCAGACGAACTCCCGAAGGCCCTGCGGCCGAGGCGCGAAGCAGAGCCACAGCATCACCTGATGGATGCAAAGCCAGAACCGGCGCAATTTGTGGACCCCAGAACTGCATTGAAACGTGCGGAAGAAGCGCGCGAGAAAGCTTACGCGGAATCCCTTGGGAAGATTCCAGCAGCAGCCAGCACTATCGAAGTGCAAGAGCGAGACAACGTGCGGGACATTTCGAAGGGAGCCTAGCCAATGGCAAAGAAAAAGCTTCACATTCATGCGGAATCGTCCGACAACGGCGGCTACACCGTGAAGTCGCACAAGTCGAAGCCGATGGGCATGCACGGCGGAATGATGCCTTCGGACCATGACGGCGACGAGTCAACCGACCACACCTTCGGTAGTCACAAACAAGCCAGCGATCATATTGCGCAACTAATGGCGGCTCACGCCGGAGGAGATTCATCTCCTGCACCTTCTGACAACGATGGGGACGAGTACGCTTCCCATCCCATGAAATCGCACTTTGGACCCCGTAAACGATAACTGTGGCAAGCCAGTCCCTAGCGCTTCAGGACGATTCGGCTCTCGCCAATCAGCCCGACCAGGATGTGGCCGGGAAAGGCCCAGAGCCATCTTCCGACGCCCCTGTAACGGCCTCGCCTCAAGAGATCAAGGCGAACTTCGGGCTGACGCCGACCCTCGAAAAGCGCCTCCTGCAAGTCTGGAGGCTCTACAAAGAGGATTGGAGCATTGCCAGACGTCAGGCTCTACGGGAAACCTTACGGCACATCGAATACAAGAAGGGGCACCAGTACATCAGTTGGGATCCCTTCGCCATGGCCTACAACATCGGTCAGGCGGCATTCTCCCTTCCGGGGCAGGGTAACGAACAGGGAAAGAACGATTACTCCAGACTTCAGTGCTTCAACATCATAGGCTGGCTGACGCGGAACTGGATTTCAACCTTTCCAGTTCCGGGTATCGAATGGTGGCCCGGGGATTCAGAATCGGACCTCGACAGCCGCGCAGCCCAAGCCAGAAACCGTGCCTATCAGAAGATCGAGTACGACAACAAGAGCAAGGAATTCTTAGAGCAGTGTCTAAACTCCCTCTTTCTGACCGGCTCTTACTTCCGCTACATCCGATGGTCAATGGACCGCTCGATTACGGGCGTGAAGTACGAACCGAAGATCGCGCTGCAGCCAAAGACGATCGCGCCCGACCGCTACACCTGCCCGAACTGCGGCACGGACAACCCCGCGAATCAGTTGACGGAGCAGATGCGGGGAACGATGTGTATGAACTGCGGGCAGCGCTTGACCTCGGCGCATTTCTACCCCGCGACAACGATTCAAGCACCGACGATCGTAGGGCAGGAAGAAGTTCCACGCGGCCAAGTTCTCTGGGATGTTTACAACCTCTTGAACGTTGAAGTGATGCCCCAAGCCAATACCAGCGGTGGAGGAGTGATCGCGAACACTCCCTTGCTTGACCTCCAACTGGATTGGACGAAGGGTGCTCTCCGCAGGGCTTACCCCGGAGCGTGGGACTTACTGAAAGAGAACGTCAACGATACCAGCACGCCAGACGGAGAACTGTCGCGCATCGCGCGCGCGAGGACACGCACCCCAGGCCCGCTGCAAAGCTCTTACGTTTCGCCCCAAGTTCCGGCAACTCACCTGATCTGGTTCACGCCAGACTCAATCGCGGCGCTCGACAAGAAAAACGAGTCGGACGAACTGATGTCGATTGTCACCAATGATGGCCGGGAAGCCGGCTGCAAGGCCTTAGTCCTCGGGGAAACCATCATCGACATTGGTTATGCGGACGTAAAGAAAAGTTGGACGTGGTGCGGTGCGGCAAAAGACTTGGGTGCGAATCCCCCGGCGCCAGTTTCCGTGGCGATGCCGTTTCAGGACTCGATTAACGACCGGATTAACTCCAATGAAGAATTCTTCGACCGTGCTGGTCAGCCGCCCATCCTGTTCTCCAGAACGATGATTGGGGAAGGATTGAATGGCAAATTCCTTCCCGCTGGTTCCCTAGTCGGATTGGACGACAATGCCGAAGTCGGGCTCGATCTAAAGAAGGCTTTCTTTCAGCCAGAATTTCATCAGGCCGAAGGCCAACGCGAATGGATTGACGCACAGTTGCTTAAATGCCAGTTGCTCTGCGGCATCCCTCCGCAAACTTGGGGCGGGTCCGATCCGAACGTCAAGACCAAGGGCGGGCAGGAACAAGCGCTCAAAACCGCCAAGAATACGCAGCAGCAGTATTGGAACCAGATCAGGGGCGAGTGGGCGGAAGCCGCGAACCTCTCTGTCGATTGCTTTGCGGACAATGCGCAGGATGATGAGTACCGCGTAGCCAAAGGAGACGACGCCCCAGACTTCCAGAACGAACCGATTCGCCTGGCCGACCTCGCCGGGGAAGCCGATGCCCGTCCTTTGGCACAGGAAGATTACCCCATTGACTACGACCAGCAGCGGGCCATCTTCCAGCAGTTACTTGGGATGGAAAGCGGCCGTGAGCCCAATCCTCTTGTCGAGGAGATGCTCAACACCTACGAGAACCGGAGAATCGCCCTACGGTATCTCGCGCCGGCTGACATGCAGTTGCCGGAGACGGCGGCGCACAACAAAGTTCTCGCAGACATTCAGCAGTTGCTTCAGAGCGGGCCAATCCCGGTAGACGTGCCAGCAACCGGACCCGATGGCATGCCAGCGATTGATCCCACAGGGATGCCAGCGATGAAGCAGATTATGAAGCCCACGGTTGAGCCAAGCCAACGCTTCGACAGTTTGGATGAAGTAACGATTCCCACGGTCATGCGCTACGCTGTGCTGCATTACAAAGAGTTGGCCCAGAACCAGCCGGGGATGCAGAACCTTGAAGCGTACTTCGATTTGGCTGTGCAGTATGCCGCACAACGCAAAGCTTCGCAAGCGCTGCTCAGTTCGAACGCTCTGGGATGGCAGGGGAAATTGGGCGCTCCGGCGAAACCTGGCGGAGATGCGGGGCCAGTCCAGTGAGTCAGAACACAAAAGCACTCCGTTCCCGCGAGTTCACCGAGTTTCTGACCGAAAGCATCAACGTCCTGATCGAGCAGATTGAACGGCAAACCAGCCTTCATCTGTGTCACCTGTTGTCGAAGCAATGGCGCGAAGAGTGGGAACGTAGAAAACTCCTGACCGCCTAAAACCCCTTTGAAATTTCGCACCACAATCAACGCCCTGTACTTAGGGCGCGAGGAAAGGTCTACCCCAAATGGCAGATGAAACCGTAGTAGCGGGAGCAAGCAGTCCCGAATCCACCAGCGCCGCATCTAGCGCTACCGCAGTTGTCGACGCGCCTGTAGTTGAAACCCCTGCAGTCGCAGAACCGGAAATCTCCGACCCACGACAGTACCTTCGCGACGAACTCTCGAAAGTCGTTCTGCCTGGCAGGGAAGCAACACCAGAACAGAAAGCCGCACAAGACAAGGCCGCAACCGACAAAGCAGCCGCCGATAAAGTCGCTGCTGACAAAACTGCCGCTGACGCGAAAGCCGCAGAAGATCAGAAAACCGAGGAACAGAAGGCTACTGAAAAAGCCGCAGCCGATGCCAAGGCAGCAGAAGTCAAAGCGGACCCCCTCGACAAACTTGGTCCTCTGCCGGCTGAGAAGTTGGCCGAAGCACTCAAGACAACGCCGGAACTAGCGGCCGCACTCGAAAAGGCTGGACTCGATACAGACGTGGTGTACGACACCTGTAGGAAGGCCGCAGAAGCCGAATTATTCCACGAGGCAGGCGTAGCCACCCCAGAGCAAGCCGCGCTCGCTGTGGAGCACGCAGGGCACTACTACGACATTGAAGAGGGCTTCCCTGAAGCGGGGAACAGCCTCGACAAGTTCAGCGACTTCATGACGAACACGATGCTGAAGATGTCACTCGTGCTCGACGCGAACGGCCAGCCTATCCCTGACCCAAAGAACCCAGGGGCGTTCCTCACGGACGGATCCGTACCGAAGTTCATGGGGCGAGTCGTGGAGTACGAGAACCAGATACTCAGCGGAAAGACATGCGCAGGGCAGATTCAATCCGCGCTGCAAATGGCTGATGGGAAAGACGACGAAGGGCGCCCAACCTTCCCCGACACTCCCGCGGGAGAGCAGGCGAAGCAGTACTACGAGTACTTCTCCATGCTCCAAGCGGGCGTGGATATGGTCGAAGAATTCCGCAAGAACGGTTACAAGATGCCGACCGGCCAGAAGCCCGCGGAACTCTCCCCAGAGCACAAAGCCGAAATAGATCGGTATCGCGCACGAGATGAGGAAGTTACTAAGGCCCAAGTCGAAACGCGCCAAGCGCAGGAAAAAATCTTTACCGACCAGCAGGCAGCGGACACGCTTAGAGTCGCCGCTCCATTTGTGGAAAAACATCTGAATGAATCCAGCTTGGCGCAGAATCCGGAACTTCTCAAGCAAGCAGGTGCGGAAATCTGGGCTGCTCTTGGAAAGAAGATGGACGGATTCCGCACCTACCAGTGGCAAAAGAATGCGCTCTATGCGCGAGCCTTTGATGCGAAAGCCACAGAAGAAATCAAGAAAGACAGTTTCGAAAAGTTGGTCACGCTCAACGCAACGACCATGAAAAAGTTTCTGGACGGGACGAACGGAATTCTCGCCCAGGTTTTTAAGAAGTATGGCGGCCGTCAAATGTCGGCCCAGGAAGCAAGGAAGCAGAAAACCGACGCACAAATCGCAGCAGACCGCTCCTCCGGCGCAAAGGCAGGTGGTGGAACCAACGCCAAGGCCATTCCCACTGGAGACGAACTCGACAAAAAAGTCATGGCTTTGGCAAAGACCTATCACACAGGAAGCGGGGAACCGACTCCCGCTGAAATCTTCCGAGCCGAGTTCGCGATCAAGACGGGTGCCGCTTAACGGTGCGCAGCAGTCAGCAGGATTCACTCAAGCAGGGCGTGAGTCCACTAACGAAACGAGCCTTCCGCTAGACCGCGGAAGGTTCTCAACGAGGCCCGCACAATGTCGAACACTCTTGATGTAGCTCAGACAGCCAACCTCTACCTTGAGGCTGTGTCTGACCGGATTCCGAAGCTTGTAATCACGTCGCGAAAACTCGCGTCGAAGTTCACCAATACGAGGGCGACACGGGTCTCCAACCGTCTTTTCCGTATCGTGTCGCAGATCGCATTGGCCGGCGGCGACTCTCGCTATGTTGACCTGAACGGTGGTGCGCTCCCGATGGGCAGCCCCTCAGCCTGGATCGCAGGCGGCGTAACTCCGACCGCGACCAGCGTAGCAACCAGCTGGACTCAGTTGGTGGCAATGATCGGCCAGAAGGTGGCCGACGTCGCCGTGCAGAATGTCGTCTCGGACGCTCTCGGCAACTTGACCGAGATGCTCCGCAACTGGATTGACATCGGCCTCCACACCGATGGACAGGGCACACTGGCAACCATCCAGAGCGCTCCTGCGAACAACACCGTGACGCTGAACCCGACTCCGTTCGGGGCGCGCAACATTGAAATCGGGCAAACCCCGGACATCGTGAACGCAGCCACAGGCGTAACCCGCGGCCAGATCACGATCGCCAACAAGACTGCCTACATCGGCAGCGCGCAGACCTTCACCTACAACACCTCGAACATGGCATCCGGTGCCCAAGCCAATGACATCGTTCGCTACGGTGGGTTGACGGACGGCGTGCCGAAATGGATCAACGGTCTGAAGTATCTGGTCAGTTACTCCACCGTTGGAGAACTGCATGGTATCCCGCGCTCCACGCCCCAGGTTGTCGCCAACGGCTTCGACATGGGCAACTCGGCTATCACCCGTTCCGCAGTGGAACTGCTCTTGGCCCAGCGGCGTGCGCGCATCTCCGAAGAGTACCTCGGCGAATTCTTCTGGTATGGGCACGACACCACGAAGAACTCTCTGAAGGAAATCGGCTACGACTTGACGGTCATTACGATGGCGGACGGAAAAGGCAAAGGCTTTGATCCGTTCTTCAACAACAACGACATCAAGATCGAAGGTAAGGAATTCGGAATTGGCGAGCACGCCAGCCAGACCGATCTCTACCTGATCACGCCGGATTGCTTCGGATGGGTCAAGTTCGGTGAGCCTTTCTATCCCACGGTGAACGGCAGCCGCGTCTGGAATACGTACAACCAGGCGGGCACCGCGAACCTGCAGATGGTCAGCGCTTACATTGACCCGCGGCAGGCCTATTTGGATAACGCCCCAGCCCAAGGAATCATCAGCGGATTGGGTTCGCCCGCTGGTTTTATCTCTGGACAATAGCTTTACGAGAAGGGATCAGCGAGAGCTGGTCCCTTGTTTTTATGGAATGTGTTTCCACGAACGGCGCGATATTACGTTGCAAATCATTACGATGCTAACGCCGTACATCGCAGCCAGTTCTTTGGTGGGGAGTTTGCTTGACCGAATATTTACAACGTCGTTAGCTTTAAGCTTTCCTCCTCCTCCATTGGATTCTCCGCGCCTGATTGCGAGTTCTGGATGTTGAACACGAGTCTCCATCGGCATCGGTACTTCCTTCCAATGACTACCGCGCAATACACGGTGGATTGTTCTGCGACTCACGCCGAACTTTTGAGCGAGAGTTCTTTGCGAAGAGAATGCCGATTCCTGTCTGATCTGAAACACCATATCTTCCGTCAGCTTGGCACACGCTTGCGCCTCGCCTTTCGGCTGATTTCCTCGACCTCGGTCCTCGCGATCCTGAGCGTTCTGGGCATCTGTTCCGGGAACGATGTGCAGGGGGTTGTAGCAGTTCTTTGTAACTACCTTGCAAATGTGCATCCCAAGCGGCTCTGGCCAACTGCCGTATGTCAAGAAGTAGGCCAAGCGATAAGTTTTCGCACTCGTCTTAGCGTTTGGAAAATCTGGGGACGGTGCCCATGCGACGATTCCGTAGCCGTCGCCATTGACGGCAAACGGCCAGCGCAAACACTCGTCGCGCTTCGGTCCTGCAAGGTGTTCTTGAATTGTGCGCTTCAGGTATTCGAAGCGGGTTTCTTTGATATGCTTAGGACGGCCCATAGAGTTCTCCTGGAACTTTGTGGTGCTACTAGGCCTCAGCCGCTGTTAACGCAGCGCTGGGGCTTTTCTATTGTACCTCAGACCGTAGCCTCCTAAATGCAATTATTGTTCACGTTCCCGCAGCAAAGTAAAGAGCGGGTAGATGCCTTGGTGCGCAGATTAAGCGCGCTCGATCAGGATCAGCAGAAAGTTCTGCTTCAAGACACTCTGGATTTCATGCTGCAGCGCATGGATGAAAGTGCGAAAGCGAAATGAAAACCCCTACCTTCAAGCGTGACGACGTACTCCCCGCAGGAGAAGCGCCGAAATCCACCAAGAAATTCCTCGCGCAGTTGGGTGGCCTGAACATCTATGGCGAACCGAACTTACGCATTGTCTTAGCTGACTCGATCATGCAGTACCGCGGTGGCCTCTGGCACGACTGGGCACCGGGAACCGACCTGAAAAATCAGGGCGGGATGGTCTTCAGCGAAGAAACCGAAGTGAAACGAGTTGTCATGCCCGGGGCAATGGGCAAGCAGTTAGTCGTTGATGTCGAGATGCCGCGTGAGATGCAGATCAGCGAGCAGAAGCCGATCCGCGTCGTGCGCGAGCTGCGATGGATTCAGCGCTATCCCGACATGACCGGATGGATGCTTCAGCAGTGGGAACCAGCCTCTCGTTACGCTCCTCGCGAATGGTGGGAAGCGCAGCGCGTGCCCGGCGCGGAAGACTTAGCCATCCTCGGACCCTTCCCTGATCAAGGCCGCTATGAGCCGTTCGTCGAATGGCTCGACATGATGAACCCAAGCCTTCCCTTGAAACGCCAGACGTGGCCGGAGATTCCCCCGGTCGCGCGACTCGAGGAAGCTTACTACAAGACATTGCGCTCGGCAGAGAAAGCGCAGTCCGCGAATCCTGACTGGCGCCGGATGACGACGCTAATCGAGTGGCGCGAACAGCAAGCTGCGCAGGACCGGCGCGAGAAGGAAGAACAGACGGCGCAATTCAGAGATGCGCTCAAGCCCTACCTCGGGAACTCTCTCGAAGCCGGGCGCGCGCGCGAAGAAGTAGCAAACAGACTCCGGGCGAAAGGCTTGGAGCTTGGGCATTGCGGGAACTAAGCAGGTCCGCCTGAACTAAAGGGCAGCCTGAAGGAGAAATACCGTGGCAGAACATTTTGCAGGCAACGCGATTCCGGGGGAAAAAGGCACCTTCACGCCTCCGATTCTCACAGCCGACCAAAAACACCGACTCGAACGCTACAACCGGATGGTCACTCAGGCCAACACCATCGGCTATAAGCCGTGGAGCGTCATTAACATCGCTCCGTTCACCGTTAACCCTCCGAATATCAAATTGTTCGGCTTGCAGATTCCCTCTGTGCCGATCTCAGAGGAACTCTGGAACGGCGCTCCCAAAATAGAACTGCGCAGCGGGATCAGTCTCCCGTTTACTCAGTGGGTCTGCACGACGCCGCAGCATGATGTCTGCCAGCAGGTCCACGGCATGACGGACGAAGAATTCACGGCGACGACAGACAATCTGACTTGGTTCCCGGAGCAAATCACCGCCGACATCGTGCTCTGCAACAACCAGCAGGAGATGCGCGGCGGAGTGTGGCGCTACGAAGGCGCGCACGAGCCACTCTCAGATAGCAAGACGCGGGAGAAAGAACTCGATCTCCTGCAAGAAGCCTACGACAACCTCCTGAAGTACTGCGAGAAACAATTCATCTTCGCAGATCAGGCCATGGGGTCGATGAATGACAACCTGCGCAAACAGGTAAGGCCTCTCCATCGCTGGTGCACCTGGTATCTGCTGCGCGTGAATTCGTTGAAAGAGCCGCCGAAGTGGTTGTCAGAGATCCGCACGGCGAATCAAGCGGCGCCAGTCTACTGCGAGAAGTGCGGGATCAAGCAGGAAAATCCACGAGCCCCGGTCTGTTCCGAGTGCGCTTATATCCGCCATCCCTACGAAGCGCTCACCGCCGGCATCGTCGACCTTGAGACTCCGGGTGCGAAAGCGGCATTACGACGCTGCTCGAAAAAGCAGTTGCAAGACCTCGGACTGTATCCAGCTATCAAGCCGCTCGGGGAATATCTGCGGGAGATTGGCAAACAACTCAAGGAAGAAAAGGAATAGCTTTGGGCGTACAACTCATCATCACCCGTGTTCAGGTCATCGCGAAAGACATGGGCGCGAAGTGGCTCACGCCTGACGCCATCTGCGCGAATCTAGCGATCTGCAACGATGACCTGGAGATGGAATTACAGAACCTCGGGCTAAACTTCGACACCGTAGAAGTGATTCTCCCGAACATTCCAGCCAACACCACCAACCTGAATAGCTTTCAGGCTGATGGGCAAGTTCTGTTCCCCATGGTGCTCTGCAAAACGATCGAGTGGAGATTAGCGGGACGGACGCAAGAGGACTGGGAGCAAGTTGAGCAGGTGGACAAGGTTGTAGATACCGACACCGGAACAGGGGAAACGGGAGCGACCGTCGCTTCTGCCGATCCTACGGTGGAGAGTTGGGAGTGGAGAGGCGGAAACGTCTACCTCAGCCCATGTCAACTGTCGGTTGACTTGCGCGTTCGCTTCCAAGGATTGCCGACGTTCCTGAATGCCGACTCACCGAATCAGCCTTTCCGTGGATTGGTAAATATCTTGGCCTATTGGGTGGCGCAGTTCATGGAAGAAAGCCGCAACGCGGGAGTGACGAAGCTCTCGCAACTGTTTGAAAAGCGGCTGATCAAGGCCAAGGCAAACTTCCGCTCCTCGCAAGTGCAGAACCTTCAAGGCATGGCGAATCGGCTGGGCGGACGTCGCAGTTCGATACCCGGAGGCTTTCCGGGCGGAAGCGGAAATTTCACCCCTCCAATCGTGAATTAACCAATTTTTGCAGTCCCAAGGAGAACCCAACTATGGCAAACGTGCTTACCTTCATCGGTCGGAAGTTGAATATGCCGACCACGGTTACCAAACGCTTTTCCTGCTTACTGAGCGGAAACTACGCCCAGGGACTAGCCATTGGCGTACCGGGCGAGACGCTTAGTTTCAACACAGCGAAAAACCCAAACTTTGCAGCCCGCACGAAACTTCCATCGAGTCCTGGCGGAGTATTGCCGGCGACCACCGACTTTGAAGTCGTGACTTGTCCGAATGGGTATTCGGCCCAAGTCGAGAAAAATGCGGTTGCTCCCACGCCGAACAACTACGTCCTGCGCATCTTTGCGGCTGGTTCGGGCAACGCTGCCCCCGTCGAACTCGGGGCGGGTGCCTACCCCGCTGCCCTAACCGGCGCTCCCATCGTCATCGAAGTCTCGATGCCGGCGAAGTACAACTAAGGGAGTATAGGCCATTCCCTGGGACTGCAAGTTCAACCACAAGGTTGAACGATGGGGCGGGGGCGTAGATTGGGACGATGCGACCGTCATTCCGAATGGAGTGGCGGTTGTTTGCAAAAACACTCGGTTCCGCGCTGAGACTCCAGCCACACGCTTTGGGCGAAAACACACCATGGTAGCCGACGGAATCGCGGCGGTTACTGGTGTCGACTGCCTCAATGTCTTGGTCAACAACCCCCAACAGGTTCCCATCGCCTTTACGGATGCCGGCGAACTCTTGCGCGAATCCCCGCCAGGCGGCGGCGACCTGATCCCCTTGACTCCTCCAATCCCCTTACCCTTGGGCGCGTACATGGCCGACGCCTTAGCTGACAATCGCATGTACATCGCGATCAGCGATCTGGTGAAGGGATTAATCCCACCATTGGTGGTTGATGGGCCGAGCGGAGCACTTTCCGTTGCCGGCCAGAATCCCATCGGCGCTCTCTGGCAATCAGGAGTGTGGTATCAGGTTGGGGATCTGGTGCGCTCAACCGATGGGCGATGGTGGCGCTGTACCGACGCTGCTACCGCGATCTCGACAAGCACCGCTCCATCGTGGCCGCAGTTTAATGGATATTTCCTTCCGGCACTGAATTTTCAACCTGCGGTAGTCGCTGAGAACATCAGCGGAACCCAGTGGCAGGAGTGGACGCCAGCCGTACAGCAGTATCTTCCAGCCCCGGACGTTTCAGGGATGGTCGTAACGCAGATCGCAGGGATTGGGCTGATCCCTGCCGGCAAGGATGTTTACATCAAAGTGACCTACGTTGCAACGACGGCGAGTGGAGTCGGGGAATCGCCGCGGTCGCTGGTCATGGTGTTGGTAAACAGTTCCGCCAACGCGAGAATCTTCATTCAGCAAGTGGGATCGGTGGACGGCAGCAACAACATGCCGCAATGGTTGGCGAACCTGTTTCTGAATGAGGACAACGTTTTCAACGGTCAGATCACTGCAAATATCTACGTTGCGGCCGTCAATCATGGTGCTGCAGCACCGGCGGATTCGTCCTATTTCTTCTATCAGAACATCGCGATGCCGAGTTCCTTCGTCATCAGTTCCATTCCCAACTCAACCCAGGCCACGGCACAGGGCGCACCTGTAGTCATCAGCCCATATATTTCCACGGACCCAGGGGGAGCACTAGGTTCCTTCATCGGAGAAGGCGGAACGCGCTACTTCATCGTGCTCCGGCAGAACCTGAACGGGTCATTTTCTCCAGTGGATACAGGAAGTCCCATTCCGATCAGTCTCGTTGGGCAAGTCGAAGTCGACATCGTGAATATCGAACGGGACGGATCGGGAAACGTCACGGCTACGGTCGGAGATATCACAGGCTTTGCTGTAGGGCAGGGAGTTCAGGTACAAGGCTGCACGAAAGATGCGACTTTCAACTCTGGGATATCGCCATTTATTTTGAACAAGGTTTACCAGACTCTCGCTCCGGGCGGGGTTTTGAAATGGCTGGACACGAATCATCTGAGCCAATCGAACGATGACACAGGAGCGGTGATCCTTCCCGCCGGACCTCCTCCAGTTGCTTTCCTTCCCCCGGGCGGGCCGAATGACATGCAGGATTGCGTAGCGTTCACAGTAGCTGCGCCACAGACCGGTCAGCCTGTGAATCTTCCGGCGGGCCCCTTCAATATCATCCCGGCATCCAACCCGAAACTTCCGTTTGCGGCGACCATTTTGAGCATGCAGGGTCCGCAAACGCTGCAGTTCTCCGGCGTAGCTCTCACGCGCGATGCGGGCGGGGATGTGCAGGCGACACTTGCGGACATAGCCGGAATCCAGCCGGGCGCCACTGTTACGGTCCTCAATGCGGGTGATGCGAGTTTTGACGGGGATTTTACGCTTCTCGGCGTCACGCCAACCACTGGGACTGGTGGGACTTTGACCTGGCAGCAGGCAGACACCGCTGCAACCTCGACGACTGCGACTCTGACGATCGGGATACAAGTTCTGGGAGAAGTGCAGGCAGTTGTTGATAACGCCTCGGGATTTGCCGCTGGAGACGTTGTGACGATCCGCAACGCCTCACCCGCAGCATTCAACGGGACGGTAACCATCGCGAGCGTGCTTGGCAATGTCGTCACGTTTCCCTCGGCGGCGACTGGCACGGCATCGCAGGCGGGGCTCCTGACCATGCAGATGTTCTTGCTGCAAGTCCTCCCCACGGTCGCGGCTGCGAATGAAGCAAATATCATCTCCATCCAGAGGGATGCGCGCGGCAACGTCTCCGCCGTAATCCCTTCAATTTACGGATGGTCTGAAGGACAGGTCGCGGTTGTAGCGAACGTAGGCGATCCATCCTTTGACGGAAACTTCGAAGTCGTATCGGCGGTAGTCAACAACGATCTCATCACCGCGACAATCTCATGGGTACAGTACGGAACTCCAGCGCTTCCGCCGGCGGCATCGTCTTCGGGTGGAACGCTTGGCAGCATCCCGATTTTCACCTGCAACTTTGATGACAACGCGCTCTCTGCCGAGGATGTGACCTCTCAACTCACGGCCATGGCACCACCGAATTCGACAGACGTGTTTTTCTCCGAGACCTTGAATCGCATGGTCTACACCAAAGGGAACGACACGGCCCACTACTTCTCGAACATTGGAGACAATGAGAATATCGACCAGGCAGGCGGGATTTTACCTGTCGCGGAAAACAATGGAGCCGTGACAGTCTGCTTCCGCGAGATGGAAAGCGGGGAATTGCTCTCCCTAAAAGCCAATGGCGGATATGCGATCGAGCAAAACGACAATACCCCAAGTGGTTGGGAAGTGGTGCGGCGGTGGAAGAATCATGGGCCAGTAAACGCCAAGGCTGTCGCGCTCGGGCCAGACTTCCTAATCGTCTTCGTCGAGTACAGCGGGCCTTATCGCTATGACGGGCACCAGTTTGAGTGGATTGGACGAGAGAAACAGGGCACTTGGGACCGGGTGAACTGGGCCGCAAAGAATACGATCTGGTGTGAAGTAGACGACGACAAGAAAACGGTCCACTTCGGCCTTCCCCTCGATGGTTCCCCGACGCCAAATAAAGACGTGAAGTGCAACTACTTCAACGGGTGGCAGGATCCGCTGATCGTGAACATGATGGGGCAGGTGATTCCGAACCGCTACGGGCGGCGATGGTCCGAGGATGACCTCGCGGCCACTTGCGGAAAGCTTGTACTTCGCACCTTAAATCCATCAGTCGACAACCGAATCAATGACCGCCAGATGCTGTTCGGCCTAAGTCGCGCAGTTCTCCCAGGAGAGACTGGCTACGGTGAAGGACCATACGGCGCCGACGGGTATGGTGGTCTTGGGACGGGAGTCATCACTCCAACGCAAGCCTTCGTCGACATGGAAGTGCCCGATACCTATTCTGACGATGGGCCGGTGGGCGACGTCTCCACCACATCAGAGAATCCGGTATTCGGCAACGGCAACAGCCAGACCCTGCAAGTCGCGGACCTGACGAATATCTCAGTGGGAACGAAACTGCTGATTGATCCGGGCGTCAATGAGGAAAAATTCACAGTAACGAGCATCACGAATGGGCTACTCGCTGCCGTCTTCACAAAATCCCACGATCCAGGGTCAGTAGTCCTTTCCGCAGACTACAGCCAGATCGGGATTGATTGGCAATATCAGCCGGCATTCGCCCAGTCGCCCACGTTTGAAATCTTCCGCTGGTCTAAGATCAAAGGCCGCTATCTCGGAAGCGGGCTGATCAACTTCGAGCCAGTCACAGAAGACCCGAATTTCGAAGTTGATCCACTGGTCTCAAATTCCCAAGTCGGCATCCCGACCAAGTTCGCTTTCGGCGTAAACGTCGAAGGGGACAATGAAATGCTCTCATTCAACATTAACAACGGAGCAGAGCCGGGAGTCTGGGGCGAGTTGCATGGATTGGTAATTGGCGGCAACGAAGTGGCGGCTTCGCAGGAGACTCAATGAGAAATTATTTCCTTCTGGCAGTTCTCGGGCTGCTATCCGTAGTGGCGCAGGGACAGACAACGTGCAATCCAAATCTGCTGCCGACCTTTACACCGAACCTGAATATGGCGCTCCCACAACTGACCGGATGCAACTGGGGCACGTCCATCAACAGCGACTTTCTTCAGATTGATGGCCTTCTAGGGGGCACGTCCCAGATTGCGGCGATGAGCGCTTCTTCGATCACAGGCACGAAGATTACCGGATGCACGCTGAATTCCGCCAGATACGTAGGGGACATTTGCGCTTCGACCTGGGGCAACGGGGACATCGGCGCGCAACTTAATACAGCATATGCCTCACTTCCATCCACGGGCGGATTCCTTGGAGAGCTGTGCTCAACCGGAGGAACGAACTATACCTATACGACGCCAATGGTCGGGGCTACGGTGGGGAAGTACTTCTTCGCGCCCGCACAGGCGACGACCGACCAAAGCAATAACGGCTGCGGGCTGGTCTACACCCCGACGACAGCGACGAATGCACTACGCATCGACTTCGGTCCCAGTACTGGTGGAGGGTACACCCCGACCGGCGGGTTAGACAAAATCGTACTTTCCAATAACGGCTGTGTGACGAATGGAGGTTGCGGGAGTTCCGCGACGGGGATCATGTTCGGCCCGACGAACGGCGGCGGCGGAGAGATGTTCAAGATCGGCAGCAGCAAAATCGACGGCTTTGGTGTAGGCATAAACTTCAACGATGCGAACGCCGCCGGATGGGGTACTCAAATCGAAAATTTCAGCGCAGTCCACAATACGACCGGGCTGCTATTCAGTAGTTACCACGAGAACATGCACCAGTTCGGCGGGGCGCTCGCCGTCAATAGCGTCGGAGTGGATTGCGGCACAAGCGGAACGGACTTCTCTCAGTTTGGGGTATCTAATGATTCTCAAACGGTGGGAGGAATTCAAGGGAACTGCATCTACAGCGGGTTTGGTTCTCACTGGGAGAACCTGGGCAGTTCCACCATGGACTTCCTGCACAATTTCGGCAACTCGGCCGAGATTGCCGGCGGGTTCGCGCTAAACGATACCAACTCGGGTTCCCCAGCCACGGATATGTTCGACCTGAACGGCGCGTTGGTGAGCGTGCATGGGCTGACCGTCTACTCAGGAAGCCAGACGATCACCAATCTTTTCCAGAATCGGAACGGCGGGGTAGTCGTCGGAGACTTCAAAACCCAATCACCCAATGCCATCACGAATCTTTGTTTCGAGATGTCCCAATGCTACATAATCCGCGAAGTTGTGAGCAGCACCCCAAATGCTTTTGGAGCGCTGACGTGGACTGGAGACCAATGGACGTTCCAGCCAACTGCGGCGAGCGCGCTCGGCCCAATCAGATTTAACGACAGTTCCGGGACTACCCGATGGGCGTTAGGGAACAAGGATTGCAGCGGCAGTCCTTCGAATGATTTCGTGCTTTGCAGCACGGCGAACAACGGCTTTGGTCAGGCTCAGGCGCTTCGCGTTTCTGCCACGACTGGAGCCGTGAGCGGAAAGAATATCGTCATCGCGACCTCGTTCACCACGACGGCGGCGACCACAGATAACGTGACGGTGACCGGGATGACGGCCAGCGGGCACTGCATGCTGCAACCCACAAATTCGGCAGCGGCGGCTGGTATCGCCTCAGTTTTCGTTTCCAATAAGACCACAAACCAAATTACGGTGACGCATACCTCGAGCGCCAACTGGAATTTCGACGTGATGTGCACGCCTAATTAATGAACCAACTTCCCTCAGTAGAATCCTTCGCCCGGGCTGACCGGGAAGCCATGCGCCGGTTCTACCGAAATTTTCTTCAGCGCATGCAAACTCTCGAGCAGATTGTCGGGAAGGTGGGATTCGACACCCAGACTTCCACGCCAATCAACCCTGCTCCGGCGCTGGCAAGAGTAGCTTTGAGCGCGCATCCGAATCAGAACATGGTGCTCGAGATCACGAACCCACAATTCTTATCCTCGTCGACACCAGGGAAGATTAAGGGGAATGTTCCGCGAACTCCATTGACCCACAAGATTCAATACAGCTTCGATCCGCAGTTCAAGAACGGGATTGTCTCGCCTCCGCCGGGAACCCAGACGCATTACACGATTCCCACGGATGGGCGAAGAGTCTACGTGAAGGTGCAAAGCAGTCCAGATGGTGTGAATTACAACACTCCGCAACTGGTGAATGGGCAGTCGAAATGAAAGTGGTTTGGGACGATTACCAGCCTTCCGACAAGGAAGCGGTGGAGAAACTTCACAACGAGATGTGCCTAAAGTGCGGAGTCATCTTCGACCTGCCGGACCTCGACAAAGAGCCGATTCTGATTGCGCAAGTGGGGCGAGTGAACGGAGTGGTCAAGTTCTGCACGTATCTCGAAGCAGAAGTAGAAGTCTGCGTTGCCGGGAGTTCGCCACTATCCGCGAAGCAACTCGCTCCGGCGGCGAAACGGATGACTGATGTTGCGGCCAGTTACAACCTGAGAATTGCTCGAGCTTTCGTACCAGAAAGCATGCTGAAACCCACGAAAAAGATGCGATGGTCCGCGATTGAGAGAACGCTTCTGCGTCTCGGATTCAGGCGAGAGAACGGCGCCATGGTGCAATTTTACAAATGGCTTTCGAAGTAAGGAGACTATAGATGGCTCGCACTTCCGAAAACGAGAATATCGCAAGAGACACATCGGCTACCGCCTCGGCGGAATCGAAGGGCGCTTTTGATGCTGGACAAGCTGACATTGGAGCCTTCAATAAGAACGAAGGCATCCTCCGGCGTGGCGGGGAAGTCGCGGCGAATCCTTGGTTGAGCGCGCGCTACCTTGCCAATCAAAACCGGCTTCAGTCCGAATCGCTGAATGGGGCCACGGACGCAGGGACAGCAGAACTCCAGCAGGCTAACCGGCGCTCTGGTGGATTGAATGGCGCGGTGACTACCGGAGCGGTAAAGGATCTAGCGCTAAAGAAAATGCGATTGGCCGACACTCTGAGCGCAGAGCGTGGTGCGCAGGACTTCAACAAAAACGTCGGCTATCAGCAGGAGATGGCAAGTGCTCCTCTGCGAGCCGCGAGCGTTGAGGAACCTTTCTACGCCAGTGCGAATGGACTGACAGCCGCGACGAACAATGACCTCTTGGGCTACCAGAAAAATAAGTTCAGTTGGAATCAGTATCTACAGAATGCGCAACAGGGAGCCGCGTCCGCAGCGGCCTCCGCAGGAGCATAACGAATATGCCGTGGGGTACGATTTCTACTACAGATGGTAGATTAGGCACATGAAACAAATTCCATTATCCGCTGGCTATATCGCTCTTGTTGATGACGAAGATTTCGAACGCGCGGCACAGTTCAACTGGAGCGCACTGCCGCAACGGAGTCCGCAAACTAAGGAAGTGACAACAGTTTACGCGCAGCGCCACGTCACCCTTTCCGACGGTAGGCGAGGAGGCGAGAGACTTCATCGGTTCATTCTGGAAATTTCGGACCCCAAGGTATTTGTGGACCATCGCGACGGAGACGGACTAAACAATCAACGGTCTAATCTTCGCGTCTGCAACAACACGCAAAACATGATGAATCTCGTAAGGATCAGGCCACATTCCTCGCGATTCAAGGGCGTCTATTGGAACAAGGCGCTTCAAAAATGGCACTCCAGAATCAGTATTCATGGTCACCGCGTCCATCTCGGTTTCTTCGACTCAGAGGAAGATGCTGCCCTTCGGTACAACGATGCGGCTGTGGCGAATTTCGGTGAGTTCGCGCGCCTAAATGTTTTGGAAAATGGGAGGGTCGCCTAATTATGTGGGGTATGCCGCCACTACCGCCTGAACTTCTGAGAGTTATGGGGCCAAACCCCGTCCAGCCTACCGGGAACGTTGCGCCCCCGAATGGTGCTCTAGCGCAGCCCTATGGTCCTCCGAGAATCCCTCCCCCGGCTCCGATTCGCATGGGGCCGGGCGGGGTTAATCTCGCACCAAAAGACCCGAATCCCGCTCCGTTTCTGAATCAAACCACAGGAACTATGGAGCCATTGCCGACAGGCTCCTTCTCGCCCGCGGCGAAAGCCTCAGACGATCCTGGGATTAACAGCCCCATGCCTACACCACCGGACCAGTCGAATTCTCCGGTTATGGGTGCTTACAAACGCTTTCAGGATCTGACGCAGCAAAGAGAAGCGTTACAGCCTCCCACGCGCGCCGATTACAAGCCGAATTGGAAAGATCGACTCAAGGGCGGACTCATCGGCGGAATCGTCGGACTCGGCGGAGGGGCGGCGCTCGGCACAAGGGTTGGCAGTGGCATCACGGAGCGAAAGTTTAACAACGCTCAATCTGATTACGAATCGAAGTCTGGCGCTCTCGACAAAGCTATCGAGAATGAGCGTGGAGGATTCGGAGCAGCAGAAGCAGTTGGGAAGATTCCACAACAAGACTTTGAAAACAAGATGAAGGTCCGCGGCGAGCAGCGGCAGGAATCCCGCGACACCGCGAACGAGCAGTACAAGTCGGACCTAAATGACGTTCGTCAGAGCATCGCAGACCAGAAGCACGAAGACGCGATGAACAAGTTGGATCAGTTACAGAAGCAACTCGACCAGAAGACGGGCAACGACAAAGACAAACTCGACCTCCAGCGCCAATTGCTTGAACTCCGGCGCGATGCGCTCGATGCGCGGGAAGGAAAGGCCAAGTCGAATACCACATCCGTCAACATCGAGTCGAAGAAAGCCGCCGCCCTCCAGAAAGCGAAAACGCAGTTCGATAAAGAGATGGCGAACGCCCCGGACGAAGAGAGTAAAAAACAGGCACAAGACAATTACTCCCAAGCCCAGCAGGAAGCCCAAGACGCTTATGAGGCAGAGATTCAGGCCAACGGCGGGACCGCAAACCACCAGGACGTTTCGACGTGGCAGGGTAAGCCAGCCGCAGCAGCCCCACCCGCAGCGAAACCGGGACCGTCGACGCCCCCCGCGCCCACAAAGTCAGGTAAGCAACCGCCAAAAGTAGGTGATCCCGTCACCCTCAAAGGTGGCAAAACCGGAAAAGTTACAAAGCTCTATCCAGATGGAACGTTCGACGTCCAGTAGGAGGAAAACAACACCATGAAAGTTCCCGGCATCGGCAGTCACGTAGTTTTAGTCTCCCAAGAAGTCGTCGACGGTAAGCGAGTCCCCGTCGAAATCAACGCCATAGTTGTTGGCTACGATCGCGCAGCCGACCATGACCCAGAGAAAGACGGGCAACCGAAACTCCATCTGGTGTACTTCGACAAGACCCAGGCAAACCGTTTGGATGGCCTCGACTATCTGGATGCCTTCCCCAGATTGTTCAGCGTATTTCACAAGGGAGTGGATTCCACAGGACACTTCTGCTGGTTTGACGCCCACGCCGAGCACCAGAAAACAGTGGACGACATGAACAAGGGGATAGCCATTCTCCGCAAGCAACTGGCCGAGACCACTGAAGGCCGAGATGAAGCGCTGCAAAAATTGGCCGATGCCGGAGCCAAGGGGAAAAAAGCAAAGGACTAGAATCGTCATGCCTTACGAAGCGCCCCCTCTCCCGTATGATCCGCTCGACCCTAACTTCAAACTGGAAGCCGTGGTAGTTTGCGACCGCTACCACGACTTTCTGCGCTGTACGCTCCCGCACAACAAGTTTATCTTCGACCGGATCGTTGTCGTCACCTCCTTTGAGGACAAAGAGACTCAGCGAATCTGCGAGTTCTACCATGTGGAGTGTGTCAAGACTGACGCCCTTGAATCCCGCAAGCAGCACTTCTGCAAAGCCGATGGGATCAATGAGGGTCTGGCGAAACTCAGCATGGCGGATTGGGTTGTCCACATGGACGCCGATATCTGGCTTCCTCCGCAGACGCGCGACCTCTTGCATCAGGCGGGCCTCGCGAAACGGATGATCTACGGTATCGACCGCTTCATCGTAAAGGGCTACAAAGAATGGGACAAGTTTCTTGAGAAGCCTTCGCTGCAGCATGAGAACAACGCCTGGATTCACATGGGCGCTTTCCCGCTCGGCACAAGGGTGATGCAACGGCACGCGCACGGCTACATCCCCATCGGCTTCTTCCAGATGTGGAACCCCAAAGAGTCCGGCATTAAAAGCTATCCTGCAAAACACACCGACGCAGGAAGGACTGATCTACTCTTCGCCATGCAGTGGCCGCGAGGACTTCGCGGATTCATCCCCGAAATCGTCGGCTACCACCTTGAAAGCGAAGATGCCGCGATGGAGTCGAACTGGAAGGGTCGCAAGACAGCCCCGTTTGTCCACGGAAGCTCTGAGTAAATCCCCACTCTTGAGGTGAAATCTTCAATGTCAAAACCAGTACTTCTGGTAGATGGAGAAGTGTTTGACCCAGACAAGCCGACACAGACTCTACTTGATATTAAAAAATTTCTGGACCGGGCTCCGCAGAACGAAGTCTATTCGGTCGGAAGAATGCGGGCATTGGTGAATTGCGGCGATTCGACTGTGCGGAATTTTGCCGAGCATCCTTACTTTGAGGCTTACCGATTCCAGTACGGGAAACGAAGGAATCTCCACTTCGGGCATCCGGAAGCCATCAAGAGACTCAAGGCAGTTGTGGAGAAGAAGTTGGCGGAGCGTGGTAAGTGAAGATCGAACAGGCCGCACAAGAGGCTGAACGCGATCTTAGAAAGACAGTCCGCGATCTGCTCGTAAAGCGGCCACTCAGCCCACAAGAACTCGCGGAGGAACTCCAATGCAACATAACTTCCATCAAGTCGGTCCTGAAATCGCTGCGTTTGGCGGGCGCGAATATCAGCGAATTGATTGGCGGAAAGCTGTACCTGAACAAACTCCTTCAGTCGGGCGGATCACTGACCCTGCAGGCGAAAGATCGAGGCGACGGGTGGACGGTCGTGGGATTCATCACAGACAACCATCTGTGCAACCGACACTCGCGCCTCGATGTACTGGAAGCGGGATATGACTTCTTTCAACGGGAAGGAGTGACCCATGTTCTCAACGGCGGAAACTGGGTGGACGGTGAAGCGCGTTTCAACCGGCACGAACTCATCGTGGCTCCCGGCATGGATCCGCAACTGGATTACGCGATCGAAACCTATCCCCAAAGACCCGGCGTCACAACACATTACATCACTGGTGACGATCATGAGGGCTGGTGGCTGCACCGTGAATGCGTCAATGTCGGGGAATACTTTGAGATGCGTGCGAAGAAAGCCGGACGGAACGACCTTAGCTATCTGGGTCATGTCGAAGCGGATATCCGGCTCAAGTGTGGTAAAGGCGCAGCCGTCGGGCGACTCATGCACCCCGGCGGAGGCTCTGCGTATGCTCTTTCTTACGCTCCGCAGAAGCTGGTGGAAGCATTTCAGGGTGGAGAAAAACCAGCAGTGCTCTGGATCGGCCACTACCACAAGTACGACTGGTGCTATCCTCGCGAAGTGCATTGCATTTCCGGCGGCTGCACCACAGACCAATCAGCCTTCCTGAGAAAGAACAAAATCGGCGTGCATGTCGGCTACGGCATGACGAAGATTCAGCAGGACAAAACAGACGGGCATATCACACGAGTCCAGCACGAATGGGTTCCGTGGTACGACCGTGGATACTACGAGCGGCGCTTCGGGTGATCCCGTGTTTTGGGAAGGCGATTGCGAAGACCGTCCTTCAAGAGAAGTGTTGGCGATACTACTGCTTCAGGAAGAGAGATCATGGAAAAGACGTTTGACGCATTTATTAAATCCGTCCGCGATTCAGTTGAAGGGCATGCCCAGAGGAAAAATTACACCACTGAGGGCGCAGACGGAGACAACCAACTCCTAAAGGTCTGCGTCCTCCTGGGTATTCACGATCAGCACGCAATCGGAGAAATCATCTACAAGGCAGTCGAGTATCTGAAGGCGCCACACGCAACGAAGAAAGTCCTGCTTGAGAAGATCGCGGGATGGGCGTTCGTGCTCTGGCGTGAACTCTAACTGACACCTGGACAACTCCTAAGTCCTACGTGAAACACCAACACAAATTATGGCCGACCCTCAAGGCAAATACTCCCTCGCTGATCTAGAAGATTCCCCGCCACAACAGCGAGGGAAGTATTCGCTGGATGACCTTCAAGAAACTCCAGCGCCCGCACCCGCGTCTACCGCACCCGCCACACCCGCGCCGATCTCGCGCAAGAATCCCAAACTCCTAGAAGCTGAAGCAGGTATTCCCGCTGGCCCTGCCGTGGCAGCGGTGGGCGAGAGAGCGATTCAGGATGTAAAGAATGTCGCCACGATGGGGCGCGAACTCGCCACGTCGCAGCCAACTCGAAGTCTGCCTTCTCCGTCACTGGCGCGAAGCGGCGCAGTGAGCGCTCCGCAGCAGACACCGGACCAATACAAAGAACAAGCCAGACGTGAGGCAGTTCTATCCCATGGCATTCAGGGAGCGGGAGAACTTGCATTGCCAGCGATGGCCCCGGCAGCGGTTGAAGCTCCCATTGCTACAGCCCTGGGTGCTGCAGGTGGCTATATCAGCGGGAAAGCCGCGAAAGCCGGAACCAAGGCAGCCGGAGGTGGACCGGAAGCGCAGGAACTTGCCGAGACGTTAGGATTCTGGGCACCGCTCAGTCTGAGTACCGTTCTTCGACCCGAAGGCGGAATCGACATTTCGCCAGAAGGAACGAGGGCAAGTGGCACTGTTCTCGGTGGGCGCGTCGGTGCTGGAATTGCCAAAACCCCCGAAGGCGTCACGATCCGCGGCAAAGTCGGCCCCTTTGAAGGCAGTAAGACCTTCGGCGGCAAGCCTCCCGCTAGACCAGCCATTGAACCCCCGACCATAGAAGCGGACCCAGCCACAGAAGCCCTAGCCCGTCACGACCAGATCCAGCAAGGTGCAGAGCGCATGGCAAACGGCCAGCCGCCCGTTGCCCCTCCGCCTCCACCGCCAAGCATTCTGGAACGCCCCGGCGCGCCTCCAGAACTGAAGCAAGGCGTCATCTCGCAGCGCATGGTCGACACGCTCGCGCAGGGAATCTCCAAACTCCCAGAATCTGCTCGTCCTGCGGCAATCCAGCAAGCCCATGAAACGCTTTCCCAAGTTCTGTTAGAAGCCAGCCAAAAAGGGCCAATGGTCGGGCCAGATGGCAAGCTGATCGCGCCAGTCAAAGACCCCGAGCAAGCCTCCAAAGTCGCCATCGGTCTAATCAATACGGCTGTTGGGGAATACGAGAAGCAAGTTTCCGCTGCGGTGAAACCAGGAGAGGCGGGCGGAAAGGGTGCGGCGGCGACACCTCCCACTGCCGCACCTAAGAAAACCAGTAGGGAGAAAGCCGCCGAACTCGCTCCGAAGTCTGGAAAGTACTCTACAAGTGACCTTGCGGAGCCGGAAACGGCCCTTCCTGCGACTTCTACATCAGAGGGTAAGCCAGAAGCCACGGAAGTAGAGAAAACGGCTGTAACGGGAAAAGAAGAGGGTGTACAATTCCACCATGAAACGGGCGGAGAAGGAACTAGCGGAGTTGCTAATGCCCCTGAGCGCGAAAATGTCCCTGCGGCAGGAAGCGGAAGCGCAGTTGAATCTCGAACTGCTCATGGTCAGGGAAACGGTAAAGTTGCTCCGCAGGTCGAAGTCCAAGGCGCTGAGGGAGCACGGTCAGATGTTGCTGGCGGCGGCGGAACTTCTCCAGAGTCATTACCGCTCCGCAGGGGCGACAGGGCCGTCCTTACCCGCCCGACCGAAGGGGAAAACGGCAAGATCTACCCGAAAGGCACCGAAGTAATCATCAAATGGCCGCACCCGAACGGATTAGTAGCGCGAGCGCTGGTCAATGATGGAAGCCCGGATTGGCAAAACAATGGCCCAAAAATCAGCAAGGGAGTCTCGTCCTTCGCCCGAGCTACCACCGAAGATGGAACCAAGATCAGCAGAGGAACGTCAGCATTCACCCGAGCAACTGTACCTGTATCGGTGGGAGCTGTACATGGGAATGCCGACGTGCGGGGGAAACAGGAAGGGGCACCTGTGCCGAGTACTGGCGCGGGGGAAGCGGAACAACGCACTGGTGGAGTTCCTGAGCGACGGCCAGAGGTTTCTGGTGAGCCGGAACGCGCTGAAGAAAGCCCCGCCAAGTCTGAATGGCAAACTCTCTTCGACCAAGCCTCTAAAATCCAACCTGACAAAGTAGACTCTCTCCGTAAGATGAGCGGAGAACAACTCCGTGAAATCGTCCGCGCATCCGGAAATGCTAATTCCGGACAGACCTCTATTTCCGGACATGTCGAAAACGATCAAGCTTCTAATGAACGATCCCGAAAGGTCTCCGACTACATCGAGAAACTATTTGAGCGTCGCGCGCGCAGTGAAGCCGTCAAGAGCCGCATGGACGAACTCGAAGAGGATGAGCGCGATCCGCGAGCCATCATGCAGGAGTTTTGGGCTAAAACCTTCCCGGTTCTGGATGAGCGCGGCCGCAAGACGTTCCTCGGCAATTTCAAAGCCCAGATCGGACTCGGACCGGGCGATACGATTTCGACCGGACCCAGCGGAAACATTGTCGCCAAATCCCACCAGCACATTACGGACGAGTTTTTCAAGAATGCAAAGACGTTCGACGGGCTGGAGCAGAACGAGCAAGCCGTCGTTGCGCTGGCAGATATCGTCAACGAGATGCGGCGCAAGAATGAACCAGTAGAAGCTGCTGCCCCTGCCTTGAGCGCGCCACAAGGAAAATTAATTGAAGGTGAATCAGGAGCCTCCCCAGTAAGCAACAAAGAACCGTGGGAGATGACTAGAGCGGAGTGGAAGCAGAGTAAAGGTCTGACATTCACTGGCGGGGTCCATCAAGCCTTTGTCGAGGAAGCACTCGCAGCAGGTAAACAAGTTCCCCCCGAAGTCCTGAAAGACTATCCCGACCTGAAGAAAAATGAACCCAGTGTCTCCCCAGTAAGTAAGACAGAGACGAAATCTAAAGTTGAGAAATCTACCCCAGTAGTAGCAGAAGACACCGAACCAGCCAAAGAGGAACCGACAAAAGCAGAGAAGACATTCGCTGCCGACCTAAACAAAAAGGTTGATGGACTACGGAAGCAGATCAAGGAACTGGAAAAAGAAACTGCCGCACCTGCCGCGTACTTCCAAGATTCCGCGAAGAATGCCAGCGAGCGGCTGAAGCGCGCCGCTCGCAATCAAAAGTTGAGCGACCTGAAATCCGAACTCCGCGAGATAGAGCAGGCGCACAAGATTGACCTCGCTGAGAAAATTACGCCGGAAGAGAAGGTTCCCGAGGAAGGCAAGAATTTCGAGGGGCGCTACGTCCGTGCCTCACTCGAACCAGTAAAGGCCGCATGGTTGGAGAAGTACAAACCACGCGAAGGCGAGGACGTAGACGAGCACTGGAAATGGATGGTCAAGAATGCCAGCAACGCGGACAAGCCCGCCGACTTCGCCAAAGGGCATCTCTACATCAAAGTGCCGGACGACGGTTCGTTCTACATCCCCAATAATCCCGCTGCCATCGACCACGCACTAAAAGCGGCAGGCAAATTCGCAGCGTCAAAAGTCGGAGAAGCGCTGCCGAAAGCTGGCCCTAAGCCTTTCCGGATGACTTCGCCCAAGGAATTCGACAATGAGAAGTACGTCGCCGGACTGAAAAAAGAAATCTCGGACCTAGAAAACGAACTCGATTCTGCGGGCGCATTGCAAAAACCCTACATCGAAGAACAGTTGAAAGCAGCCCGCGAGAACTTAGTAGAAGCCAAAAAGGAAGAACCAGAGTCTATTCTCGCTGGTGAACGTGGTGAAGTTGCTCCCGGTGGCCCTCTCTCCGCTGCTGCCGAAGCGGCTGGCGCAGTTGGCAATTACCTTCGCGAAGCCGCCCACTATACCAAGATTGCCCGCGACCTCCAGCGCAACCTGGAAACCCTCGACACCAAGAAGCAAGCGCTAATCCTGAGTGCAAAAAATACCTTCGAGAAACTGAAAGCCGAAGGACTGACCAAAGAGGATGACGCGAAACTCTACCACTTCGTAGAGAACCCCGAAGGCGAATCCCTTGACCCGAAGCAGGAGAAATTCTTCGATCAGGCTGAACCTCTGCTGGATAAGAACTCGGAACTCTACACCGAACTGAGCCAGGGCGGAATCCCGATTGAGAATTACGTCCACCGTGTAGTGAAGGGGAAAGGCGGAGTACTCGACCGGATCGCGCAGGGCATCAAGGGAATCACCCAAAAGGCCACACTCTCTAAATCCGCGCCACAAACCAAGCACCGTACTTACATGGTGTTGGAGAATCAAAAGGGAGAGCGGCAAGTAGTCTCGGTCAAGGGTGGGCAGGTTACTTCATGGAAGAACGGCTCCCCAGAAAATCTCGGCGGGATCTCTCACACCCAAGAGGGAACTGTCTTCGAAGACAAAGACGGAAACGTCTGGAATCTGAAGCAAGCCACGACCAAGGAAATCGAGCAGCACACGGAGACGAAGTATTATCACTCGTTCTGGGCTTCGACTCTAGTCTCGAACGTTCAGTTGCAGGGCGCTGTGAATGCGATGCGATTCCTGAACGAGTTTAAGACCAGCCCGGAATTCCAAGAGACTGCCTTCGATCTTAAAAAAGGGAACGCACCGAAGGGCTGGAAGACCACCAACCTCCAGCAGTTCAATGGGTACGCTTTTGAACCCAGAACCGCCGAAGTTCTCGACGCCTATTACGATCGGATGCGCCAAGGAAATCTGGGGGCGCTGGAGCAGGTCGGGAACTTCATGCGGATCGCGATGCTCCTGAATCCGCTCTACCATCCGGCAAACGTCGTCGCGTCGTGGGCGATGGAGCGCGGCGCAACAGGCTTCTTACTTCCGAGCGAATATAAGATCGCATGGAAGACAGGGAACAAAGCCGTCAAAGCCGTCATCGGGAAGAATCAGGACTTCATCGACGCACTCGACGCTGGCGGAGCGCTCCAGTCTCACCGCGAGGCCATGAAAGACATCAATAAGCTGTTCTTCGACCAACTCTCAGAGGGACTCGGCAAGCAGGAACCGTGGGCCATGAAAGTCGCGAAGGCTCTCGGAATTGAACACGGAAACCTTCTAAATATCCTGCACAAGTTCTCCTCGACCGTAGCCTGGGGAGCAAATGACATTCTGATGCTTCAGTCCGCGTATGCCTATCAGGAGAAAAATCCGGGCGTCTCGCTGGCCGATGCGTTCAAGGAAGTTGGGCGAATCATCCCTGAGTATCGCGTGCCGACGCGCATCGCAGACAGTCAATTGCTTTCGAAGTTGATGACAAACAAGTGGGTGACAATTTTTGGTTCCTATCACTACTCACTTTTGCGCTCATTTGGGGAAGTGGCGAAGTCAGCGATCGGCGCGCAGGAACCTCCGCCGGGAAGCTCGAAGGCGAAGGAAGTCGCGAAGGGTTGGGACCGCATTGCTTTACTCGCTCTCGTCAGTATGGCGCTATATCCGATTTTGGATGAGATGGCGAAAAAGGCCACCGGCGACAAGCATGCGAGAGTGAAGCGATTCGGCCCATTCGGAATAATCGACGCCGCAGCCGCTACAGCCAAGCACGAGCAATCCGTGAGCCAGACCATGCAGCGCGTTGTCACCCCGGCGCCACAGAGCAAAGCAGCCGCAGAACTCCTGACGAACCATGAGTTCTACGCAGGTCACAACATTTACGATCCGCATGCTTCGTTCAAAACCCAAGCCGAGCAGATTGGGCGTTACATCCTCGGGGAGACTGGGCAAATCGGCCAGTACGAAAAAGCGCAAACCACACAGCAGAAGAGGAACTTCGCACTAGGCCAGGTCGGAATCCAGATGCACAAAACGGCCGCCGAAAAAACCGCCTCCGACATCGCAATGTCGAAAGTCGGGACACAGGCAGAATCCCCAGAGGATCAGGAGAGTCGTGTCCTTCGCCGGGAAATTCTCGACCAACTGAGAGCAGGGAATAAGAAGCCATTGGTGGACGCCGAGCACGCGCACGACATCACGCCGAAACAAGCACGAACGCTCGAAGAGAGAGCCAGGCGGACCCCTCTCCAAGATACCGTCCACGGCTTCACCTACTCAGAAGCACGGAGAGTCTACGAAGTAGCGAGTCCGGAAGAGAAAAAGGAACTCGACGCGACGATGCGCCAGAAACGTATGAATCTGCTGAAGGCCGGACGTGGGCGAGAAATCACCACCGCAACTCCCTGATACCGAGCGGATCAATACCAATGTGGGATAGGAGCCAGTTCGCGGCAAAGGCCATAATCAAAGCCCCGGCCAGCCAGAGCGGAATCTTTATCGCGTCTTTCATCCTGAAATCATGGACTGGGAAAGACCGTAGCTGTCAATGGTAGTAGGGTAGAATCTCATTTCCCCTGAACTTATGGGGGAAAGAGGGGAGCAGTGCCATGGGGGAACCTTCCCCAAAGAAAAGTAAGCCGTCCGCGAAGTCTCTTGCCAACCTGCGACCCAACCCGCAGAGCCTAAAAAGAGGCGGGAAAAAACCGCAAGAATTCATTACCCAGCCCGAGCTCGACTTCTGCAATTACCTGCTCGACGGCGCCACTGGCAAGGATGCCGTGATTTGGGCAGGATTTCCCACCAAAACTCCCTCCCAACTGGCTTATAACCTCCGCCATAAGCCTATCGTAGCTCGGACACTCGAAGAACTGCAGGAGCAGCGCAAGAAGGAGTCTATTGAGCGCACTTCCCAACTTCGCGAGGAGCGTCGCATCTTCGCCCACCACCACTCCCTCCACTTAGCCCGCAAGATGAAGACCCACAAGTATCGTGGGGATGCGGACATCGTAAAGCACGCCGAGAATCTCCTACGATCGGTAGGAGATATCCAGCCGAATACCGTCAGCGCCAAAGCTGGAGCCGTAGCTGGTGCGCTTGCGGCCGCGCCGACGGCCACCTCGATCCCGCACTTATTTGTCCCTGCTTGGAAAAAAGCCATGACGCAGGTCGTAGAAGGAGAACCCTCTGTCCCTCAATTGGGAAGCAGCGAGCCCGGCGCAGGACGCATTCCTTAATTCTCTCGCGCAGTTTACCTGTGGAGGAGGAGCGGCCGGGACGTACAAAACCGAATCCCTGCTCGTTGACGCCGTTCACGAGTACGAGAATCCCCGGTTGAACGCTGTCCTGTTCCGCACGACTTTCCCAGAGCTCCAAGGCAAGATCATCCCGCGCTCCTACGATCTCTACAGTCAAATGTCCGGGGTGTACCACGAGAGTGAGCACTACTGGGAATGGCCTTGGGGATCTCGCGTCAAGTTCGCCTACCTCGGCCGCGACAAGGACGTTTACGCGCATCAGGGAGCCGAATACTCATGGATCGGCTTCGACGAAGGTACTCACCGCAGCGAATTCCAGATTCGCTATCTCCTATCCCGCCTTCGGTCGACTGACGGGCAAATCTTCTGTCGTGCAAGGGATGCGACCAACCCAGGCGGACCAAGCCACGATCTACACATGCACGTCTTTCTGGGAGGAGTCTGCCCGCATTGCCAGCCCGCCGTGAGAAAGCCCGGAGTCCTCTACCGCGATGCCACATGGTTGAGCGACAAGAAACCGCTCGAGATGACCACGGAATACATTTTCAGTCTGTGGGATCCAAACGGACTTCTGCCCGACTACGGTAAGCAGTTGAGAATGCAGTCTGGTGGAATTTCCAAGGCGCTTCTCGAGGGGTGCTGGAAATCATTCGAAGGTCAGTATTTTGACATTTGGGAGCCGAATCGGGCGGGTATGCCAATGGTGGTGCCGCGGCAGAGCATCGGAGACGATTACTACTGGGCGCACTGGATTGGCTGCGACTACGGTTTCTCTGGCTCGAGCGCAGTCGCGTACCTTTTTGCCGTCGGTCAGGATCAGAAGATTTATTGCCTCGATGAGTACGTCTCGGAGAAAACCGCCAACGGAAAATCTGAAGATGTGAAGCAGTTCACGCGCAGCGTCTTTGAGCGGTTCTGCACAAAGCGCGATTGGCAGGAACAGCCACGAAAGATTCAGGCGATGTATCTCTCGCCAGACTGCTGGGCCGATCGCGGGGACGCGCACACTCTAGCCTCGCAGATGAACGAAGTCCTGCGGCCGCACAACCTTCACTGGATACAGGCTCGCAACGACCGCGCCGGTGGAGCGATGCTGATGTATACCATGCTCCAGACCGGGCAGTTTGTGATTGCGGAAAACTGCAAAGTGCTCCAGCAGTCGATTGAATCACGGATTCACGACCCCGACGAACCAGAGAAAGTTCTGAAGGTAATCGGCAGCATGTTGGATGACGCCTTCGACGCCTGCAGGTATGGCATCTACTCCTACAAGCGTCCGACCGAGAAGCCCCTTGCGATGCGCATCCATGAGCAGGTGGAGCATCTTTGGAAGGTTGATCCTACCACAGCTATGTATAAGGCGAATCAGATCATGGAAGCAGAGCGAAAGAAAGACGCGCCGGAAGAGTACGGGGGAGCCGCAGCGCGCGCCAGATTCAGACGTTAACCCTTCTTCTTCCTTGGCTTCGGTGGATCATTGGCTGTGGGAGCCAACTGCATCGTCCAGTTCTCATCCCACTGGACTAAACTCGTTCTGTTCTTCATCAGGATTTTCAAGTTCTGCCGATGCCGCTTGAACTGCCCCATCTCTGCCCCGCCAATCCGTAAGTCCTCCACTACTTTGTCAATCGGGATTTTCACTCCAGGTCTGGCCTTCAGATAGGACTCAAGAGCGTTTGTCATTCGCATGCCCTTGTACTGTCCGGGGGTAACAGGGTCGATCTGAAGGGAGTGGTGCGAACTTCCGTTGGGGCGGAAATTCGCGAGTGCGGAATCTATGGTTTGCATCTGAGTGGCGAGTTTTCGCTTCGCCTCGAGTAACAGGGTCACGGCCTCAGACACCTCATCCGTCTGCGGAGTTTGGCTTGCCATTTGTTTGTTTTCCTTACGAAAATTTATAACACTGGGAGCCCCTAAGCCTCTAGAGTTTCATCGCTATTTTGTTCTGTGTCAAGTGGAATCACGTTTTCTGCATGATTCCGTACTGGCATTTCGATAACTTTCGCTGCAGTCTCTCGGATTAGCGCAGGTCCGTGTGCAAGAATATTCACCAAGTCTAGGAAGACTTGGCCGGGCAAACACAGTTCCCACTTCATCGTCTTGGCGTTGAATTCAATCAAACCGCGACGTTCCATCTGTCGCAATACAGTTTTTTCCTGATCCGTACACTCGATCGGGCTGAGTGCAAATTTGAAAGCAAAATCATCTCTCTGACAGGCTACGAGCAGGGAGTACTCGGTAATGGATAGCGGACACGATCTGAGCGCCGCCATCGCGCTACTAGCTAACTGAGGCATCAGCAAAACCGACGCTACGGGGCGCCGGACGGACGAAGTGGACACCGGGGGTTACTCCATTTCTTTAAACAGGGTCAACTGTACGGCATCGCACAAAGCATGTCTCTAGCACTTCAGTGGTGAATAAGTAGGGCTTCATGGGTAAGGCGTTTGGCGAACAACCCTTTGTCCCTCTCGGTTGTGGGTCCAACGTCAGTCCAAAACACACGGTTTTTTCGTGCTTTTTCGTGATACTGGACCCGTTAAGTTGATTGATTCCATTGTGTTTCCGTTTGGCGTTCGCAGGTAGGTTACTTTCGTGGTAGCCCTGCTTGCGCTTTTATTTGCAACAAACTTGTACCCAAGTCAGTCCAGAATTTTCACTGCACCAGCATGTTCCCAACTGCGGTTGCTGCTGAACGCGCGTCTGCGCTGACGCTGTGTGTGTAATGGACCATGGTTATTTTTGTTCCGGGCGCGTGACCCAAGCGCTCCTGCCGCACCTTCATGGGGACGCCCGCCTGGTCCATGAGTGTAGCAGAGCAGTGCCGAAATGCCTTCAATCCCTTCGAGGAAATTCCGAGGGCATCGCAGATCGGTGCCAAGCTATCCCGTCGGACGCTACAGGGATGAAGTGGCCCACCGCGGGGTGAGACAAAGATCAGCCCAATGGGATTCGGGCGCCACGTCTGCAGGAATGCGTACAGGTGCTCGGCAAGTTCTTCAGAGATGGCGATCGAGCGGATAGCGTTCGTGGTTTTGGGCGTGGTGAAGATCGTCCGCCAGACACTTCTCTTGACATGGATGAGGCGCTTTTCGAGATCCAGATCGCTCACAAAGAACGCGCACAACTCGCCTGGGCGAACTCCGGTCTCGGCCGCAAGCCAGTAGAGAGTTTTGTATTGACCCTCGGCGGCCGCAATGATGCTCTTGGCCTCGGCTGCGGTGTAGAAGAACGGCGACGTCGGACCTGACGAGGGGAACTTTAGCCGGTTGAACGGATCGTGGCTCACGTACTCGTCCGCCATGGCTGACTTCCAGACCATCTGCAGAGTGAGTACTAGGTTGTGCCGAGTCTTGGGGGACTTGCGAGATTGCCGAATGAACTCTTGGATCGTTCGCCAGTGAATGTCTCGCAGCTGCATCTTGCCGAAGTAGGGAATCAGGTGGCACTTCAGTTGACTGTTCACGGAGTACTGCGTCGAGGGCTTGTGGCTCGGGAGTACGTTCTTTTTCCAGAAGTCCACGAACTGGGCGAACGTCTCTTCGCGCCTCGCACGGTACGACGGGTCATTGATCGGCGCCAGACGGGACTCAAGTTCTCGCAGCGCCAGCTTCATTGTTGGGAAAGACTTTTTCGAGCCGAGCACTTCGTTCTTGCGGACCCTGCGAACTTGACCGGCTGCGTCAATCACATCTTCCCGCCATCGTCCCACCCAGACAGGCTGCCGCTTCCCGCGGAGCACTACGCTTCCACGCTGATACCTTCTTCTCGCCATCTGTTCCATCTCCTTTGGAGACGGGACAGGATTGTTCGCCGGCAAGGAATCTTTCAGAGTCTCGAGTTGGGCGTCAACGGTCATGGCGTAGAAGTGGTTACCCTGGATATCTCCCTCTATTCCTGAACAGAATCACGTTCTATATTCTACGAAGCGCGTCTCCGTACATTGAGCAGTACGGGTCCCTACCCTCCGACTTTGCGGACGTGGCCGGGGTGATGCTCCCAAGGGTCCCAGCCGAATGCGTCCGCGAAGTGATTCTCCATTTTCTCGATCAGTTCCGGCAGTGATGACTTCAACTGCCTGACATGAAACTCGGCAGGCATCGGCAGCAGAAGCGCATGAGCTAAATTGTCGAGCGAGTCTATGTCCTGACCAAGCGCATCCTCTTGGCTTTCGGTAATCTGCTCTGGTTCTGCAACCTGAGTTGCTCCGTGAGTTCCTCGCGCCGGAATTTTGCGATCCGCCATACTGTGAAGTCGTGCATGTCTTTTCTGTGGCCTAACTCTTCTTCGGCCTCACGCTTGGTAAGCCGCGCACTCATCCATAGCGTGTACCAGATGACGCAGTGCTTGTAGCTGCCTTCAGGCACATAGAGGAACTTTTTCGCACGCCGCACAATCTTTTTCGATCCGCTCATTTCTGCGCTCCGTCCTCCACCCCACTTGTTTGCACATATCCAGTCGCCAATTGTGCAGCGTGTGTATCGCAAAGGTTAACCGCGCCCAATTCTTTGCCCGTCACGTAGCTAAACGCCAAGAACACTCCCACGGCTTTCTCTGGGCAGCGGCTTACTCCGCAAATATCGTCCAGCGGAAGCCCGTCTTGGATGAAGTACATTGCGCGTTTATTCGGATCAGCCATCACTCTTTCTCCTTTTTCCTTTTCATCTACGTGTCCCTCTCGTTGGTGAGACTCTACCGGGTCCCTACCCTCAATCGTCACAGTACAAGTCGAGTGTGTTTTTCTCTGGGTCAATGACCGATCCTGTGACGCTTTCCCATGCCATTGAGTCAGGGTCGAAGATGCGGACCACGGTGTCTGGTGACGAGCCGTGGTCCAGCAGGTTTTGCAAGTGCGCAATTAGGCTTGCAATGCTCATGCTGCGTTCGTTCCCTCGACCTTACGCGCCTCGCGGTCCATCTTGCGCTTTAGCGACCAGAGAATAGCCTCGTCAAGTTTAGTGATGATGATGGAATTCTCGCGGCACGGAAACGCCTTGTTGAATCCCTCGATTTTTTCCTTGGCCCATGCGATTACATCGTCAATCTGGCAGCCGTTCTCCCCGAACTCCTTGATCGGCCCGGACTGAATCTGAAAGCTGACGGTTGAGATTTGCCCATGCACTTGCGGCCAACCCGACTCTGCAATAAATTTGTTTTCCTTCAACACTTACCACCTTCCTCCCTGATGAGGGGCAGGGACCCCGAATGGACTCACCAACATCTCTACTTCGTAGAATCAAAGGGCACAAAGAAGAAACAAAAGTAAAGTTCGCGTCATTCCTTCTCCTTGAGTTGCTCCGTGAGTTCCTGGATGCGCTTCTCGGCCTTGTAAAACGATTCCTCTGCGGATTCTTTTAGGGCTTGGAGCAGATCGCGCTCGTTTTGCAGTTCTGCATTCTTCCTCTCTAGCTCGGCAAGTTGAGAACGCGCATAGGCTTCGGCAAACGATAGTGCGGCATCAAAGTATCTGACTCCGATTGCTCCAAGAGTCGCGTGCCATTCCTTGCGATTGTTGCCGTAGAATTGATCCGCGCTCTGCGTCACGCTAGAGACTCCCGCAGGCCAAGGTCCATAAACACAGTTACTCATCTGTAAGCATTTCCCGCGCGGCCCCTTGTGAACGATGCAGTAAATTTCCTCCGGTGCGGCTGGCGTGGTCGAGGACTCCCCTGCACTCCCCGCGTGCAAAGGATCAATGCACTGTCCTGTCGCCAAAGGTCCGTATTTCGCACACGTTGGGCAGGTCGGTGCTGGCTTCGCCTCTACTCCAGAGTGCCAAGGATGCGAATTGGGTTCGGTATCGTTACCTCCGAGGCAGGCTTGAAGCAGCACATTCCTTTTGTCACTGCCACATTTCGGGCATCTGCTCTGTTCGCTGCTCATCACTTACCTCGCGCCCTGATTGCATAAAGATTTTTCCACTTTTTCACTTGATTGCTGGCGCGGCTCAATTGTTTCTCGGCAGCAACCAATTTCCGTTCAGCCCTTATCAGGATGTATTCTGTGGCTTGCAGTTCGGTTGGGAAATGTATGGCTGTCGGACGAACGCGCCCTGCCGAAACACGCTTAATCGAATTCAGATAATCATCTACAACATATCTCGTCTCGCTCATTTCTGCGCTCCGTCCTCCACCTTATTGTCTACACGTACCCTCTACTTGGTGAGAGGCTTCGAGGTACCTGCCTACTTGCTTGCTTGCTCATGGTCAGATTCACCGACAGCCTGCACTATTCGCCGTCCGATCCACTCGGCTATTTGGGGCACGATTGCATTGCCGTAGTGCTTCACCATGTTTCTGACCATCGCGACGGAAATCCCATCACACTAGAATTGCAATACTTCCTGGCTCAGACGCTTGGCCGCGATCTCGCAGTACTTCTCCTCGATCTCTATGCCGATTGCCGCGTAGCCGAGAGATTTAGCCGCGAGTAGCGTCGTGCCACTTCCCATGAACGGGTCAACGATTGGCGCGACACACTCGTCCTTAAATTGCCGAATTAACTGCTTGCAAAGATGCAGCGGCTTTTCTGCAGGGTGCTGGCCATGGACTACCGGGAAATCCCATACCGCACGAGCCCCGCCACCGTTCCATGCCAGCGCGATATCGCCTGCTGGGTAGTGTTTGTGCATGATGGCGATGGCTTCCCATCCGGTCGCTGGCCGGTCACCAGTAAATTGCGGAGCGCCATTAGGTTTCACCCACACTCCGAAGCGAATGAACCGCATGAACTCTGGAGGAGAACTTTCTAACTCAACCATATATCGCCAATCCATGAAGCTAATCATCCAACGACGTAGCCGAATCGCGGCCACGCCTAGCGCCGCTTTTATTTCCTCAATAGTCATCGGCGCGAAGTCGATCAGAACGTTGTCCATAGAATTTTCGGCGGATTTGCGAGTGCGCGCTCCAGTATGAGTAGCCGGAGAATATGGCGGGTCAGTCAGAATTAACCCGAACCAACTCGCTGGAATCTGCGGCAACACTTCTCGGCAGTCTCCGTGGTAGATGGTTATGCCTGCGTGCTCGTAGTAAGGCTTCAACTTCGCTCCTTGGTGGCTGGCTGCGTCTGCCCCTCTTGCTGGGATTTCCACCTTTGCAGAATTGGCCTAATCATGGCAGCGAGTGCAGAAATCGCACTTTGGTTCGAATCGAACAACTCTTCCGCGATGAACTGTGCCAAGTCTTTTTCGTCACCGTAGACTTCGATTTCGTCTCTATATGGCACGTATTTATCCTTTCGCGGAGGCCTGTTCTTGCGTCAATTCGCAGGGGCAATTACCCCCTGCTCCTTCGCAACCAATTTTCGGCCCGTGATGCGCAGAGGTCAGACAGTGACATTCGGGGCATTCCTTTATCGGTGGCTGCGTCTGCCCCGCCCCCTCCAGAACACGCGCTGCCTCTCTATCCTGCACGTGCAACGCTGCTATAGTCGCCTCCAGATTCTCGATGATCGTAGTCGTGGCGCAAGTCGCCAGATATGCCGATAGCCCGATGAAATGGTCGCGAGCCTTACGCAGCGCCTTCTCCAGTTCCTCTACGCGCGTGGGCGGTGTTGTTGGGGCCACAGTAGCCTCTCCCGCCGCCAATTTTTCTGCCCAGATGTCGCCCCACAAATCCATTAGTCCGCGAATCTTGTGATCTTTCCCGGATACTTCGCGGCACAAGTCGCAGGTATAGAAGTCGCCACACTTGCATTCGTTCTCGCGCAACTCCAACTCTGCTACCTGTTCTCGCAAGGTCATGTACTCGGCCAATCCGCGCGTGGCATTGTCGATTTCCTTGCAGCAGCACTGCGCGAAAGGCTCATTGCACTCGTTACAGTTGGGGAAAATTCGCTTAATCTCAGGCTTCGCTTCCATGATTTACTCCTCCACTAAGACCTTTGGACAGCGTTCACATTCGGCCTTCATACGTTGTGGCTTGCGAACAGCCGTGACCCATACTTCGTGCCCACAAGAAAGCGTCAGACACCAGCGACGTGCATTCATTGGGGACTGATCAACTCGCTGAACCGTCATCACCTGCAATTTGTGCGTTGGGGATACAGTAGAAACCTGCTCTTTCCTCATTTCGCCACACTTTCTTGACTCTTGAAGGCTTCCTCTACCATTGCGTTGAATTGATCCCGAGCCGCATCCCAAGCCGCAGCCCAAGCCGCATCCCGAGCCGCATCCCGAGCCGCAGCCCGAGCCGCATCCCAAGCCGCATCCCGAGCCGCATCCCGAGCCGCAGCCCGAGCCGCATCCCAAGCCGCAGCCCAAGCCGCATCCCGAGCCGCATCCCAAGCCGCATCCCAAGCCGCAGCCCAAGCCGCATCCCAAGCCGCAGCCCAAGCCGCATCCCAAGCCGCATCCCAAGCCGCATCCCGAGCCGCATCCCGAGCCGCAGCCCGAGCCGCATCCCTCTTACTTTCGTCGCCTGTTTCTAAATATTCTTTAGTGATCGCGGGACAGTTCCACAGATGAATGACGCTGAGGGCCTGCTTTCGCGCGAATAGGCGCAAGAGTGCAGTCGCGTCAATGGTGGCAACGATCTTCCGCCGACGCGCGACAACTTTGTCCGATTGCGTCTCTACGATCCCTTCAAGCTCCACCTGATGCAATATTTCGCCCGGAGCATATCGCAGCGCATCGAAAGGCGTCTCGCTGGCATGGAGGCCGGATTCGCACATGATTACTTCTCCGTCATGCGTCAGCCATTCGCCAATCTTGGGCAACTCTCGGCAATCGCGCAGCTTTGAGCCGGTGAAGTGGTAATAAATCTTGCTCGGAGTAGAAACCTGCTCTTTCGGTTGGGTCATGATTTAACCTCTCGCTTTCGCTCCTCGATGCGCTTCAGTAGAACGCCCGCAATCTCTTCGTCGCTGGATTCGCGATATGGGTTCGGATCTGCGGCCGAGCGCACGATATCGAATGCATCCTTCACCCACTGCTCGGCAGCTTTGTACCCTTTCATAATCGACTCTTTGCTACTCAGAAATTCGAGGCCGGCTGCCAGCCCCGCGCCGTCGGGAATAGCGGCATGGCTCATCTTCTGAATTAGCAACCGTTTGACGTTTGGCCCAATTTTTGTCATAGGCAGTGTTCTGGCTTCCACCTGTTTGCGATGTAGTCCTGAATGTCCAAGGATCCGCACTCGCGATTCGCCCTGGCATGCAAAAGAGTTAGGTTGCTTAGCCTGGAGTCGTGAAACGCCCCTCCAAGTCCCTTCGCTTGCCGGTGGGCCAACTCGACGTCCCTATAATCCTGAAATCCTTCCCCACAGGCCTGACATTTTACCCCTTGCCGTAGAATCTGGTCCTTCCGCCGTCTGAGTTCCGCGGTAGAGCACTTCTCCCGGCCATCCGGAGCCCGCCACAGCCCCGAACGGACGAATTGCCATATTCCATGACCCTGCTTTCTAACCTTCGTCCTATCGGTCTTAGAACGTCCGCAACACACTTTGCTTCCTCGGTGGAGCGGGCAGGGCTGATTGGCCTTCAGTTTCGGCATAAGATTCCTATTGCACGCACTTTGCGCCATGAAGTACTATTCGGACATGGCTACCCATCAATTTGCCCATCCCGGCCAGCCCCGTCTCTTACCTGGGGAGTCTCATGTCTGCCGCTTTCTCCCAGTAGTAGAAGTTTCGTTCGATCCGACCAACGTCCATGGCTTGCGTGACGACGAATCTGACTTCGCTTTCGCCTGTGCGTGCGGTAAAGTTGTCGATGTGTCTGTGAGAAGGGCATCCTAGAGCACCCCCATCTGTCTGAGATGTAGTACCACGCGCTCGGTGGAGTTCGCGACAATGTAGCTGTGGCCTTGAGCGTGAACGTGGTCCTCAAAACTCTTCTGCTCTGGAGACTGCTTCCCGTTCGCAGACTTGCACTCTATCCATAGAGGTACGATCCCGCCGTAATATCTTGGGTTCGTCGGCAGATTCTCGCCGTTGGCATGAAAGTCTCGTTGGCGGATCGGGAGCACGATGAATGCCAAGATGTCGGCAGCCCCTGCTCCGAGAGAATGCGCCCGAAAGAATCGCTTACCGACTTTCATTGCGGCAGTGTTCAGCCGAAACGCAAAGAGGTTATGCGCTGTCAGCAGTTCCATGATGGCTTTCTGAATCTGAGCTTCAGAGCCAGCCTTCTTGCCGTAGAGCGCACGGTTGATCTCGGATTGTGTAGCAGGTTTCATAGGCTCTTGATGTGATCGTCCAGTTCCTTTAGGTCCAGCACGACTTGGCGGAACTGCAGTTTGGCGAGATCAGCGTGAGACAGGGTAAGCAATCCCAATGCTTCCTTCGCCAGCTTTGCGGCCAACAGCGCCGTCTTGATCTTCTGCTCTGGTTTCACTTCGCGCTCCTGCCTCTCGGCTTATTCTTCCAGCGTCCAATCCGCTTTAGTTCCTCGCGAAGCACTTTGAAAAACCTACTTCGCGGGGTACTGAAACGTACTAGTCTGCGTAACTGCTCCTCGTCAAAATCCATTCCCCAACGTCTGCCCATTCGTCTATTAGCCTTAGGCTAACCGTCATTCATGTTCCCGCCGGAACACTTTTCACAAACTCAGGAGCGCCAGCGGTCCAGTTCCAGCAACTCCTGAGTTCCCGCCCCGACAGCGCTTAGGAGGCGGCTGCTTGCCGTTCTGCCGGAGGAGCTTGTTGTTTTGCACCCGTATGTTGCGGACGGATATGCGTCTGGAAGTGACGCCCGATGGATTCCGCAGCCATCAGCGCTTTGTGTTCTTCTTCCGAGACGCCTTTGTAGAGATACTCTCCGCCGCGCGTGAAGCGAATGCGGAGTTCGTTGGTCGCTGGATCGTAGCCGACGTGTGAGATGGTGCTGGATTTAACTTCCTGCATGACCTGCCTCCCTTCAGAATGCGTTTACGGCGTCGATTGCGTCAGAACCCTCTGGAACCTCTGGTGGTGCCGGGGGTTCTGGGATTGGTGCCGGGGGAGCGATCGTGGCCGCCTCGCGCTCTGCTGTCCTGCGGCGTGCCTCGCCCGGATGGTCGCTATGGTGTTTAGCTGCTTCGCTGATGATGGTGTATGCAGCACCAGCGGCGAGAGAATTCTTTCCGACCAGCTGATCGCAGTCGTCGATCAGCCGGAGTAACACATTGCATTCGTCCGAGTCTCGTAAATACATTGACTACCCTCCACCTTCAAAATCAGGCTTGTTGGCCTGTCTTACTTGATTCGCAGATACCTCGTGCCCGGCTTCTCGCTAACGACAACTTGGTCCGGAATTGGCAACGACGCTTCGTAGGCTGCCTTTAGCGCTTTCTTGTCCAGTTCTGGGTCACTCATCCGTAGGTATTCGAGCGGAACGTTGTGAATGTCGGCGCCTGGCGGAAGTTCGAAGCTGGTCGTTGCTGCAGAAGTCTGGCCCCAGATCGTGAACTTCGCCGTCTTGATTCGTCCGCCAAAGCCTTCGTCGACTGCGAACAGCATCAGTCCCTTCAGGTGCTTCGCGCCGTTCTCTAGGCCCGCCGCGCGCTTCAGCAGCCGCTCCGCTTCGGTTCGGCAAACCTCGGCGTCATCCTCAAGGGATAGAACCACCATAGCCGCCGACTCGACCTTCTCCTTACTCTCGCGGAGAAAGCCGGCTATGCGCTGCTCGATCTCGGGGGTTAATTCCCCGCAAGTATCGGCCAGCACGGTTTCAATTTCGTTCGCTTCGATGGGAATGTCGTAGAGTTTCATTGGGTTACTCCATTGCCCATTTGAGGGCTTCGGGGAAATCTTTCTTGGGCATCTCGTCCAGCGTCTCCAGCCCGATGGTGCCGAGATAGTCGGTGACCTGCTGCTGCGTCTTGTTGGCCTTTTTCGCGGCAGACAGGAAGGCATTCTTCTGGAAGGGAAGGATTGAGCCAACTGGAATAGCTGGCTTATCCTCGCTCTTTGGCGGTCGCGGGGGGTACTGAGGCGTGACCGGTGCCGCTGCTGCTGGCTGCGCGGCACGGGCTGGCCTGTGGACTTCCTGCTCTGTGTTGGAGTCCTCGGGATCGTCCGCGCGATCGGGAACCAGACCCAAGCCTCGGAGGAAGTACTTGATAGCTCCGGTCTTTGCTTTGTAGATGGCCTTGTCGAAAGTATCCCGGCCCACACCATAGGCCGACTGGGAGATTTCCGCCGTGTCGTCCTTTAGGGTGAACTTGATCTTTAGGCGGCACTCCTGCATCGTTCCGCCAGCATTGGTCTCGTAGTCGCAAAACTCGGCGGACTCTTCGTGCTGCAGAAGGATCACGCCCCGTTCAAACAGTTCATGGCGGAACGCTGCTGCCACGTCTGCGGCCATCACATAGGAGTAATTCTGCTTCTGGTTGCGGCCTTTCTTCTCGATGCCGCCGACTGCGTTGCAGGCTTCGGCAATCTTCTGTACTAGGGTGGTGGCGGTAGACCTAGCCGCCGTGCCTTCAGAGTTGGTAGGTGCTTTTCTGGGTGTCATAACAGTGGGTTCAACGGTTGCAGTTGCCATATGCGGCCTCCTAAGCCGATTGGGAATTTGTAAAAACTAGTCCGAACCTTCAGCGTCGTGCGCTTCCTGGCCTCCGGTAATTGCGTAGAAATACTGACGCCCGAAACACTTCTTGCAAAATGCTACGGTCGACCGTTGCGGATGATCAGGAAACTCTGAGAGCGGGATAGCCTGTGCTTTCGGCACGACTTCTCCGCAGATGGCTTCGAGATCCTTCCCATTGGGAATCGGATCAATCGAGATAATTAAATGCACTTTCACGCTACCCTCCCCGGCCGCTTCTTCGCGGGTCGTTGCAAATTGAACTGAGTAATCCATCTCCGCAGGGAATTGCGATGCGTCCCCAATCGGCGCGCGGCGTGCGACAAATTCCAGTCTTCGACGGTCAACGCTTCGCGGACTATTTCCTTCTTAAGTAACGCCAGCATGACCTCGTGGTGAATGTTCTCCGAAACAGCGTGCTCCGCGAGACGAAGCAGACAAGTAACCCTCTGCGTGACCTGTTCGCTCTGTTTAAGCATCGAAGACCACCCCGTTCTCCACTTCTCTATCCAGCACGACACCCAGGTTGAGCAGGGAGGGCGAGGCGCATGCTGGACAGAGAGTGGAGGTTGCGTTGCTGACCATGCTGCACTCTGCACACAGCACGGCTTGCGACAGGGGGAGCAACACAAGCTTGTCGGTTGTCACAATGACCCTCCGAGGAAATGCGTTTTCATCGAAACTCTCCACAACTCTTTCCCTAACCCATTGGGCTTACCTCGTGCCCGTTCCCGATTCGCTCTGTACATGACCTTTTTGCACTGAATGCAGATCGGGTTACGATTCCTCTTGACCTCTGACGGAGGAAAGAGAAACGGTGCTTTGTCCGCTCCGCAGGGGCCATGGCAGGTCACCAGGGCAACCTCGGCATGAAATAGAGAGCCACTCCGCACAGCGCAATCAGAGCAAGTCCAACGAGGACGAACTTGGCTTCGTACCTGAGAGAGAAGGGAACTGGCTCCTGCTCTGTCATCTCCTGCATCTCAGCCATGTCTGCTAAGCGGTCGTCTTCAAAGTTTCGTTTCGGCATGATCAGCACCTTCTTTTCGCAATTCAAGGCAACACTCATTTTTTGGCCTCAATCTTTTTTCCATTAACATCTACTTCCCACGTAGGTGCGCATACTCTGGGAGCTTTGATCTTTGTGGGGTAGTTAGGGTCTTTGTGGACCACGATTTCCGACACTTTTACGGGGCAGGCTACGAATTTCTTCCCCTCGGCGTCGAACTGGTAGCACATGCATGGTATCGGGCAGAAGTGGAGTCCTCCGCCACACTCAGCGGTACCGCCATCCCAGTCATCAGCCTTTGGCATTGTGCCCGGTTCGTAGGACGTTCCGTGCTGGCTTTTCCAGTCGGCGCGGACGATCTTGTAGAGAATCGCGACGCCCTTCTCGGGAACGACGCCGTAGTTAGCGAGCCAATGCTTGGCCGTTCGCGGGCCTTTGTACTTAATCTGTACTCCGCCGGTCACTTTGGCTTTACCTGTGACCGTAACCGCTACTTGCTTCGAAGCCGTGACCTGCGAAGAGTCGCAAGCCGTGACCTGCGAAGAGCCGCAAGCCGTGACCTGCGAAGAGCCGCAAGCCGTGACCTGCGAAGAGTCGCAAGCC